>Ga0255048_10001673_pt1 | contig 15037 bp, 21 predicted proteins | sample JV7_2_2_MG_FD_183619 | JGI IMG/M metagenome (GOLD analysis project Ga0255048, IMG submission 183619) | Seawater microbial communities from Jervis Inlet, British Columbia, Canada - JV7_2_2 | ecosystem: Environmental > Aquatic > Marine > Inlet | place: Canada: British Columbia | collected 2016-10-06
AATTTGCTTGCATCAAAGCCCAAGCAAACGAACCCACGTCTGGACATAGAGACCGATACATGACCCGCGCATGGGCAAGTTTCGCGTTCTCCGCTTGGAGTTCCGCGATACGCTCCTTCTTCTTTTCGATATACCGCATAACTCCGGCATCGTCGGTAATGTCGATTCTTTCATCGGTACTTTCCATACGTCTCACCTCCCCGGCTCCCGCCGATAATGTCGGTATTCAGCGACAAAGTATTCCATCCATGTAGTAACCGAACCTTCGTAAATGTCACCGTCAATATCGGCAATGTCGTCTAGGTATCTTGACTCAATCATCGCTGTACACCACTCGCAGTAGTAGAGTGTCCAAATACCATCACCCAAGTCATCGATGTTTGTACTGGACGTCATTTTATCGCCTTTATCAAATACATTCTGGCACCCATGGCACAGGTGTCGCTTTCTGGTTTTTACTGACTTTCTGGAAATTTCTATTACGCTCATGGCACCTCGCTCCTTTCTGTTACGCGCCGGAACGCCTCCAATTCTTCATAGCTTCGCGAGCCTCTGCCTTGAGACGCTCTATAGTCTCGTTGAGCCGTGCCTTCTCCGCTTCGAGTTCCGCGATACGGTTTTCTCTGTGCTCAACATCTTTTTTCAGTTCATTGCAAACATCAAAGAGTGCTGCGTTTTTTTCTTCGAGTTCCGCGATGCGCTTCTTAACATCAACCCACAAACATATGTCCCCATCCTCATATATATCGTAGGTATCGGTTACATTGTTAACCGAATATCGTTGAATTTCACTCATTTCTCACCTCCCGGCTCCCGCCGCTAATGTATTTTAGCACCTATAAACCCGGCAGCGCAAGTATTGCCCGCAACATTTCCGGCGTGATATGACCGCCAGACAAGTTGCTCATATTCCCGGTTTGAATATTCCATCCCTCGTCAGACTCGTCCATATAGAGCGAGTGCTCCGCGATTGCCCGCGACCCGAACGGCGGTGCGACAGTGACGGATTTGCCGACAACCTTACGCACTGGCAGACCCTCCTCGTATGAGATGTCAAGGAATCGTTGGCTACTGAACGCGCAGCCAGTAAGGGCGAGCGCGCATATGATTGTTATAATTCGCATGGTATTGCCTCCATTGGTGGAACCGTGATCGGCTTCCAGATTTCCGGGCGCGAAATAATAAACGACTTTTCTGGCCCGTGGTAAACGTTCAGTTTATGTATCGGTATTCCTGCCGCCTTTGCGATGCGTTGTTCGTGACCGACCCCGACAGATTCTTTCCATCCGTCCATACAAACGATCCACATTTGGTCAGACCGCTCGATAAATTCCCGGTCAATCTTACCCCAAAACGCCCAATCACCAGGCAGGTCTGTGATCTTCGTGAACGGGTGCGAGTGCGTGATCGGCGAAAACACAACCTCCCCACGCTTCGACAGTTCTGCCGTGATGTGCGTTGCGACGTGGTACGACAGTTCTTCTTGTCCCGTGTACGGGATTGCTAAATATATCATGTGCTTATCCTTTCGACCCGGACGTTGCAACGCCCCGTTGTTGTGTGCCGTAGAATGACGGAAACGAGAAGACGGTTATTTCCGATTTTCGAGCATTGCTGTTCGTGCTGACTCGTGTTTGGGTAAATGCGCGCGGGCGCGCCATGATTTCGTCTGTCAGTTTTATTTTGTGACAGCCCTCTGAACAGTAATGATGCTGGTCTTCAGTGACCATGTTGATCTCGTGCTCGATAGGACAAGCACACGTTCTGCACCGGAACCGATAAGGGAGGCGATCACGTCTTGCTATTTTCATCTTGGCCTTGATTAAGCCAGCCGATTCTTCCCACGCTACGCCGTTTTTCGAGTCGCTATAATCGCGGCCTTGGTTGTTCACCTGGATGGAGCAGTGCGTACAACAATACGTTCTGAATTTCCCGCTCTTGAACGGTTTCGGTGTCTCTTCGCACCTTGGGTTCTTGCATTTCGGGGTGGTCATAGTGAGAGCCTCCTTAGTGATTCGCCTTTGAATTCTGCCTGCGTTACCGGGTGAAGTCGTTCTATAGCAGCGGTGACTTTTGAATTGTTGGAATTCGATACGCCTTTAAAAATGTCCCTGAACTTGTCCGGGTTGATGTTCGTCGTGATTATGATTCGCCCCCCTTTGTCGTAACGCTCGTTTAGTAGATTCCAAAAAAACGATACGTGATTAGCAGTCCATGTGGGCTTGTCGATGTCGTCAATCATAAGATAATCGCACAACTCAAGGCGCATATTCAAATACTCAGCGACAGCACCGAAGCTGGACGCGTTCTTGAGCATCTTGTACGCAGACAACTCGATTACTGACACATAGGGCTTCTCTTGCGTTCTGGATTTTAGCGCATCGTACAACACACATCGCCCGGCGTAAGTCTTTCCAGTACCCGGAGGGCCGTACAGATACAGACACCGCGCGCCCGAATCCAGCCACGCCTTTGCTGCATCCCATGACTCTGGGTTGTGTGCCATTGCCGACTCGTCGGATGCTTCAAACGTCTGTTTGCCGAACATTGGCGATACATCACAACGTGCTATTGCTTCTGTGACGAACTGCTGTGTTGACTCGTCGGATTTATACAGGAACCAGCAGTCCTCGGCCTGCTTTACGTCGTGGTGCCTCATCTCGACACCGCATTGTGGGCATTGTTTTATCATAGCGACAACCCCTTCGACCCGTTACCCTCAGAAATATCGATTGATTCTGGCGCGGATTCCCACCTGGATTGATTCAGGAACGTCGAGGCCAACGGCACGAACTGACCATCATCTTTGGTCCAGTCGTATGATTCAACCCATAACCTCAGACCCGTAATGATTTCGTCGGGCGTTGCTCCTCCCGGTCGGGTCTTGCGCATGTACTTGTCCCTGCACCCCGCGCGGTTGTGTTTGCGTCGCGAAGGGTACAAATCCCAGAATTCGGCGAACCCGTCCCGTCGCGTAGCGACAGAGATCGCGTCTTTAGCGCGATCTTCTCCCGCTCTATCTCTATCTCTCTCTCTTAACTCTCTCTCTATCTCTAGGCGGCGTTTCGCAGCGCTATCTGTGCCGCGACTTTTTGCGTTTTCGCCGCGTTTCGCCGCGGTTCGCCGCGGTTTCGCCGCGAGAATTTCTACAAAGTTATGTAAGTTCTCTACTGTGAACGACTTACACCCAAGCATAAAAAGGAGTTCGTCGTGCTCTAAATCAACGACTCCGGTTTTCGCGTCCGCAAGGCACCATAACCCGATTAAATTCCATCGGTCGGCTGGTGACAACTCGCGGAAGTGGAAATCAGTCAGGATTGAACGATGAACCTTGATCCATTTCCAGCCCCTATCCTCTCGCGGCTTGGCCTGATACTTGTCCCAGTTCTTGATTTTCAGTTTTACCCTGTCCATACTATATCCTTTTATTTTGAGTCGCTGTGTTGCGCACTACGCGCCATGTCAGCGCATTACCTTGCACGCCTGCCAGACCGATAGGGCCACAATGCACAGTCGGTTATATGGCAGTCCCTAACAGATACCACATCGCCGCAACAACAATCAAGACATTCCTTGCGAATCTGTCGGTTCCGGCTCTGGCCTTTATCCCAAGGTATCGACGCTGAACGCAGATTGTACAGAGGACATACCGTGTTTTCGCATTTGATCGGCACGCCGGATTTGATACAATTCTTGCAATATTCGATTATTGATTTCTTCGGCGACGGGAACGGGTCTGTGGAATAGTCGCGACCGTGTATATTTTCGGTTGCGTCGCTCATTTTACGCCATCCAGTATTGCCGCTTGTCTTTGAATTATCGACAGTTGCAGTATATACACATGCCGCCACTCAGCATCAACACTCCCATCGTACTTATCGTCGTTGTAATACTCTTTCCACTCATCGATGGTCTTGTGCTTGCAGCCGATGAAGTAATAGCCGTTGCCATACTCGCCGACCGCATAGGGTGCTGAACCGATGTTGATTATGATCGGCGCGCGGTGCCATGTTGTTAGCCCGAATTTCGTGTTTTTGAATTTGGCTCTGGACAGGTTGGCTCTGTACAGGTTGGCTCCGCGCAGGTTGGCTCCGTACAGGTCGGCTCTGCGCAGGTTGGCTACGCGCAGGTTGGCTCCGGACAGGTCGGCTTCGGTCAGGTTGGCTCCGTACAGGTTGGCTTCGGTCAGGTTGGCTCCCTGTTCAATCTCGTATCCTTTAACTTTCATGGGTTATCCTTTCGTTGTGCGCCGTGGCGCGTTATCCTTTGGCTGACTGTAATTATACAGGAATCCCCAGATATGTCAAGACATTTCTTTGGCGCAGAATCCCAATGTTTACGGGGGTTCTAGCGCGTGCCGAGATCCATCGGTATCGTGATCGGCTGGAAACCGTCAACGATTACGGCGCAACCGATGGCTGGCTTTGGGAAATTCTTGGCGTAGGCCATCGCGTATGTTTTGTGGTCGATACCGCAACCAACCTGCACGCCGAACACGCGGTCGCGCTTACCCACAACCCACTCGATATAGAACTGTGTATGGAGATGGCCTTGTACCGTGGATTGCATATCCTTCTTTACACGGGTGCGCGCCGTGCCGCCCTCGCCGTGGAGATATTGCACGCCGTCGATTTCGATATCCTCGACGAAATTCCAGCCAGGTACGTTCAGCACTTCCTTATACTCGCGAATCCACGCGGTCGGAATCGCTGACGATTGAGCCTTGCGCATGACCATGCGATCATGGTTGCCGATGATAACTGTTGCGACGGGGAAAGCGTCACGCCATCGCGCGATTTTATCGATTGCAAGTTGGAGCTCATCTGCGCCACCCATCGCTTGTGAATCGGTCTCGTGATACGACGCATAATGATTGTCGATCACGTCACCAATGAAGACAACCTGATCGCAGTTGCATTTCCGATATTGCTCTTGGCAGAATTCGAGATACCCGTCAAGACAGAAGGGTTCGTGAAGGTCGCCGCAACAAAGTACATTACTCATTGTGCTGACCTGTTTTTTTGTAGCTGCCTGTTGGTCTCATAATAACGCCGTTGGCTTTTAGTTTTATTAGAACCGTAGCCTTCGACATGCCAAATCTTTTTGCAACCTTTAGGCTTGAGCTACCGCCATTATACATAGCTACAATTTCGCTGTCGGGTATATGTGCGTGTAGTGTTCCGCCCTTACGAATGTCAGCACCACTATCGATTATGTGCTTTCGGGTCGCCGTCTTTCCGAACCCAATCTCTTTAGCAACATCGATAATCTTCATGCCAGACTTGTATAGTTCTGACGCTCGGCGCTTATCGTCATCTGTAAATATTCTATATGACAGGTTGTTGTTGTGTGGATTAACAATTCTGCCCGGGGTGCCTTCCCCTCCGTCTGTCAAATTATAACCATATGGCGCTCTGGTATTGAACATTGATATATAAAAACGCTCGGATACACAGGCTTCGCGCCAAGAATCACACAAACACAATACCTCGTATTTAATTCTGTCTTTATGTTTTCGTATAGCCCTTCCTACAGGTGAGTCGTATGTTTTGTGTTCAGACCATCTACGCCTTACAAGTTTCTTAACAGTTATACCTATATAGGCTTTACCGCTCGGAGATGTTATTTTATATACCCACGCTTTTCTATCCATAGATCTCCGTTCAGGGACGCGCGGGCGAAAGGATAAGAAACCCCCGCGCGCCCCTCGGTCGTGTGACCGTGGAGGAGGAACGTTCCCCCTATGATCCCCCGCGATCATCCGTCCCGGCGTTGCGTAGTTCAAACGCCAGAAGGAAAAGTATACAACACCCAGCGTGCGCCAGATGTGAAAGTCCTGTCTCGGGGTCGGCAGATTCCCCGCGCCACCATGCTGTGACGTGTCGCATACATGCCGACCAGTAACGCGACCATACGCACCCCCGCGCCCAGTTGTTATCGGAGTACTTCTCCGCGCCAGCCTCAAGAACCTTTACAATTTCTTCGAGCGCGTCGTATGGGATTAGGTCATACCGCCGCTTCTGATCGTCGTACTTGACGAACGCGGGCGAGTCGATGTGTGTGTCTTGGTTATCGTAATCCTCGACAGCCCATTGTTGAGGCAGTTCTGAATCGTCCTCGACATGCTCGCCGATTTGTTCTGCAAGGTCTCGGATGTGCTCTCTATCTAACATCGCAATGGATCCCCCAGTCGTAAACAATCACCTTGGAAAAGTACCGATCCGCTATCTGCTTCATATCATACACATCGCGACCGCCGGAGTCAATATCCGCCGCCGTGCCTTTCGGATGTTGCGACGTGTCCTTCGACCCGACACTTCGATTGTGCGTCAGGCAACGGAAGCCGCTGTTAATCGTCACAGGCCCGCCAATGTCTGCTCGGTACGCCTCAAGTGAGGCGATAAGTGTTCTGCATACGGGCGCGCTGTGTCCGCAACATGACGCACCTTGGCAGGCGAATTCGTGCGCGCTGAAATGTTTTGATAAGTCGCCCATTATTCCACCGTCGCCGTTTCAAGTTCTGTCAACACGGCTTCCATTTCGGTATAGATTTCGTCGGTTATGCGGTCGCCTACTGATATGGAAGATGTGGTCCATCCGGTCTGTGACGTGAGCGCAATATCAAATATGTTACGCGCTAAAGGTGTCGCCGTCGTGACATACGCGCCGACGATTCTGTATTCGTCGCCCGATACCATGATATCAGCATTCAAGGATAGTGTAGTGTCGCTGTCAATCGCAGTAACCGTCGTTTCTGTTGCGTCTGTCGTGTTCTTTACAACGTCGCCGATTTCAATGGTACTCGTAAAATTCTGCCCCGTCTGTACCAGTTTATTCGCGGTCGTGCTGGTCGTTGTCCCGCTGTCGTATTCCTGGAACCGATCAACGGCCTCATCACCGATAGCCCCGCGCATGTCTGTCGGTTCAAACGCGCTGGGCCTATACCCGTCTAGCGCGGTCGTTGCTGGTACGGATACGCCTTTGTCGGGCGTTCCTAGCGACACCTTGCCCGTCGTGCTGCCTCGGTTTGGGTGTCTATAGAACGTGGTTTGTGATGGCTCTGTGTGCGCAAAAATAAAGGATTCACGCTGTAATGTTCCGGTGTTGTTGTACACCCGCAACACGCTCCCACCTTCCTCGAAAAAATAGATTTCGTCTTCGTAATAGGATGCCCCGCGTATATTCTCCGTTTCCATATTCAAGCTAGATATAGTCCCCAGCTCTGTGCCGGTCTTGTTATATGAACGACTATCCCAATCTACAGTGCCTATTGATGCGTTCAGGTATGCCAGCAAGAAATAACCGTCGTTGTTTGTTTCCCTGTTCACAATAACGCTAAGGGTTTGGTCCGAGTCGTGACCGTCCGCATCTGTATCGCCCAGACTAATAAAATCAGACACGCCAAAACTGGAAGATATCTCGTTTCCGCTCGTATCATACCTAAATATATATACCGCAACAACGGACTCGGAATCGTCGTCTAAGAAAATAGAGACTACAATGTTTCCATCGTCGTCGAAATCAAAATCGCTTATAACCCAACTATCATTAGTATCTAGGTTGCTGGGGTCGTCAAGGGTTATCGTGCCCTGTTCAACGCCCGACGTATTGAATCTTTTGATTGCGTGCGCGCTCGTGTTTATAAATAGATCGGTTCCGTCATTCTTTATGATCGATTTACTGAAAGGTAAATCAAACTCTGAATCCGAAGAGGTCATCTCGGTCCAGGAGTCGCCAGATATAGAGTACTTGTATGATGTTGGTGTCCCTGCTGAGTAGTCCTGCCAGTATATATCACCGCCTAACAGGTTGTGCTCTAAAGGCCAACCGCCCTCTGTGCCTGGGTATTCTGTACTTAACCGAAGGGGAGACAAGTCTGTTGTGTCGAATACGTGCAACTCGTCTATAGTTGCATCTTTGTAGCCACCTAAAAAAATATGACCGTTACTGTCTATGACGAGTCCATTCGAGCTGGTTCGCGGGTCCATTTCATAAGCCGTCGTTGTCGGCCTCGGCTGCGCCTCAAGCGCGTTGATCCTACGCATGATTGCTGTACTGCGTTCGCCCGTTATTCGGTCCCCGACAGACATTAGTTATACGCCGTCCATGGTTCCCAGTCCCCATTGGATGAACCGTCCGGCGGGAATTTCCAAAACCCCTCATCCGTGCCGCCGCCTGAGTCTATATATGCAACCGCGCCACCCACCGGCAAACCCAGATCACTTTGCTGTGTCCACGATGCATCATATCGAACGTTTAATAGACGCACCCATTCAGTGTTGGCCGATCCGTCGTCTGGGTAAGCATAGAATCCCTCGTTTGCGTCGAAATTGCCGCCAGCACCTGGACCAAGGTGTCCTAACGCCAACCCGCCCGGCGTTCCCAGGTCTGTCGGGTCAGCGTCGTCGGTTTCGAGTGCAACAACCTTAACAACGCCCTCATGCTCATGGTCAACGTGCGCCAGCTTGGTATTGGCACCGCCCGCCTCGTTCTCCGGACCAATGGGTTGAATGTCTCCATCACTTGTGCTGGGGCCACCGCTGCCACCGGGTATGAGGGCATCGAGCTCGTCCCAGATGAACTCATCCTGATCCTGGGATTCCTCGTTCCATTCCTCATTCTCCCATTTCAGGTCAGCGAGTATGTCGTAGAACTCTGAATCACTACCCGTTGTCGTGCGTCCGCGTGCGCCCGTGCTGGTCGGGCCCTTCTCGCCCAGAAGAATCTTTGCGCCGAGCGGGTCATCAAGTTTGCGCGTGACTGAAATGATAATCGCGGCGAACTGAGAATCGTTGGGAACGTTCGACGGTGGATTCACCTTGACCGCTAAACCTGGCACAATGTATTCCGGGTGCGGGTTCGTCGGGCTGTCCGGGTCAACCTGAATTCGCGCAAGGTCTATCGCCGATATATTGCGTGTCTTGCGCGGGTCTTTCATGTACGCTAAATCTATCGCCGCCATTTTCGCAATCTCTGTAGGAGTCGCCGCGTTATACGATTTCTTCATCGGGCGTATACCGTAGGCTGTCTGGCTGGCGGTGTCGTTGATTACTGCTGTACTTGCGCGGTCGTGGTTGTCGTCCGCGTCGATGTTGCCCTTAGCGTAGATGCGATTGATCACAGTAGAGAAGTCCGTCGATACCTCGTAAGTCTCGATATCGTCGTACAGGCTCATGACATAATACGCCAAGTCTACATTGTCGTCATACCAAGACAGGCGCCCCCCGCCGTCGATAAATATCGATCCTCCGATTTGTTTCCACAACTTCATGATCGCGCCGTACAGCGTCGTATCTGTTGCAATGCCCGACGTGTGTGTTGCGTAGGCTATTGCCGGGTGAATATGTCCTAAGCTGATCGGGTTCGCGTTGTCCTGCGTCGCCATCAAGGTTTCCATCTGCTCCTGAATCGTGCCCGTCAGGGTATCGAATGTTGCAGAGGGAACGTGTTCTTGTGATAACAGATACATAAGCCCCATGCACTCGATATCGAATGTGCCTGAGCGAACGTCAGATTTCACCTTCGTTATCACGAACCGCTTGAGTATCTGCCCCGTGCCGTCTAGCAACCAGATGCGATTAGGGTATGCGAAGTCGCCCGTTTGCGTCAACGTGGAATCCAGAGGCATGGAGAATTTCAACGACCCAGGTTTGTTGACAGCATCAACCCAGGTGCCTTTCGTATACCCTTCGACTTTACGCAAAAGGGTATCATCCGAACCATTCCGTAGATGCAGAATGAACGGCTGATCGCTGGAGAATGTGCGTGTATCGGGTGACGTAAACCCCGGCTCGTTGAACAGAGCCGATCCGAATGTGTGGGAACCTATCACGGTTTACGCCTCTGGCTCAGGTTCCGGTTCCGTTGCTGCGAATATTCGGCGCGCCTCGATGTCTGTTACGTCGTAATCGTCTACAGACAGCGCGTCGATCATGGATGCTTTCTGGGTGTCCGTGATTGAATCGCCTAGCACCTCGCGCACCTTGCGTATATTGGCTAGCTCTTTTTCAAGAATAGTGGCAGCCGCCCTGTGTGCCGCAACGCTGGTGCTCAAATTATCAATGTTGTCAAATATCATTTCCTCGCCCCTATGTGTATGAAACGTTTACTCCAAGAAGTTCACAATCTGCGCCTAATGTGTCGGCCGCTTGACCCGTTTGCCGTCTACAATGAAAAGTCAAGAAGGTATCGCCAGCGGTAGTGTATGAGGGTGTTGCTGATATTGTTAATATATTTAAATAATCAGCCCCAGCGGATGTCATGCTGTTAGTCCCCCCTGCGTTTACTCCAGACATATCTTCGCCGTCAGTGTACAATCCAAGATTGATTTGAAAATAAACACCCCCTGTACCAGAAGCGCTTGTCCAATAAATATCAAAGTCGAGAGAACTTCCATCATAATCCGAAGGGAGACAAAATGCTCCGGTACAGTTCTCTGCGGTTGTTTGATCGAAGTTTAGAGAAGATATGATTGTATCTCCCGCCCTCAGAGTTCTGTTAGCAACTGCCGCGCATGTATCCGCTTGTAATTCCCCAGCCGAGAGCCATTGATTAAACGTTTTGTTCGTCCCAGACGCACCCATAAGCAGGTCGCCATTTATTGTCGCGTCAGTACCTACCCATAGCTTTTTAGCTATCCCAACGCCGCCGTCGGTATGGATCGACCCCGTGACCGCCGATGAAGTGTCTGTGGTGTCATCGACAGATACAATACCGGCCGTTGTTAGCGTGTTAATGTTCAACTCGTCGTTGCCGTCTGTCAGCGCGTCGTAAATCCGCTGTATCGTTGCTGACACAACGCGGAGCTCCACAATATCGTTGTCGCTGAACGCCTTCGCGCTTGAACCGTCAACCCCGCGCGTTACCGTGAGCGCGTTTGTGGATACCGCCGTGACCTGCATAATTTCCGCTGTCTCTGGCGTTATAATCGGGTTGGAGCGATACGTGCTTGCGTCGATCACAACGATGTACGCATCCGTCGTGGAATCGTCCAGCGTCAACGCTGTAGCCGAATCGACGTTCACCGTAGTTACGGAGTCGTTGATTCCGCCGTTCAGTCTCGTTATCCCGCCGTTGCCCGTCTCTGGAAATACTACCGTAGCCATTATAAAAATCTCCCCCTATATGTCGTCTCTAGTGTGCCTGCAGAAATACCTGTTACCACGACCGAATTAGCAACACCGCCTTGTAGTCTGGGCCAATCGCCCGACGTGTAGCCCGATTCGACAGACGTGTATGTTTCAAGTTCTGGGTCTGCTAGAATCCCGTCAGACTTGCCTATCGTGGCTTGGAACCGCCCGTTGCTGTCCAGCGATCCGAATTTCAACCAACGTTCATCCTCCAGCGTGCCTGTCCATGTAATCGTTTCCAGCGTTGTCGTGTTCTGGATTGAAAACTCTGTGTTGGTCAAGTCGCTGTGTGTCAGGTTGCGCAAGTAGAATTCGCAGGGTATACGATTCACGTTACCCGTTACCGACGCAACCTCCAGCGTATCCGGGTCTGTCGCTATCGCGGTTGATGCGTTGATTTCCTCAAGCGACTGCTTGTGTGCCATGCACTCGAAGACAACGCCAAACACGCGCCCCCATCGACCTTTGACCGTCGGCGTTGATACGCTCTTGGTTCTGCCAACGAATCGGCGATCCTCGATATCGTCAAAGGTAATCACTTTGTCTGTCAGGAGCGGATTCAGAAGACCCATGATTGTATCCATGCGCGTCTGTAAGTTGGCTTTGCTTGTGCCTGTGACGCTCAGCACGGCGTTTATCGTCCGCGTAGTGTGCGTCACGCTAGTCAACTCTGAGTCACCGAATAGTGCCTTGTGCGACTTGAACGCAACAGGTGACATCTCGGGTATGTCGTAGTTGTTGACCTGTACACCGTACTGGCTAAGGTCGGTCCCGCCGTATGACATGGATTTATTCATTATGCCATAGCCTGTTTAAGTCCGGTCGCCATCTCGCGCAGTAACGGCGCGCGAATCGTGTCTACAATCTCGCTTGCGTTCAGCGCGCCCTCTACGTGTACGTGTATTTCCTGCGTGACTGAGCTCCCGAACCCGCGCGTGCCACCACCACCGCCACCACCACCGGATGAACGTATCGCGTCACCGCTTGCAAATCCTGCTGGAAGTGATCGTGTTCCACCTCCGCCGCCTGTGGGTGGTAATGCTATCGGCGGGCCTGCGCCACCACCGCCACCGATGCCCAACGCTCTCCCCGCGGCTCCAACAACAGCGCGCCCAAGGTCTTTGAGGAACGATATAGCCTCTTTGACTGTGGCGATCAGTATCTTCAAAGGTAGAAGACTTAAATTAACATAGTGATTGATTGCCCGCGCCACCATCTGGAATGTCAATATAGTTAATTCTTTGAACTTCTCCCAGTTAAATGCAACGATAGCAACAAGTGCAACCACCGCTGCGACTACTAAACCTATCGGGCCTGTCAACGCAGCGAGTGCGGCACCAACAACGGGCGCGGCACTGGATATCAACCCGAACAAAGACACGACACCCGGAAGCATAACAAGCAACGGACCAACGACAGCCATGACAGCGGCGAGTCCTGCCGCCAAAACAACAAGCGACTCGGTAAGTTTTGGGTTGTTTTTGATCCATTCAACGACAGTGTCGATAATGGGTACAATCTTGCGTGTCAACATTATGAGCGTTGGAAGCAACGCCGACCCAAGTTCAACGGCAAGCACCGATACTTCTGCTCTCAATTGCTGGAATGCGAATCCCGGGTTGGCTTCAACAAACGCATTGAACGCTTCCTGCGACGCGCCCGTTGCTGTGTTCATCTGGTCCAGAAGGCTATTGAACGATTCGGCCTGATTACCCGTCAATGCCAGCACGGAATTCAGTGCCTCCACGCTCCCAAACAATTGCGCCATGGTTTCAATATTGCCGCCCGTCTTTTGACGCAGCTGCTCCATGAACCCGCCAAGACCCATAGATTTCAGTCCAGCAGCGTCGAACTGAATACCCAGGTCTGCGGCAAGTTGCTGCGCCTCAGACGTTGGTTTCAGGATGCCTGTTATCGCTGCCTTTAATCCCGTCACAGCCTCAGAAGTGCTTATCCCGCCTTTGGTCAATGCCCCTATAGCGGAGAACATCTCACCCGTGCTTAATCCTGCCGCGCTCATAATCGGCGAAAGTTTACCCACCGACGCACTCAATTCCTCAAAAGTGGTTACGCCCCCCTTTACAGCAACGAACGCCTGATCGAATACCTCAGACGCTCTGCCGATCCCTATTCCGAATGCGTTCGTGACGCTGGTTCCGAGCTCGATAGCGGTCGTTAAGTCGGTCACGCCAGCAGTCGCCGCCATTGCCGCCTCTGCTAGTAGCTTTGGGGTTTGCGCCTCTGTCGCACCCGCGCTGATTGCTTGGTATGCAGCCTTTGCCGAATCCGCAAGATTCAGCCCGAACTCTGTTGATACATCCTTTACGGCATCGCTCAAGCTCTCAAGGTCGGCAATTCCTAGTGTATTGACCTCAGCCATTACCGTAGAGAATTCTTGCGCCTTTGATGCTAGCGTGCCGAACGCGGCAACACCCGCCACGCCCGCTGCGGTCATACTTAGGCCGATGGCCTTTGAATTTGCCTGTAGCTGTTTACCGAGCTTCTGTGCGCCCTTCTGGGCCTTTCTCATACCAGCATTGAACCCGTCCATAACGGTGCCGATGTGCCACTCGATATCGCCTGCTTTTTCAGCCATTGTCCGCTATTCCTTTTTCCGCTCGATCCTTCGCCAAAAACTCAGACATGCTGACAGACTTTGAACCACCACCGACACCCCCCGTATCAGTGCTACCGCTATCTTTGGCGGCACGCTTCGCAGTCCTGTTTTCACGTGTAATCCTATCGCTTGCGCGTTCAGCGAACAGAAAGAATTGATCGTCTGTCCACTCGTTTTCTATCTCGAGAAACGTTACGGGCCATATGGTCATTAAGGCTTCGTAGAGTTCCGATTCTTCGTGCTCTTGTTTTTTTTTGCGTCGTCGTCATCGTCGTCGTCGGTGTCGTCCGTAGATGCCAGCCATGGTGCTAGCCACGCATCAAACAACGGCTGATATACATCGGTCATGACAGACCCGAATCCGTCCTTCGGGTTGTTTTCTACGTACTCGTCAATCTCGTCCATGTCCGCAGACATACCGGCGTGATAGTCTTCACAGAATTCCAGGACCATGCTAGTCACCAGCATGCCCGCCGATGCCTTGATCATGTCGCCAGAACCCTGAGCCTCGCCCGCAATGGCTGCGATTTCCATGAGTGCGGCGCGCGCCCTGCGCTGTTTGCGCCGGGACAGCTGCCGCCAGGTGTACGTCTTGCCGTTGAACGTGATATCAATGGGCGATCCGTCAAGAATCTCCGCGTCAGTCTTTGCCATAATCCCCTCCAAGTTTATGTATATGTAAAGTTGTCGGTTTAATCTTACATAAGGATTCTATATGTAAGGTTAGTGCCTTGATCTAATAATGCTCGATGTTGAACCCACCCGTTACGCCCGAAGCGTTCAGCGGGTTGAGTCGTAGCGTGACCTGCGCGACCTGTCCTTCGGTCTGTCCCATGACGATATCGGAAATCGTGACGATACATTTCGGGAATGAAATCATAGCCAGCCCGTTGATCTCGATACCAACGGCGCGCGGTGTGAGTGAGCCTGTCCACTGGTTGATATTGCTCGAAGCAGTCATGCCCGAACCCAGCGTCAGGATTTTCTCGGAAATGTCGTAGCACTGGATCTCGATGGGTGCCAGTCGTCGGCCCAGAAGAATCGCTTCGTCGGCACCGTCGGATAGTGGCGCGGACGTGTAGTGTATGCGCTCGTCTACGGTCAGGTTCCATTCGCTCTCGCCGATATCCAGGTCGTCAGACTTGAAGTTGCGCGAACTGATTGTCTCGAATCCCGCGCTTGACCATGAAGACTGGTCGATGTTGCTTCCTGAAGACCCCGGCAATGTCGGGAGTGACGTTTCTGCCGTCGCGTGGATTCCGATTCGATTTACTAGTGATGTTGCTGCCAT
>Ga0255048_10001674_pt1 | contig 15023 bp, 19 predicted proteins | sample JV7_2_2_MG_FD_183619 | JGI IMG/M metagenome (GOLD analysis project Ga0255048, IMG submission 183619) | Seawater microbial communities from Jervis Inlet, British Columbia, Canada - JV7_2_2 | ecosystem: Environmental > Aquatic > Marine > Inlet | place: Canada: British Columbia | collected 2016-10-06
GTCCCGGGGAGGGCCTCTTCGGCCTAAAAGGGCAACGTCAACGTCGCCTCTCGTCTTCGTCAAGGTCACCACGGGCTCACCACCACGCCTCGCTTTTGGGTTCGGTCTTGGTCTTGGTCCGGCCTCCGTCGCTGTAGTTGCAGAAGGAACACTCGACTCGGTAGGGGCCACCCATCTGCCCCCGGTTGATGTGGCCTGCTGTCCAGGTGATGGGCGTGCCGTTCCTGTTGAGGCCGTCTTCGTTGGGTCCGCAGTGGTGCTTCAGCCTGCCACATCGACCACACTGCTGGCGTGGGTTGGCGTTGGCTTTGATGATCAGCCTGGTGGCGATCCGTTTGTGTGGTCCACGGTGGTGTGGTCCGGCCATTGCAGTCTCCTCGATCCTCTAGGTTGCCTAGTCCCCGACCCCCGGAACCGAGGAAGCGACGGGAGTCGGGGACCGGGACGAGACACCGTTGGCATTGGGGGCCGCTGCTGTCTGCCGCTACTGTAGCAGGCTGGCTGCTGCTGCTGTCTGTCAGGTTAGGGCACAGAAACACACCACACCACAACTGCTGTGTCAGAGGTCGGTGGGCGGCACCTGGGCCCCCTACTTCGTAGGGCCCAGGATGCGCCGGACTCACGGAGATACCGCGCCGGAACGCGCCGGAGACCGCGCCGGACACTCCGCCCCCGGTCAGAGGGTATGCCGAGACACCGCGCCGGAGCGCGCCGGAGAGTGGGCCGTCCTGGGAACCGTACCGCGCCGGAGCGCGCCGGAGACCGCGCCGTGCCACAGTCTGTGGTGGCTCTGTCACTGGTAGTGACGGGGGCTGGGTGCTGGCCGAGACCAGGGGGTGCCCCCGTCCCCGTGCCACGGGGCACCCCCTCGGTGGCCGTCCTTTGAACGAGGAGCGCCGGGGTGGCACCAGCGCCCCTGGGACGGGGGCGGCCACGGGGAAGGCCACCGGGGACAGGTACTTGACACAGCCTGACACGGTGTGCTTTAATGGGGGCATGACCGAAACACATACCAACCAGGCCGAGCGCCAGTCGCTGGCAGCGGTCGTGGCAGCGAGGCTGTCATGAACGCCACCCGTCACCCACGCCACGACGAGATCGTGGCCGCCATCCGGGCCAACAGCCTGGTGGGCCGGGGCACCTGCTCTCCCGTGGACGAGTGCTTCACCGATGACGAGCTGGTCGAGCAGTTCGGCTGGGTCCCCTGGAGCCTTGGTCGTCGCCGTTCGGTCGTCCAGGCCACAGCAGCTGCCAAGCGGTACCACCGCACGAACCGCGCCTTCGGCGACGACATCCGGAACGCCTAATAGAGGAGACAACAAATGACAACGACAACCGACCCCAACACCCCCGGTCTGTGGGGGCCAGGCAACGGGTGCGACCCCGGACTGTGGAATGTGCACGGCGAGTGCCTCACCGAGGAGCCGTGCATCGACGGGACCGGGGTCATCTCGTTCCTGCCCTGCGTCCCGGTGACTGAGGTCCCACCGATGCTCCCACGAACCGGGGCGGCTGAGACTGCCAGCACCGCTATGGTGGGTGGCTCTGTTCTGCTGCTCGGCGTGGCCCTACTCAGGTTCGCTCGGCGCTGATGGCACCGGAGCCGGTCGATGACCGGGACCTACCTCCCGAGGAGTTCTGGGCCAAGTGGGCCGACTCGGATATCCCGCCACCCTGGTTCGATCCGGGGTACGCTGGAGAGCGCTGGAACGAAGACTACTAGTCCACCAACAGAAAGAGGAAGACCAATGTCCGTAGCCCAAGAACTCGCTGACGAGATCAACGAGCTGTACGCCCGCATCCAACTCCAGTCCGAGATGATCGGGGAGCAGCAAGAGACCATCAACGACTTTGTGAGCGAGATACAGTCGCTGACTGCCCAACTGGCGGCCTGCCAGGCCGGGTCGAACCCCGACTTGCTGCTCCCCCCTGACGGGAAGCTCTACCTGGGGGTGTCGAGGGGGGTGGCCGACGCCGGGTATCTCGGGTTTGTCGAGGCCACCGACCGCGCCCCCCACATCTGGCACGAGTACGCCACCTCAGGCGACGGGTTCGCCCGGGACCTGGCCCGCTGCCCAGCCGACAGCATCCCGCTGCTGAACTTCAAACCGCAGGGTCGCCAGATGGACGCTGCGTCGTATCTCCGCATCTTGGGCGGGGTATACGACACCGAGCTGGACACGGCCGCCGACGCTTTGATCGCCAATGGCCGTGATGTCTTCGTGGCGATCATGCACGAGATGGAAGACAACGACCCGACCGGCGAGAGCGATTCGGCGCAGGCCGAAGCCTTCAGCTACTGTGTCGGCTACATGCGCAGTCTGGGCGCTCGGTTCGTCTCGGTCTGGAACCCAATGGGGTATTTCCCGAGGTGGGGCCACCGATACGACACGCTCTACCCGGGCGACGATGTGGTCGATTGGGTGGCGTGGGACCCGTACGTCCGCAGTGCCCACATCACTCGCTGGCTGCAGTTCATCGACAGGGGTGAGGGGTTCCTCACCTGGTGTCGAGACAACGTGCCAGGGAAGCCGCTGATGTTGGCCGAGTGGGGCATCGACGCCCCGGCTGTGCACGGTGCCGCCCCGTACCTGTTGTCGACCCAGGGGCTGGACCAGCTGCTGGCGCTGGCACCGGAGATTCGGGCGTTGGTCTACTGGAACGCCGAAGACCAGGGTGACTACCGGTTGTCGAACCCGGGGCTGACGGAGTGGTTCAAGCCGTTCTCCGAACAGCCCGCTTTCGACTTCGATGTCCGGGAGGTCACGGGATGACCGAAGATGACGCGATGCTGCTACGGGGGTTGCTCTACATCGCTGTGGCGGTCGCCGTCGCCTGGCTGACCGCTTGGGTGATCGACAGCGGCCAGGAGCGAGGCCGAGCCGCTGTCGGCAACATCGTGGTCCTGGAGCCTGCTACCGAGACCACACGAGTGGTCGAGGTGGTCATGCCAGCCGAGCCGAGCGCCTCTGCGGTGCGGCTCGAGCCGCAGGTGCAGGTTACTCCGACGTTGCCTCCTCCGACGTTGCCTCCTCCGACGACAGAGCCGCGCCCGGTGCCGGTCCCGGGGGACTGTGACTCGTGGGCTGCGGTGTTCCGCTGGTATGGGGCGACCGACCGGGAGGTCGAGTTCTTCTTTGTCAGCGGCTACCCGTGGGGCGTGCCCCGAACCAACATCATCCGCCGAGAGTCCGGCTGTGGCCTCGACTTTGTGAACGAGGCCACGTCAGATCGCTATGTCTGCATGCTGAACGGCATCAACTGGACGCCGGGGTACGCCTACGGCACCTACTACCCGAACGGCTGGCCGATGGATGTGTTTGGGTTCCGTGGCGGGCGGAGCATCACCACCCAACAAGAAGCATCGAACCCTGCCATCATCCCGGCCTGTCTTTGGCTGCTGCGTGGTGGCACGACGCCGGACGCCTTCGAGGGCGTCTCGCACTGGAGGCCACAGTGAGGGGGCCCCGGAGAGGTATCTCTGTGGCTCTTCCTGACACGCTGACACAGGCTGGGCTGCGTGTGCTACGGTGGGGGCTATGAGAGCCCAGAGATGCCCCCAACCGCAGTGTCAGTCAGACGACCTGAATACCCGTCACGCTGGGTACGTGCGCCATCGCAACCAGGGTGAGGATGCCTGCAAAGAGTCGAAGAAGGCACACGCCGAGTACGTCCAGCGCCAGAGAGCAGAACGCAGGGCTTCGCACGCCGAGTACGTGCAGAATCTCTAAAATCCAACAACCAAGCAACCGAGGAGCAGACAATGAGAACAGACATCGTAGTGGGGGGCCAGTTTGGCTCCGAAGCAAAAGGCCACGTGGCCGGAATCCTGGCCGAGAGCGCGCCAGCGGAGGAACACACGACCTGCATCAGGGTCGGTGGCCCCAACGCCGGTCATTCGGTGGCCGATGCGACAGGGCGTGTGTGGGCGTTCCGTACCGTTCCGGTGGCGGCCGTCGTCAGCGGCATGTCGCTCTACATCGGCCCGGGCTCGGAGGTAGAAGTACCTGTGCTGCTCGACGAGATAATCCGCTGTGAACGAGCTGGCTTCCCGGTGACCAAGCGCATGTACGTCGACCCACAGGTGACGATCCTGACGGAAGATCACAAAGCGCAGGAGCGGGACATGCAGGAACGCATCGGCTCGACTGCCAAGGGCATCGGGGCGGCTCGGGCCGACCGGCTGTGGCGCACGGCCTACCTAGCGCAGGACATCCCTTCGGTGTTCGAGCGAGAAGGCATCAATGTGGGCTGCCCGCCCGAACTGGCCCGGGAGGACGCCATCATCGAGGGTACGCAGGGCTACGGGCTCGGCCTACACGCCGGGTGGTATCCGTACTGCACAGCGGGCGACTGCCGCAACGTCGACTTTCTGGCGCAGTCGGGTCTGCCGTTGGTGGGCCGGGAGACACACACTTGGATCGTGTACCGTGCCCACCCGATCCGTGTGGCGGGGAACTCGGGGGCGCTAGTCAACGAGATCAGTTGGGACGTGCTGCACGAGCGGAGCTACGGCTACATCAACCCGGAGATGACGACAGTGACAAAGAAGGTACGCCGGGTCGCCGATTGGGACGACGATCTGGCGGTCGCCGCTCTGCACGCCAATGGCGGCCCGGGGACTCGGGTGCATCCGGTGCTGTCGTTCGTCGACTACCTCGACCCGTCGTTGGCTGGTTCGGTGTCGTTCGACCAGCTACGGAGGTCGGAGGCTTGGCCGACGATCGAACAGCACGAGGATGCGCTCGGCTGGCAGTTTGAGCTGTTCACGACCGGCCCGGCGTCCCACATCTGGGACATGCGATGAGCGCCTTCTGCGAGTCCTGTGGCGTGACCGTAGAGGCAGGGGCAACCCACGGCTGCTGGGGTCCGTCCGCATGCCCGATCTGCGGTCTGGTGGGCGGTCACACCATCGACTGCACCCGCCCGTACCGGGACACCACTGCCCAAGATGTGGCCGATGTGGACAGCAACGACAGCCCACTGCGCCAGTGGTGGACCGACTCGGCATTCGACGAGGCTGACCAAACGATCGCCAAGATGGAGGAGTACGGCTCGGGCGACCTGGTGGCGCTGGGGCAGACGCTCCGGCGCATGGCGGGCCGCCCAGCACTGCCACCGGTCGAAGCGATGCAGCTCGGGTGCCTAATATACATGCTCGGCAAGATCGAGCGTGCGGTCGAGGCCGTCCGGGACGACCGGCTTATCAAGGAAGACACCTGGTTCGACCTTGGCGTCTACGCCAAGATGGCGAGAGCAGCCCAGGCCGGGGCCTGGCCGATCGAAACCAACAAAGGAGAATAGCGATGTACGAGCTCTATCAACTGACCGAGGCCGGGATGGCAGAGATCTTTACTGAATGGCACCGACGCTGGACGGAAGACCCCGAAGCCTATCTGTCGGAGGCCGAGAATCTGGCCCAACCCGATGACGAGTATGGCGACGGGGCCGCTCGGATCTTTATTAAGATCTGGGGTGAGCTGTCGTGAGCAACACGAAGAGTCCAGATGGTGGTGCCGGTGGGCGGCCGGACCCACGCCCGATCGTCTGGCTCACCAAGTGTGCCGACGCCCTGACGCTAGAAGCGTGCATCGACCAAGAGCAGACCCTAGCCGACATCACGGAGCGTCCCCGCTACGTGGTCGACCGGTTCGGGCTCCTGCACCAGATCACACCAGACAAGACATCACCCTACCAAGACATCACCCTACCGAACCGAGGAGAACAGACAATGAGCAGCGAAGCACTGACCGGGTACTGGAAGCACACCACCGATGCCTCCGACTTGGGCACCCTGGGCCCCCGTCCTGGCAAGGACGGGGACGCCGGGTACGACCTGACGGCTGCCGAGCCTGCCCGCATCCTCCCGGGCGATGTGGGCCAGGTGCCGTGCGGGATCGCGGTCCAGATGCCACCGGGCATCTGGGGCCTAATCCAGGGCCGCTCTTCGTCGTGGCGTCGTGGCCTGTCGGTGAAGGCATCGGTGATCGACGCCGGGTACCGGGGCGACCTCTGGGTCGACTGCCTGAACATCGGCCCTGAGCCGGTGCTGGTGGCGGCCGGTGAGCGAATCGCCCAGCTGATCCCGATGCCGCTGATGGCACCTATCACGTTCGTTCAGACCGACATCTTGAGCGACACCGAGCGGGGCAGCGACGGCTACGGGAGTACGGGACGATGAAACTCAAACTGGCCGCCACCCCGAAGCTCGATCCCGACCTGTTCCGCAGGAAGGTCGGCCAGTACGGTTCCCGTTGGTACTACGACCCGCTGCCCAGCTGCGACGTAGCCGACGCCGACGACGACTGGCAGGCCCCGTCCGTGTCGACCATCAAGAATGCTGCTGGCAAGGACTGGACCCAGGTATCTCTGCAGCGGGTCGGCCAGTGGATCACCGAGACGAAGCCGACCTTCGAGGGGCTGGACGCCGGGCAGGTGTCGACCCGACTCCAGGAGGCTTCGAGTGCTGGCCTCGACCTAGCAGCCGAGCGAGGCACTCAGATCCACGAGATGTTCGAGGTGTACGCCGATGGCGGCGACCCTGGGTCGGTCGAGTTGGGGGCCGCCGCGATGCACTACCGGCGCTCCGTCCTGAAGTGCATCGCCGAGATGAAGCCGGTCGTCTCGCTGTCCGAGTTTGTGTGCATCAACCGGGGGGTCGGCTACGGCGGGACGGCTGATGCCATCTGGTACATCGACGGCGAGTACTGGCTGGTCGACTACAAGACCCGGGCGAAGAAGCACGCCACCTACTTGGAGGAACTATGGCAGCTCGCCGCCTACGGCAACTGTGAGTATGCCATCGGAGCCCACATCAACGACGCCGGGGATATAGAGCACAGCCGGTTCGAGCTACCTGAGCTGGCTGGTGGGCTGATCCTGTCGATCACGCCGGGGGGCTACCGGTGCTATCCGGTCGACCTCCAGGCGGCGTGGCCGGGGTTCCAGACGCTGCGGACGTTATGGGGCTGCAAGGCCTCTGGCCAAAAGGACGTGCGGGGCAAGCCATGGGAGCGCCCACCGATGACCCGAGACAGCTGGATTAGGGATCGCATCGAGACGATCAAGGATCTGGACATCACCCCGCTGCTGGTGGTCTGGCCCGAGGGGGTACCCAAGCCGAAGCAGCAAGGGGACACGCCCTATTCGGATGCCGAGATCGAGCTGCTCATTGTGGCGGTTGAGTTCGCTGAGAAAGAGGTCGGGGCACCGTGGCCGGAGGGCGACCCAGACCCGCCGAAGATTGAGCAGCCGGAGATACCCGAGGCCCCGGTGGTGGTCGAGTCGGTTTCTGTACCCGAAGAGGGCGACGAAATGCTCAAGGCGCTGGAAGTCATCCGAGCCCGCTTCGCCAAGCTATCGACTACCCAGGTTGAGTGGATATCGGCTCGAGTGGTCGAAGCGGCCGACGCTGGGATGCCCATTCGGGTGGCGGAGCGACCGACCGCCCGGCGTGTGTTCATCTCCCGGGCCCTGATCCTGGCTTGTGAGAGAGGCATCACGGGCAACGCCTTCGAGGCCATCTTAGCAAGCGTGGGCGACGAACTGGTCGAGGCTACAATAGGCGAACGCCTGGGCTCGCTCGACTGGGAGCGTGCCAGCGTGCTGGCTGGGCTAGTCTCTATGGCCCATCCCCGCCAGCCGGAGCTAGACCAACCAGTCGGGCCGGGGCCCCTCGATCCAGCCTGGCTGGAGAACCTCAAGAAGGAAGACCTCAAGCAGATGTGCCGTGATCGCTCACTCAAGGTGGGCGGCACGGCGAAAGATCTCGTCCAGCGCCTGCTGGACGAGCAACCGGACCGGACCTAACCGGACCCAACAAGGAAGAGGTAAGACAATGACAGACTCATGGGACGGGTTGCCGAACGGCAACTTCCAGAAGTGGGAGAGCATCGGTGACGAGATCGTCGGCGACGTGATAGGCAAGGGCATCGGCCAGGACGTCAATGGCATGGACGTGCCGCAGATCGTCATCCGCCAGGATGACGCCAGCGAGGTCACAGTCACAGCGGGCCAGGCCCAGCTGCGGGCCAAGCTGCTGGAGGCCCGACCGAACGTGGGCGATCGTATCAAGATCGCCTTCATCAAGACGGAGGATCGGGGTGGCGGTAAGACGCTGAAGCACTTCGATGTCGTCATCAAGCCGGGTGGGGCCAAGAGCCCCGTCACCCCCGAGGCCGTAGCAGCGGCTGCCGACGACTTCTAACCGACCGAGGGACCCGGTCAGGCCGACCCCTGGCCGGGTCCCCACTCTCCGAAAGGAGCCCACGATGGGCAACAGATCTGCCAGCCTGGGAGCCCAGGCCGAACGGGATGCAGCCGCCCTGCTATCAGAGTGGCTGGGCGTCGCCGCCCGGCGCATGCTCGGCGCAGGACGCAAAGACGACGTAGGCGATATCGCCGGAGTGCGAGGTTTCACGATCCAAGTGGCCCGCCGGGGCAACCTAGGCGAGGTGCTGCGGCACAAGGCAAAAGCGTGTGAGACGCAGCAGCTGAACGGAGACACACAGTTCGGAGTAACACTAATGAAGCTACCGCCCCTGCCGGGTGGCAAACCGCCGGAGTGGCGTTTCGTTATGACGCCCGATCAGTTCGCCGAGGTATACGACGCCCTGCGCTCCAACGGGATCATACGGTGATCGCCTTGGAACGCGCAGAGGTCGACTGGTCAGTGGCCCGGTGCGCCGGGGCTGGAACCGACCTGTTCTACCCAGCAACCACCGGTGGACCACGGCTCGCCATCCAGCGTGTGACGGCCGCCCGACGTGTGTGTCGTGAGTGCCCGATCCTGGTCGACTGCCGCACGTACGCCCGAGAGTTCGAGCTGTTCGGCATCTGGGGTGGAGAAATCAGAGAGCCGAGATGGTCTGCCAGGCTGTTTGGCCACTACCACTACCTGCGGGCGATGGGCGGGCCGCTGCTGTGCGAAGGCTGCGGTGATCCGATCGTCCACGGCGAGACCTATCGAGTCGACCCGAAGGCCAAGACGAAGCTGTGCCGGGGATGCACGTCATGACCAGGAAACGGTCGAAGGATGGTGCTGGCCGAGGCCAAGCGCATCCGCAAAAGAGAGGCACGTCGTGACACCTAAGGAAGCCGGAGAGTGGGCCAAGTATCTGTCCGCTGTCAGTCAGAAGCTGAGCATGTACGCCGAACACGAGCTGGGATGGGGGCACACCGAACGCCAAGGGTTCGCCCAGGGGGAAGCCGCAGCACAGCGTATCTTGCTGGAAGCACGCCATGACTCGACTGGATGACGCCCTAGCGTTAGCAGCCCACGGCTGGAGAGTCGTCCCGATCAAGCCTAGGACCAAACGGCCACCCATGAAGGGCTGGCAGAAGGTCGCCACGACCGACCCGGAGAGACTGCGTAAGTGGTTCACCGGGGTCTACTCGAAGGCCGGGGTGGCGGTAGTTACCGGGCCCGAGTCCGGCGTCTGGGTCCTCGATGTCGATCCGGCCGCTGGCGGGACCAATGTCCTAACTCAGCTGGTGACCGAGCATGGGCCGCTGCCGAAGGGCCCCCGGGTCGACACAGGCACCAACGGCTTCCACCTCTACTTCCGTAACCCGGAGGGGCTGCACGTGGCCACCACCAAGAACGTGGCCGGGTCGGGGCTCGATGTGCGGGGCACGGGTGGCCAGGTGCTGGCACCGCCCACCGAGCATGCTTGGGACGACTGCAAGCTGTGCGCAGACCCGGAGGTCGAGTGCGTGGGTCTGGACTACCGCTGGCACCGGGAGCCCAACGGGGACCTGCCCGATGCGCCGGAGTGGCTGCTCGACCTGGTGGTGCCAGCTCGGACGGAGCTACCGCTAGACCAGACGCTGCCGTTAGGTGAACCTAACGATTCGGATGTCGGCCGGCGAGAACACCAACCGTTAAGTCGACCTAACACGCCGCCTGAGCCGTCCGCTGCTGCCGAGATGACGGCGACCTACGACTGGCACCTGTTACTCGGGTCGGACGGCTGGACCCGGGCTGGGTCGGAGTCGAATGGAGACACGCACTGGACGCGCCCTGGCAAGGACCCCAAGCAAGGCATGTCGGCGATCCTGCACGAGCCCGAAGGGCCTTTCGTCAACTACTCGACCAACGCCCCGGAACTGTGCCAAGATTGGGCCCGCTCCAGCCGGGGCGACGGGTGGGCTTACTCGATCTTCGGCTACATCGCCGCCACACGTCACCGGGGCGACCGCTCAGGCGCTGCACGGCACTGGCGAGAGGAGGCCAACCGGGAGCTGGCCGAGGATTGGGCCCGGAGCGCCGGGGGCGTCTCCGGGGGGCCAGCGTACCCCCCGAGTCCTCTCGACTCAAAGGAAGGCCACGGAGAGGGTCCCCCGGACCTCGCCTGGGCTCACCTGGTGGAGTGGGACGAGTTCTGGCTGCAGGACCACTCCTCCCAAGAGTGGGCGGTCTGGCCGCTGATCCCGGCCGGACGCGCCGTGGCGCTGTTCGCCCCGGCCAAAGCTGGCAAGTCGACGGTGGTCCTGTCGGCTGTGGCGGAGGCCGCCACCGGTCGCAAGGTGCTGGGCACCTGGGAGACCGAGCCGGTGTCTGTTCTATACCTCGATTATGAGATGGCCGAGGCCGACGTCTGGGAGCGCCTACAGGAGCTGGGCTATGGTCCAGAGGTCGACATGTCGCACCTGCATTACTCACTGCTGCCGTCGATCTTCCCGCTAGATACCCGGGAGGGTGCCGCCCAGATCGTGGCGTTGGCTAAGCACGTCAGCGCCCAGGTAGTGGTAATTGACACCTTCTCACGCGCCGTGCACGGGAGCGAGAACGATGCCGACACGACCCGGGACTTCTACCGCTACACCGGTATGGCTCTCAAAGGCGAAGGCATCGGCGTGCTGCGAACCGACCACTCAGGTAAAGTAGTCGAGCAGGGCCAGCGCGGCTCGAGCGCCAAGAACGATGATGTCGATGTCGTCTGGTCGCTGAACCGCACCGAGTCTGGGGTGCAGATAGACCGCACACACAGCCGGGTGACTTGGGTCCCCGAGACGATCAAGATCGACCACGTGGAACACGACGATGGGACAGTCGCCTACCGGCTGGCCGAAGGTCGTCAGTGGCCGGTCGGCACCAGCGACCTGGCTGATCTGCTGACTCGGCTGGAGGTGCCGCTGAAGGCCAGCGGCCGGGAGGCCGCTCGGATCTTACGGGAGGCTGGGGAGAAGGCCAGCAACGAGAAGGTGCGCACGGCTCAACAGTGGCGGGAGGCTCACGCCCAGGAGGAGTGGTTGCAGCCTCGACCGGAGCCCAGGCCGGGGTCGGACAAGGGCCTCCTCTGACGGGCATCTTGACACGGCACCCCGCCGCATGTTTTAATGGTTACAGAAACCGAGGAGAGGAACCGAGGACATGAGCAAGACCGAAGAAGCCACAAAGACCGAGACCCCAGCAATGTGGGTCGTCACCTTCGAGCAAGCCGGGCAGTTGTCATGAGCAAGTACCCAGCCACCGAACGAGTGAGCAGCTCGAAGCTGACCGCAGGCGAGTCGATTCTGATTCGCAACCGGGGCAGCGACCGGCTGTGGACACCCCAGTCTCGCACCGAGCTAGCGCCCGGCGTCTACCGAGTCCTGAACATCGCCTGGGAGTACTACCAGGCCGGGAGCCGCCAGCAGCGCCAGTACATCTTGGAGCTGGAGACGGCCGACCACGCCACGTTCATCGTGCAGACCTCCACGGCTCAAAAACTGAACCGCCTGACCGAGGAGACTCCGGCTCCGGCTGCTCCGGCCAAGCCCCGCAAGACCAACTCGGCCGCCTGGGTCTACCAGTGCCCGATTCCCGGCTGCAACCAGACCATTCGGCTGCTCCTCCCCCCCTCCCTCCCGCCGACCTGCAGCGGCCTCGCTGCCAACCATTCTACCCGTGTGATGACCTCCATCACCCAACTACAGAAAGGCCAGACCATGGCTACCAAGACAGCAAAGACCAAGGCCGCTCCCAAGGCAGCCAAAGAGCCCACCAACGAATGCCAGTGCAACGCTGAGCCCGTCGATGACCAGAACTACCGCTCCTGTGGTCGGTTGACTCGGGGCCGGTTCGCCCCGGGCCACGACGCCAAGCTGAAGGGCGCGCTCATCCGCTGCACCACGGCAGGCATCCAGTACAAGGTCGAGGGTCAGAAGGCCCAAGACCCGCAGAAGGTCGCCGCCAGCTTGGGCTGGGGGAAGTACACCGACCGGGCCCTGGAGATCAAGGCCGAGAAGGCGACCAAGGCGGCCGATAAGCTGGCAGCTAAGGCGGCGGCCAAGAAGGCGACCACCAAGAAGGTCCCGGCCAAGGCGAAGGCCAAGAAGGCGGCCGCTCCCAAAAGCGGGTCCGACTCGCTGGTCTGAGTGGCAATGCCTGGCGTGCCCCCGGACCCTCCTTCGGTCGGAGGTTAGAGGGCACGTCACGGGCCACCTGCACGGGGTGGCCCCGGTGAGAGACCCCGCCCGATGAGGGCGGGGTCTCCCGCTGTCCGGGGAACCCTCTCCGTGGCCTCCCCTTGAGTTAGGAGCGCCCGGGTGGCACCAGCGCCCCCCGGAACGCCCGGGGCCACGGGGAGCGTCGCCGGGAACGGAGTACTTGACACAGCGTGTCAAGGCGTGTTTTGATGGAGTCATGACCGAGACACGGAACACCACCACAGCGAACCCGACCTGCACCGTTTGCGCCGGGACAGGCCAAGATGCCGTCTTCGGCACCGACTGCAGCGAGTGCTGGCAGGACGCCCGGATCATCGACCCGGCCGAGCTGGGCCACGGCCACGGCCACGGCCCCTCCGGCGACGGCAGCGGCCACAACCCGACCAGCAACGAAGCCACCGACCGCCAGCTGGCCTTCCTGGGCCGTCTGCTCGAAGAGCGCCAAAGCATCGACTGCGAGGCCGTCAGGGCCGCCGGTCACGCCATGCAGACTGGCCGCCTGAACAAGCGGGACGCCAGCGGTCTCATCGACGGCCTGCTGGCAGTCGACCGCCCCCAGGCCACTCTGGCCGTCCGTACCAACCGCTACCCAGGCAAGTGCGGCACTTGTGGCCAGCCGGTAGCCGAGGAGACCGGCCGGATCGAGTGCCCGGACACCAAGTGGATTACGTACCACCTGGACGGCGAGTGCCCAGCTCCGACAGCCGAGCCGGTCGCGGTCGAGGGGCTCGACCTCTCGCTGCTGGAGCGCTTCACCAGCAACCGGATGGTGCGGTTCGCCGTCCCCGGGGGCGACACCCGTCTGAAGGTGCGAGTCAAGTTCGCCAAGAACGGCACAGTCTACGTGGACGACGCCGCCGAGTACGGCTACGGCCAGAAGTACGGGTCACAGCGCCCGAGCCAGTCCTACCGGGGCTTGATCCAAGACGAGCTGGCAGCGATCGTGGCCGACCCGCAGGCCGCCATTGTGCGCTACGCCGAGATCACCAGCCGGTGCGGCATCTGCAACCGGAAGCTGGAAGACGGGACGAGCGTGGAGCGGGGCATCGGCCCGGTCTGCTGGCGTAAGCTCCAGGGCTGACCACCCCTGGCGAAGCGGCCCCTGCCCGAGAGGGTGGGGGCCTTTCGCTATCTTGACACGGTGTGTCCGCGCGTGCTTTAATGGAGTCATGACCGAGGCACACACCACCAACCAGCCCAAGAGCGGGGCCACTTACCGCCACGTCGTCGACCAGGCCGAGGCCGTCACGGCCGACGAGATGGCCGAGATCGTCGCAACCGACGACAACCCCGACATCTACCGCCCCCGGCGTCCCCGAATCATCGCCATGACGATGGGCCGCTCGAAGTACGCCACCGACTACTTCTACTACGACTACTGCACCCGCCACTACGGCAACCTGGAATTCGGCGTAGTCGGGGCCAGCGACTTCGAGCCGCCCGTCTTCTACTTCGAGCGGGCCGACCGGCTCGTCAAGCTCGTCAAGGGCGACCGCTGGACGAAGTTCGCCAAAAACGCCCGATAGCCCACCCCTGGCGAAGCGGCCCCTGCCCGAGAGGGTGGGGGCCTTTCGCTGTCCGGGGAACCCTCTCCGTGGCCTCCCCTTGAGTCAGGAGCGCCGGGGTGGCACCAGCGCCCCCCGGAGCCTAGGAACGCACGGGGAAGGCAGCGGGGCGCTCGGCCGGGAAGGTCAGCTCGGTGGCCAGCCCACGATCCAGCACGATCTCCAACGACCAGGTGCCTTCTTTGGCCTTCGCCCCGGCCAAGAAAGTGCCGACCGGGGCATTGATGGTGCGGTCGGCCGAGACTGCCACCGTGCAGGCCGTGGCGGTCTTGTCGACGCCCGGGGCCCAGATATCGACTTCGACTGTGGTGATCGAGTCCAGGTTGGCGATCCCGGTCAGCTCGACCACTCGAGTATCGCCCGAGTCGCCCAGGACTCCGGTGTTCATTCGGTTTAGCATGGCTTACGTCTCCTCCAAGACCAGACCGGTGGTCAGGTCGGTTAGTGTGCGTTCGGTGGTCGTGTCTTCGATGGTCGGCGCGGTGGCGGTGTCGGACAGCTCCCGCTCGGTGGCTGTGTCTTCTAACACTCTAGCCGTGGTCGTGTCGTTCAGTGCCAACAGTCCAGTGATCTCTGTGGGGGTGGCCGCCGAGACCGTGGCCGCCCCGATGCTGACCGTGGCCGCCACCGTGACGACCACCACCGTGGAGCCGGTAACTACAGCAGGTGGGGGCAGGGTGGCGGTAGCGGCCACCGTGACTGCTGTGACCTCTGCGTTCGACGTAGCCGAGACGGTCGGTGGGGGCAGGGTGGCGGTAGCGGCCACCGTGACTGCTGTGACCTCTGCGTTCGACGTAGCCGAGACGGGCGGTGGGGGCAGGGTGGCGGTAGCGGCCACCGTCGCCGGGGTGACCTCGACTCCCGCCTCGGCGCTGACAGTCGGGAGAGGCACAGAAACAACCCCGGCCACCGTGACTGCTGCCACCGTGGCGTTCGACTCAGCCGAGACGGTCGGTGGGGGCAGGGTGGCGGTCCCGGCCACCGTGACTGCTGCCACCGTGGCGTTCGACTCAGCCGAGACGGTCG
>Ga0255048_10001677_pt1 | contig 15015 bp, 25 predicted proteins | sample JV7_2_2_MG_FD_183619 | JGI IMG/M metagenome (GOLD analysis project Ga0255048, IMG submission 183619) | Seawater microbial communities from Jervis Inlet, British Columbia, Canada - JV7_2_2 | ecosystem: Environmental > Aquatic > Marine > Inlet | place: Canada: British Columbia | collected 2016-10-06
GTTCTCCGGCTCACCCGGGGGTGACTTTTCGACCCCCCCCTAGGTGTGCCGCTGCCAAAATGTCAGGCCCCGTTTGTACCACGAACCATGCCACAATGGCAACATAATCCATGCCAACCCACACGGATTGCCCCATCCGATCCTCCCCCAGCCACTTGGGCCCAGTGAATACGCTACCCAACGTGGGGTTGGCTGGCCTGCAGGTTTGCGACCCTTCCTCACCGGCCCACCTGCTGGGCCCGCGTCTTCTTCTGGTGGCACGGCTGGCAGATGGACTGCAGGTTGGACCATGACAGCCTGAGTGGGTCACCCACCCCACGGAACGGGGTGATATGATCCACCTCAGTAGCGGGGGCATCATGGCATACCTCGCACACCGGGCACGCCTCCCGCTTGAGCCTGCTGATCCTCTCCCACTGGCCTCCATACCCCCGGGCCTGCTTCGACCCCCGCCGCTGTTCACGGGTGGGCCGGGCTGATGAGCCAAATACTTTTGGGGCTTTTGGCATAATCTTCCTCGATTGTTGTATTACTGTATTGCAACAATCAATCGGTGCCGATATTGTACTGACATGACGAACGCAACAACAACAACAACGGGAGACGGGACGATGAGCTACAGCAGAGCATGCGAATTGTTGCGATTAACCACGCCAAAGAGCCTGCGAGCTAACGCATCATTGGCTGAGTCTGTTTTGCAGCACATGAACGCCAGCACGCCATTGCGATACGCAGTGGCCGCCGCCGTGATTATCAAAGCTGGGCGATAACAACAACGACAACCAACAACGGAGCCGGAACAATGACGATCAAAGACCGAATCTGCGAAGAGGGAAAGAAGCTGGCGGCATCGGACCCTTCCCACTTAGCCCTTAAGTATGCCCGTGAATGGTGGGCCGCTGGAGGCTTCAGCCGATACTCCAACGAAGACACAGGCGTTTTGCAGTCTTTGTTATCCGCAAACAACCCCCCAGCGAAATCTTAGTACCCACCGCCAGCCCCGGGAAACCGGGGCCCTTTGGAGCTGAGCCGATGAGACCTCCCGCCACCCCGATCAAAATTGTTCTCCCTGGAAGGCGGTCCCTCCCAAACTGGGGGGTCACCACTGTGACCCTTTCTGAGGATGGGCTCCATCTGACCCCAATCTATGACCCATCCGGGCTGGTCCCAAAGACCATCCTGCCCCATCACTGCCCCGTCCCCGGGGCCTACGCCAGAACGATTGAAAGGCTGAGCCGATGATGAAACGTGGAAGACCAAAGCTACCAAATGCGAAGCAGCTTGTGAGCGTCCGCATTGACCCCATGGCCATGCGGATCCTCCGGAAGCAGCCCAATATGTCCCGGTTCGTCAGTGAGCTAATCCTCGCCGAAAAACCAGTTGAACAGGAATTCCTTCAGGAAGGGGAGGACGATCCAGCCCCAGACGATGGAAGCGATCCAGCCCGCGGGGATGATCCCCACGGCCTGCAGATCGCGAAAAGCCTCCTTTGAAAGCCCCGCCGTTGTCCGCCGCGGGTCTTTTGTTTCCCCGCAAAGCCCCTCCCGGGCTGCGAGCCAGCCGGAGTTGAGGAGGTAGTTGGCCACATTGGCCATCCGCCCCTGGTGCTTGATCTTTACCCCGGAGACCATCATAGCCTCCCGGACGGCCGTTCCCATGACTCTGCTCATTGGATGGGGTCCACGAAGCGAAAAGTGTAGTCCGGGCCAACCAGGTCCAACCGGATGGTCCCTCCATCATTACTCACGAGAGCCCTGCGGAGGGTAGTAGATAAGGAAGACCCCCAGGGAAGCCTCAGGGTAATCTTCAACGGGGGGTGAAACTCCACCTGCTCAGGCTCGAAGGTCACGGTCCGGTTATCCCCCGGCCAGCTGATGGTAATCCCCTGAGCTTTGAGCTCCACCGTTGCCCCGGCCATCAGCCGGGTGATTTGCTCCGGGACCATAGCGGGGGCCGGAATGTCCTTTGAGAACATCACCTTCTCCCCGTGGGGCAATTCCCTGTGGGGCAGTTCTGGTAATACACCTGCTTCCTCTGTAGGGGCTGACGATCCCCCACGTTGACCCGGACTTCAGCAAATTGGGCAGCTGAGGAGTGTTTGGTATGAATGGCCCCATGAATCCGCTCCAGCTCATCGTATGTCAGATTATGGAGTTCCGGGTCCGTGATCCCATGCCCCTCCAAATGCCTCACCATGTAGGCCCGATCCCCACGGTGTCCCCGGATAAACCACCCCTGACCGCTGTACTGGGAGAGAATCGACCTGCAAAGGGACGCAGTGGGAGCCTCAGGAATCTCCTCTTTTGCAGTGAGCGCTTCCTCCAGGCGATTCAGCCGATCGGAATGGGCCCCCAGGGCTGCATCCACTTGATCAGCCCTTTCGGTGAGGCGGTCCAGAATTTCATCGAGCTTCAACTCTAATGTGCTGCTGGAGCTGACCCCCTGAGCCTCCAGAGGTTTTGAGCCGACCAGATAGGCCGAAAGGACAACGGCGGAGCCTAGAAGGCCCAGAGCTATTTGCTTCAACATGGCTTCAGAGCCTCTTTCCATTCATCCAGTGAAAATTCGCGGGGGGTGATGGCGGGCATATCAGATAAACCAACCGCCACGGTGAATCCGTGATTCATCATCTGAGTGATCGCGCTGGGGGACCACTGACTCCAGCCTCGATTTCCGAAGCCGCTTCCCCATGAGTTCATCATCCAAACGTAGGGGCGGTCCTTATTATCCTTCCTATCACTCAGGCTGAAAAGGCCAATCGCGTGTCCTCCGCTGCCGGGGCGGAAGGACTCCACCACGGACCGCTTCATCGAAGACCCCCAGGAGATCCCGATGGAGATGCCCCCTTGGCCGCTTCCCAGGAAATTTCTCACCGCCTGATAGGTGGTCAAATGGAAGCTGTTCTTGATTCGGTATTTCTTCGCGTTCTCCTGGACCTTCCCGTAGCTTTCCGGCCTGCGCGGGTTGTAGCCGCGCGGATAGGGCCAGAGCCTTTCCTCACAGATACCCTGAGTTTTGGCCAGCTTGACCCCCCCGGAAATGGTGGATCCGCGGTCTCCCCTGATGCGGTCCAGCCTTTGGGTCTCGTAATAGCCCATTGCCCTGCTCAGCTGGAGCTCGATATCCCCCGAAGCCAGCATGTAGCACCATTCGACAACGGAGCTGATCGCGTGGCCTTGGCATGACCCTTGAGACCCTTGGTTCTCCACCTTCATGGCTTCGCGAGGGTCTAGGGTCACTTCCTCGTAGCTCCCCGTGAGCCTCAGGACCTCTGCCTCAGATTGGAGGCCGCCAAGAGCTCCCCAATCCTCCCGGTCTCTGCGCCATCCCCCCACATAATTATTTGGCATCCCATTCCCCCGCCAGCTTCAGGACGGCCCGGGCTTCCGGGTCACGACGATCGGTATCGATCGCCACGGCCACAGCGTCCGTGTATGCCTGGAAGGTCCTAAGGATGATTCCCCGTGACTGCTCATTATGCCACTTCGACTGGTCCACCGGGTTGGTGAAATCCCCGGACCGATACCGCTGGTCCATGAGGCCCAGCATGGCCACCCGCTGAACCCTGTCCGCGCCGTAAACGCTGGAAAGGAGGTCCACGTCACCTGGAGGCGATGGGGGGCCTGAAGCTGGAAGGAGCAGGAAAGCTCCCGCCCCGAGAATCAGGATAGCCCCCAGGATTGGGGTGAGCTTCATGATTCGGGGTCCTCAGGAGCCCCCAGCCGGATCATCTCCGCCCAGAGAACGGACTCCACGTTCTTCCCTTCCTCCAGGTATATGATGCGGAGCTCAGCAGGAGCGTAAGGGCACGCGGCTAATATGTTGCAGACGCGAGCGCAAAAATCGCTCGGGGCTGTGCCACGCGGGACTGAGGTCTTTGTGAGCGCCCCCCTGACCACGGACCAAAGTTTGGTCCCCAGAGGTTGCATCACGGGGAGGAGAAGCACGAACCCCCCAGCCAGAGCTAAAATCGCCACGGACTGAGGGGCCAGAAGTTTGGAAAGGTCGATGTCCACGGGATCACTCCGTAGGCGGAGGCAGGAGTCCCTGAGCTAGATCCATAATATACCCAATCACCGGGGCCACCAACGTGGAAACATACCCCTTCACAAAGGGGCGAACAATGGCGGGGGATTCGACAATGATTCGGGCGATGACGGAGGACTCTATCGCCGCCTCCCAGGAGTCCCTCTCCACGTCTGTGAAACCATCCACGCCATCCTCTAGAAAGGGGATAACTTCGGGCGGCAGGGATGGGACAATAGCCCCCACGATGGCCTCGAAAAAGGTCTGCTCCATCCCCTCTGGAATGAGGGGGACATCCACCCGTTCATTGATCGTGGTGGACAGCCGTTTGGTGAGGCTCATCAGCTCATCCTGATTCAAAAATTTTCCCTACCCTTCGAGTTATGGGGAGGGACCCTAGTAGAGAGCGACCGCAGGAAGAGCGATCTCTAGGGATACCCCTTACTCTTCGGAGTAGTTGTTTCGACTGTAAACGCTCAGTAGGAGCGTACCCCCGAAACAACTACTACTCAAGACCCACCAGGGATCCGTTTTCAAATTGGGCTAAAGTGGACAAAATCTCAACTTTTTTGAGATCGGGATTGCAAAATTCTGTCCACATCTGTCTACTGGCCGACCGACCCAAAACGTAGACAAATGTAGACACAATCAGGAGGCAAAAGACGTGGGGAAAACGGCCAAAACAGGGGAGCTGGTCACCCGAAAAACCGCGGGGCACATGCTATGCAGATCGACCCGAACAGTAGACAGATACATTGCCCAGGGGATCCTCACCACGGTCCGCGTCGGGGGGTCAGTCTGGGTCCATAAGGAATCGGTGGAGAGATCCAGAAAAACCACTTAATCAAGGAAGATGCGATGCTGGTATTGAAGCGAAAAGTGGGTGAGGAAATTGAGATCAAGCTGGGGGACAAAATACTGATCCTCAGCGTTGAAAAGTTGGACGGCCACTACGTCAGCCTGGGATTTGAGGGCCCGGATGATTTTGCCGTCTGGCGAACCGAGTTGCTCGTTGAAGGGCCCCGGGCTACTGGCGGAACCCGATAGACCCCCGCAGGAAACGAGCAAGACGCTCTGGGGGTGGTCTGGGGCCTTTGTTTTTCCGTATTACTCAAAAGAGAGCTGAACCGATGAAAATTGAGCTGAATTCTCAGGACCTGATTGGGGCTCCTGATAGCGTCCTCCAGTGGCTGTGCTCCAGGATTGGGCAGAGGTCCCACAACAACGTGGTCCTTCGCAGTGATGGGCCGAGGGTCAAGGAGCTTCTGACGGAAGACCCACCGCCTCCCGTGGATATTGAGGCATTCGGGGCCACCCCTGAGGAAGTGGCCCAGCTACATTCCGAAGTGGAGGAGGTCGCCACAGTCCCCACGGCCGGCGAGCCCATCACGATGGAGGGTCTGCTGCAGAAATGCTCAGACTGGCTCCAGGGGGGAGGAGGCTCCACGGACCTCCTCAAAGAGGCCCTGCAGTCCATGGGACTCACCCGCGTCAAGGAATGCCCGCCAGACAAAATGGGCGAGCTCCTGAGCCTCCTGGCCATTTCCTGAGTTCCCTTCCTCCTTCTGCCGAGCTGACCCATGCCCGATGTTCACCTCAAGTTGTCCCCCTCTGCCTCCGGCCGGTGGCTGGCCTGTCCCGGAAGCCTCCAGTTGGGCGAGGGGGAGAACTCCTCCTCCGAGTATGCCCGGGAGGGATCCGCGGCCCACAAGTTGGCGGAGGTATGCCTCACCCTGGGCGTGGATCCCTACGCGCCGGAGCTGGGGACGGAGATTGATGGCTTCCCTATCACATCCGAAATGCAGGACGCCATCCAGATCTACCTGGACGTGATGCAGACTGAGGCGGATGAGGAGCCTGAGGTCTCTGTGCAGTGGGAGCGATTCATCCAGGATGCTGAGTGGCCCGAATTTGGGGGCACCGTGGATGGGATCATCTTCACCCCGGACACGCTCACCGTGGTGGACTTCAAGTATGGGGCGGGAGTGGCCGTGGACGCGGTGGATAACACGCAAATGCTGTGTTATGCCCTGCTGGCCCTCAGGGAGACCGGGCGCTCCTCCCTGAAATTTCGCCTGATCGTCGTCCAGCCCCGGGCCCACCACCCGGACGGGCCCATCCGCATCTGGGGGCCAACCCATGAGGAGGTCCTGGAATTTGAGGACCGCGTGGAACGGGTCATCCAGGAGAAGTCCACCCGTCTGGAAGCTGGGGATCACTGCAAGTGGTGCCCTCACAAACTGAATTGTCCGGAGCTTCAGGCTCTGGTGGTGGATACCGCGAAGCGGGAATTTTCTGAGGAGGAATCCTCCGGCCGAATGACCCCGGCCAGTGCGGCCCTCCTGCTCAGCAAAGAGAAGGCCATCGTGGGGTATATCAAAGCGGTCCGGGAATGGTCCCACGGCCAGATGGAGAAGGGGGCGGAGATCCCCGGATTCAAACTGGTCAACCGTTTTGGAAATCGCAAGTACCGCTTTCCGGAGGAGGACCTCTTCCGGATGTTGAAGAATCGAAAGGTCCCGAAGAAGGTCTCCACGGAGACCAAAATCCTCAGCCCCGCCGCCCTGGAGAAGGTGGTGGACAAGACCCTGGTTAATACGCTCTGTGAGCGTGCTCTATTGGGGACCACTGTGGTCCCTGAATCCGACCGCCGTGAAGCGGTCACATTCCAAAACGCAAAAGAGGAATTCCAGAATGAGTGACAAGCCACAGACCCGAGTCCTGACCCCTGTAGCCAGGCTGTCCTTCCCCTGCCTGTTCCAGAAGTCCGCCCCGATGCAGGGCCAGACGGAGGGGAAGTACCAGTGTGAGCTGATCTTTGAGCCAGGGGCTGATTTGTCCGCGATGAAAGACGCGGCAAACAATGCAGCCAAAGTGAAGTGGGCCGGGAAGCCTCCCCAGGGGGTCCGCTCCCCGTTCCGCGACAACTCGGAGCGGAACAACCCGGACAACTACCCACCCGGTGGGGTCTTCCTCTCCTGCAGATCGAAGGACAAACCAGGGGTGATTGTCGGGCCAAATAAGGAGGAGTGCATTGATCCTTCAGAGGTATACGGGGGATGTTATGTCCGCGTCTCGATCTCAGCCTTTGGCTATGACGTGTCCGGCAATTCCGGGGTCTCCTTCGGGCTGAACAACGTCTGGAAGGTCAAGGAAGGGGAGCCGTTTGGCCCCCGCCGATCTGCCGCCCAGGACTTCGGGGGAGCTTCCTCCGGGGTGGATGCGGAAGCCTTCGGAGAGAATCCTCTCCTCTAATTTTTGAACGTGGGGGCGGGCCTTCGGGCCCCGGGAGGTTCCTTTCCCTCCCGCTTGGGACATACCACTGGGGCCCCCACTTTTTTTTTGAGATGGACTCACCCGCATGGTTGTTTTGGACTTTGAAACACGCTCACGCGCGGACCTTAGAAAAACCGGAGCGGCCCGATACGCTGCCGACCCATCCACGGAGCTGATCTGCGTGGCGTGGAATTATGGCCAGGGGTCCACGGCCAATCTCTGGGCCCCCGGACTTGCCCCCAGAGGCATGGGTGCCCTCTTCGAGGAGATCCACAACGGCCAGTTGATATGGGCCCACAATGCCTTCTTCGAGCGGATGATCTGGGAGCGGGTCTGCGTCCCCAAGTATGGGTGGCCCGCCGTGGGTCCCCGGCAATGGAGATGCTCTCTGGCCTGTGCCGCCAGACTCACCTACCCACGGAGCCTGGAGGGTGTAGGCTCAGCTATGGGACTGGGGACTCAGAAGGACCTCAAGGGCCACGCGGCCATGCTGCGGATGTCAAAGCCGAAGAAGGATGGGACCTTTGACGGGACCCTGGAAAAACTCCAAGTGGTCTATGACTACTGCCTCCAGGACGTGGCGGTGGAGTCACAGATCATCAGCAAGCTGGAGGAACTCCCACCGATGGAGCTGGATATCTGGCAGCTGGACCAGACGATCAATTCCCGCGGGCTCCCCATCAATGCCACCGCAGTTCAGCGGGCCATCCACATTGCCGAAGCTGAAGCGGAAATTTTCAAACGCCGAATGGCTGAGCTCACCAATGGGGAGGTCCCCTCACCGTCGATGGTGGCCCGGCTGAAAGCATGGCTGGAGCTTACCGGGCTGAAGCTGCCGGACCTTGGAGCGGAGACCCTCACCCGGGCTCTGGAGACAAACCTGGAGCCCCGGCAGCGGGAAGCCCTGATGATCCGGCAGCGGTCCAGCAAGTCCTCCGTGACGAAGCTCCAGGGGATGCTGGACCGTATGGACGCGGACGGCCGAGTCCGTGGAAATCTGGTCTACCATGGCGCGGCCACCGGGCGCTGGGCGGGAACCGGAATCCAGATCCAGAATTTCCCCCGCGGCGTCCTGTCCCCATCCGAGGTGGAACTGGCCCGGGAACTGGTGGACCAGAACCGGGAGGACCATCTGGAGGTCCTGCTGGGGAATCCCCTGGATGTTCTGAGTTCATGCCTGAGATCTTACATCGAAGCGAAGCCCGGCCACCGCCTGATGGTTTCGGACTTCGCGTCGATCGAAGCCAGAGTCCTTGCGTGGGTCACTGGGGAGCAGGCTCTGGTTGATCTGTTCGCCAGTGGGGGATTGGTCTATGAGACCATGGCCTCCAGAATTTATGGCGTCCCCGTGGAGGAAGTGACGAAGACTCAAAGGCATGTTGGGAAGACCGCGATCCTGGGGTGCGGGTATGGGATGGGGGCCCGGGCTTTCAAAGATGCCTGCCGAACCATGGCCGGGATTTCCATCCGTCTCCGCTTCGCGAAGCAGGTGGTGCGAGCCTACCGCGCGGCCAATCCCCAGATCTCAAGTTTCTGGGCCCGGATCAACTCCGCGGCCCTCTCCGTGGTGGAGACCGGGGCTCCGCAGGATCTCCCATATCTGAGCTGTGTCATGGGGCGGGATGTCCTGAAGATCGTCCTGCCCTCCGGCCGGGCCCTGCATTACCTGGAGCCACGGATTGAGTCCGTCCAGGCTCCGTGGTCCAAAGGGCTGCAGGGGGACCTCTTTGGGTCTGTGGGGAATCCAGAGCTGGAGGAAGATCTGGAGGACCTTGGAATTGAGCTGGGGCAAAAGTCCGGGGAGGCTTCGTGGGTAGATTGTAGAGTCCCGAAGGGGATCCAGATGAAGCTCCAGGGGCTGGGAGTGACCGGAAAGCTCAGAGATTCTGAGCCTCAATTCATTCAGCAACTGGCATTCATGGGGGTGCAAAGCCCCGGACGGAAGTGGGGGCCCAAACGTACCTACGGAGGGAGCCTCTGCGAGAACATCGTCCAGGCAATCGCCCGGGACCTCCTGGCGGAGGCTATGCTCAGAGTAGAGCGGGCCGGGTTTCCGATCATCGCCACCGTACACGATGAAATCGTTTGTGAAGTCCCCGGCTCCCATGGGAGCCTGGGCGAATTTGAAGCCCTGATGATGGCGGTCCCCGCGTGGGGGTCTGGCTGCCCGATTGATGTGGAATCCTACGACGCTGCGAGGTATCGAAAATGACCGAATCAGTAAAGCCCTCAGACCTGCTCCGGGAGGGGTGGATCCAGGGATGTTTGTGGGAAAAACCCGCAGGGAGGGCCAAAAGTTTTTGCATTCTGGGGGCCCTCGCCGAGTGCATCCCCAGCCACAGCTTCGAACGAGTCTGTGATAAAATAGATGCTCACCTCATCTCCCGTGGGTATGAAAGCGGGGTGATGGCTTTCAACGATTCGCCCGGTCGGACGCAAGCCGAAGTGGTGGAGTTGCTGGAGTCGTGTGGGTTATGAAAACCGGACCCGAGAAGTTCCTGGAGGATACCTTCTGCGATTACCTGTCAGAGTTACATGGGGCCCTCTGCCTCAAGCTGCGAATCGATGGGAGCAATGGTTTCCCGGACCGATCGATTATCACCCCGGAGTGTATCTTCTTTATCGAGTTCAAGTCCCCGCGGGGGAGGCTCAGCCCCCGCCAGAAGGAGTGGATCCGCGTGCTTCGTGATATGAGGTTTACCGTGTTCGTGATATCGGATTTCCACGATGGTGCGGAGGCCGTTGAGGAATGGATGAGGGAGGAAGAGGAATGATCTATTGCAAATTCTGCAGGCGAGAAGAGGAGCCACGGGAGGGGCGCTGCCCGGGCTGCGGGATGCCCGTAGACAAGGCCCATGAAAAGAGGCCCAGAGGGGTCCTGCAGCTGGGGGAGTGCCCCTGCTGCGGAGCATCCGTCCGCGTCCCAAACCGCGGGAAGGCCGCCCACTGCGCGAAGTGCGGGCTACTTTACCAATCCCGAGCCACCCCCAAATGGAAGTACTCCTGATGGAAGACAGATTCCAGAAAGCCCACAGCAAAGCCTACTTTGAGGACATCGCTATTCGGGTCCCCCTCTGGCTGGAGCGGGTGCTCACCTACTACGACCAGACCCAGTGGGTTTTCCTCGTGGACAAAAAAGGGAAATTCCTACCCGCGGAGCGCTTGCAGGAAATGGATGCCCCTAGGTCTCTGGAGGTATCCTCACCGCTTTCCCGTGAGGGGCTCAAATCCTCTGTCCAGCTGACCCTCCCAAAGAAGGAGCCATATAGCTGGACCCAGATGAAGGTGGACATTGAGCGGGTCCACAAAATGGCTTCCGTTGTTTTGATCTCCACCGTGGGGATTGGGAGGGCCAATAAAATCCTGCAGGACCTTCGGGAGAAATGGGACCTCAAGAAGGTCCCTTCAAAAATGGCTTGGAGTACTCGGAAGGGGAAGCAGTGAGATTCGAGCCCCACGAGTATCAGTCCCTTGCCCTCAACTGGATCTGGGGCCGGACCATTCAGGGGGGAGGGGCGGCCCTCTTCCTTGACCCCGGCCTGGGGAAGACCGCCATTACTTTGGCTTGGCTCCGGATGCTCTCCAGCCTGAAGCTCCACCGGGGGGCACTGGTTGTGGCTCCGTTGCGCGTGGTCTATTCCGTCTGGAGGCAGGAGCGGGACAAGTGGGAGCAGTTTAAGGACCTGAGGATCTCCCTGGTCCATGGGCCCCCGGCCCAGAGGTTGGCCGCATTGGCCGCCCCGGCCGATATCTACCTGGTCAACCCTGACGGGGTCCCGTGGCTGGCCAAAATTGCAAAGGACCGGGATCTCCCGTTCGACACGCTGGTGGTGGATGAGTCCAGCGCGTTCAAGACGTGGGGGGCTCGGAGGACAAAGTCCCTACGGGTCCTCCAGAAGACCTTCCGCCGCCGCTTGGTCCTCACCGGGACCCCGGCCCCCAACGGATTCCACGACCTGTTCGCCCAGATCTTCCTGGTGGATCAGGGGCAAAGGTTGGGGACCGCGGTGGGCCAGTTTCGGAATCGGTATTTCTACCGCGGAGGCTATGGGGGCTATAAATACATCCTGATGGAAGGGGCGGACAAGCGGATCGAATCCGCCATTCAGGATGTCTGTCTGAGGATGTCCGCGGAGGAATACCTGGACCTTCCCGAGTTGGTCCACAATGACGTATGGGTGGACCTCCCAGGCCCCATCCTGAAGAGATACAAAAAGCTGGAAAGCCTGATGTTCCTGGAGCTGCAGGAAGGAAAGGACCTCACCCCGTTAAACGCCGGAGGGAAATACAACCTATGCCGACAATTTGCCAACGGTGGAGTCTATGACAACGAGGACAAATCCATCTCTCATGACATCCATCAGGGAAAGGTGGAAGCTGTCCGGGAGATCGTGGGGGAGCTGCAGGGGAAGCCCGTGCTGATCGCCTTCCAGTATCGCCACGACCTGCAAAGGCTCCGGGAGGTCTGGAAGGATCTGCCGTCGATCGACGGGCGAAGCTCCGGCGAAGAAGCAGCCGTCAACATTGAGCGTTGGAACGCAGGGGAGCTCCCCCGGCTGGCCGTGCAGCCCCAGAGCCTGAGCCATGGGGTCAACATGCAATCAGGGCCCGGGAGGGACGTGATCTGGATGGGTCTGTCCGATTCACTGGAGACCTATCTCCAGCTGAATGCAAGGCTACATCGCCAAGGGGTAACTGGTCAGGTGAGGATCCACAGAATACTGGCCCGGAAGACCGTGGACGCGGCGGTCCGGGCCCGCATTGAAAGCAAAGAGAAGGGGCAGGGAGCCCTGTTGGAAGCGCTGCGAGAATATCGAAAGAAAGAAGAGGCGGGAGAATGACCGATCCAGAGCATCCAATTTGGCAGATTCTGCAGATGATCACGTACCTCGGGGCGGCGATGCTTTTCATGTGGCTGAACGCATCGAGCTTCGACGAGACCGAGATCAAGACGCTGACCGAATTGGCGGCGGTCGTGTTCGGCGGGGAGTGGCTGAAGGCAAAATTCACGGGGAGGGAGAAATGACCTGGACGCGACCCCCATCAATTCTGCTCCCGGAAAACATCCCGTCCTTCCTCAAAGCCTATGACCGATGGGTGGTCTGGGAATGGGAGCCGCGGCCCGACCCCACCCGGAAGTGGACGAAGCGGCCCAAGCATCCGCGGGGGACTCTGGCATCCACCACAGACCCCAAGACGTGGTCCTCCTTTGACGAAGTGGAGGCCGCGTGGACCTCAGGGCAGTGGGACGGGATCGGGATTGTCCTACCTGGGGAAGTGGTGGGGGTAGACCTGGACGATTGCGTGGTGAACCGGGAGCCCGATTCCTCCGCGGAGTTCATGCTCAATTTTTTGGGCACCTACGCTGAGTACTCTCCATCAGGAACCGGACTGAAGCTCCTGGCCCTGGGGAACGTGGAGGGCTCCGTGGTCTCCACGTCCCGCGGCATTGAGATCTATGGGAAGGGGAGCCCGCGATACTTCACCATCACGGGGGACATGGCCGGGCCCATCAATGAGGTCCGCTCCCGGCCCGAAGAGCTGGCGGAGATCATCTCCACCATGAAGGACCCGGAGGACTGCCTGAGTTCAGACGAGCTGGCCGAAGGTGAAGTGGAGGAGCAGCTGGAAAAGGCTCAGGAATATCTGGCCCACCTTCCAGAGTCCTACGCGGACTCCTACTCCTCCTGGACCCGGGTAGGAATGGCGCTCAAGACGATTGGGCCGGAAGCCTTTGAGACGTGGGATCGCTGGAGCCAGGGGTCCACGAAATATGATGGGCAGGAGGAGACCCTGGAGAAGTGGGACTCCTTCCGGCGAGCCTCCGGCCGAATGGTCACGTTGCATAGCCTGCAGCGGATGGCCCAGAAGCAGGGCTTCCGCCCGGACCGTTACCGGACCGGGGCCATTTCTGCCGATGTATTCTGCCGGAAGGTCATCCTGCGGGAGTATGTGGTAGAGGATTTCCTAGTCCGTGGGGAGCCCATGGTCTTTGGTGGTGGGGTCAAGTCCCTGAAAACGTCTATTGCTCTGGACCTCGCCATCTCCATGGCCACCGGGACGGACTTCCTGGGCCACTTCAAAGTTCCCAAGCCTGTCCCCATTATGGTGATCTCCGGGGAGTCCGGGGAGAAGACCCTCCAGGAGAATCTGATGGTGATGGCTCAGGCGCGGGGGCTCACGACGGACCAGCTCCATCGGGTCTTCATGTCCTTCACGCTGCCCAAGCTGGACTCAGAAGCTCAGGTGAGGGACCTCCTGATGGACCTCCGCAAGCGCGGGATTGAGTACGTGATCCTAGACCCCCTCTACCGGAGTCTCCGCGTGGGGGATTCCGCGTCCAACGTGTACGCCATGGGAGAACGTCTGGAACAATTGTCCATGAGGATCCACCGGGCCGGGGTTACCCCAATCCTTTGCCACCATTTCCGGAAGCAGGGGGCCACCTTCACCACTCCACCGGAGCTGGAGGACTTCAGCCAGGCGGGGGTGGCGGAATTCTGCCGCCAGCATCTCCTGCTTAAGCGGATGGAGTCTTACTCCTACGACGGGAAGCACTCCCTCTGGTTCAGATGGGGAGGCTCTGCGGGCCATCAGGGAGCTGGAGTCTTCCAGGCAGATACAGGGACCCGTAACGCGGGATTGAAATGGGTGGCCAACTTCAAGACCCAGCTGCAGTGGGAAGAGGAGCAGAAGGAGGCGAAGGAAATGGAGAAGGACCTGGATCGCAAGGCCCGGGAGGAATCTGAGCAGGAGTTTCGCGTGGAGCTGCTGGGATTGATTGAGACAAACCCCGCGATGAACACCACGGAGCTCAAGGCCCTCAGTGGGCAGAGCGCACGGGCCGGTAAGGCCCTGCGGGACATGGTACGGGAGAGCGTTCTGGAGGAGGTCTCCGGAGCCCGGAACAGCAAGAGTTATCGAAAGGTAGACCGATGAAAAACTCCCTACCCATCTACTTCCTGGTGGGGCTTACCATCATGGCGATAGTTGTGATTTTCGCCCCGCCGCCAGAGCCTGCGGGGGTTTTGCCTCAGGATCGGGAGGAAGCCCTCTACCGGATCAGCCAAGGGGTGGACCTGCTTATCTCTGAACAGTCCGATGTGAGGGAGCAGCTGGGCGACATCGAGAAGCAAATACGTGAGCTGAAAAATCTGGAGGAGGGCCTCCGCCCCCGTTAATCTAACCAGGCCACTTATCAGATTCCCGTTGACGGAGGCTCCTCAGCTTTTGCCCTTCGCGGGGGCTTCCTCTTCCGGTTTTGCTTTTCCCCCTGGATCCGCTCCACGCGGGTCCGGGAGGACTTCTTCACCAACTCAATACAGCGGAGGCAGTCCCGCTTGTCCACGTAGGACTCGGAGGAAACAGCCAGGGTTTCCCCATTGACCGCCCGGAGCTTCCATCGCCATGCGTTGCCTGCGTCTCGGTAATACTCAAATTTCATGGGTCTTTCCTCTGGTTGTCAATCCGCTGAGCGATAATCTCCAGCCGGGTGGTTGTCTTCTCTAACACGCCCGCGGTGGCCTTGAGAGCGCTGCTGGCATCCCGGAGGACCATGGCCCCGCGGCTGAACTCCTCATAATCCGCCCGTGATCGTACCAGCTCCGGCCCCACAATCGTGAACCAGATGATTAGGAGGGAGGCCACTCCAAAAGCGTATGGCCCATATCGCTCAGAGAATTCTGAGAAGGGATTCAGGCTGGGCCCCTTGGG
>Ga0255048_10001678_pt1 | contig 14999 bp, 24 predicted proteins | sample JV7_2_2_MG_FD_183619 | JGI IMG/M metagenome (GOLD analysis project Ga0255048, IMG submission 183619) | Seawater microbial communities from Jervis Inlet, British Columbia, Canada - JV7_2_2 | ecosystem: Environmental > Aquatic > Marine > Inlet | place: Canada: British Columbia | collected 2016-10-06
ATAGCCCCCCCTAATAGTTACGTACACTTACGGGTACGTAGTACGATTGTGCACGTTCACATCTTGCCACATGCGGCGGAATGAGCATATTATCAATGTGAGCCCAGGAGACGGGCCAAGAGTCAACGCCAGAATGGGCAGCTCTAGATCTAATCCCCCCACCCAACAGCAAGGACCAACCCATGGACATCACCACCACGCCAATAGCCAACCCCGACGAGCACCTTTGGCACGATCAGCTGTTTCGGTTCAGCTTCATCACTAACACAGCATTGTACGTGTGGGCCGATCACTTGGACGGGGCGCTCGAAGTGGCATGCGATTGGATCGCCGACAACGCTCCAGGCATCTTCACTTTCTTCACCCCCGACGAAATCGCTGAATACGACGGCTACGACGTACCCGATCACATGGCCATCGGACACACGACGTACGCGCAATTTGACTCGATGCCCTATCTCGCGTCGACCGACTGGCATGTTAGCGAGGTCTAGCCTCAGCCCCAGCCCGCTGGCGATTACTTATCAAATGCGGGATGCCAAACAAAAAGGACCAAATTATGCACGAAGTTAGACTGAAAGCAAACGACGACGGAACCTGGGACATAGTCACCGATGACGGTGTGGGTGCCCAGGTCCTGGCTACACTGGCCATCGTAGGCGGCCCCAGCAACAACCTGTCAATCGACGTTAGGCCTGCACCCGCAGTTGGCCGTTGGTTTCGCGTTTTAGTTGGGACACGCTAACGAACGGGGGTCAATCATGAAATATCCTACGCCGACGGAACCGGAACCAACAATGGAACAGCTCGAATACTGGGTATATGACTCGGCAGCAGAAGCTACCGATGGTTGTGAGATCGAGCCCGACGGGGTTTGCGAGCACGGACACCCGTCGTGGCTGCTAGCGTTGGGGCTTGTATGATGCCACCCGCGATGGATGACAAGCAAGTGACCGCGTTACTAGCGGAAACGATCGCCGAGTTGCCAGACGGTGTGCCAGCCGGCCACCTGTATGCTGCCGTGTGCTCCCATGTATCGTTGACTCAGTTCGAGCGCGTTGTTGATTCGCTCGAATCATCCGGAGCCGTAAAGCGAAGCCGCAGACACGTACTGAGGTCAACATGACGAAGTTCGGCACGTCGTGGTTTGCGACAACAGAAGCCGCAGTCGCTTATTATGCGACCTACATGGCCAATCCTGGGCCATGCTCCTACCGCAACGCGCTTGACTGGGCCAAGCATGCGATCAAAAGCGGAACAATTCACATCGGTACACCCACGCCGCATACGTGTAAAGCGATGCTGCCGGGTGACAGAATTGAGCTAGATAGCGACAAGCGCTGGCACGTAACCAAGCGTTAGCGCCAGGGGCCGCATCCGGTCGCTGTCGCCTAATAGCCGGCAACAATCCCTTTTCCAACAGATTGAATTGAATGACTAAAGTATGCAAGATATGCAGCCGCAAGCTGCCCATGCACCGGTTCGACTTCTGGAGAGCACAGTGCAAGCTGTGCTATGCCAGGCTGAAGCGCGAGAAGTACGCTGAAAAGAAGGCTGGGAAGTGTGGCGCATCATGACGTGGGGTTGGCACTTTGCTCGCTCAGATCTTCGCCTGCAATATAGCGACGGGGCTCTGATCGAGCCAGGATACGCGCTAGTGGTTGAGGGGCCGCTGCGGCTTTGCCATTGGGGCTTGCACGCGAGCAAGCTGGCGCTCGATGCGCTGCAGTATGCACCGGCTAAGACTGCTGCGACGCGTGTCCGGCTAGGTGGTCGCACCATCCACGGTGACGACAAGTCGGTCGCCCATGAGCGCTATTGCGCATGGGCGCTAACGCCGCAGCAGACCGGGCAGGTGCTGCACGAGTTTGCATGCTGGTGCGCGGAGCAGGTGATGCACTTGGTTACGGTGGCGCAGCGGCCGACCTGTGTGGCCGCTATTACTGCCAAGCGGGGATGGCTTCGCGGCGAGGTATCTGCGCTTGATCTGGCCGCAGCCAGGGCCGCAGTCAGTGCCGCAGCCAGGGACGCAGCCAGTGCCGCAGCCTGGGCCGCAGAGTGGGGAGCTCGATCCGGCGGTGTTGCAGCCAGTGAGTCTAGCCTCAGCCCCAGCCCGCTGGCGATTGAAGCAGCCAGTGACGCAGCCAGGGCCGCAGCCAGGGACGCAGCCAGTGACGCAGCCTGGGCCGCAGCCAGTTACGCAGCTAATGCCGCAGCCAGTTACGCAGCCAAGCACCCCAGCCCGCTGGCGATTGAAGCAGCCAGTGACGCAGCCAGGTACGCAGCAGCCAGTGACGCAGCCAGGGACGCAGCCAGTGCCGCAGCCTGGGCCGCAGCCAGGGCCGCGAGCCACGGTCCCGCAGCCAGGGCCGCAGCCAGTTACGCAGCCAGTTACGCAGCCAGGGCCGCAGCCAGGGCCGCAGCCAGGTCAGATCAGAACAGGCAACTCGAAAAGATGTTGAAAGCGGCGAGGAAGTGTGGCGCATCATGACGTGTGTTGCGCAGCTCGTCGAGCGGCTGCCGCAGGCTGGCCGATGGCAATACGGTGACCTCACGGTAGCCGTAGGCGCTTGGATAATGTGGGTGGGCGTTGTATCCACGGTGGCGGCCGAAGTCGCGGCCATCATTCACGAGGTCTCGGTGCTCAGCTTCGCCGACGCTTCGAAAGAGCGCGACGCATGGCGACGCGAGCGTGACACCGAGCGGCGCAAGCACGAGGCCGCGCCAGCCCGTCTAACGAGCCGCAGCGTTGCCACCCCTAGCCACACGCCTTTACCTCGAAAACCTTTTTACAGGCCCTTCTGGGCCGTCAGGGATGCCATGAATGCTAACAGTCTCACCCAGGCCACGTATGAGATAGGAGCGCTGATCGAGCGCGCCCATGAGACGGGCTGCGGTCACGCCGCTCGAACGGCAGCGGATCACATGCGATCCACGCTGGAGCTAGATGGCTCAGCGCAGGCTGAGGTAGCGCGACGAGTTGTCGGGATCGATGCGTCGGCCTGGTACGCGCTGCTGAGCGCTCCGCGAGCTACGCCAGCTTCCCGTGCTCGGCTACGGGCTCTGCGATCTAAGGGTGCGCGGTCATGAGCAAGACACCGCTTGGCTCAGCTATTGAGAACAAGTTCGTGGCATGTGGCGATCGCTATTATTGGGACGCACGCTGCACTAAAGCGACCGGATGGTCTCAATACGACACCACCCAGGACGCCTGGTATTTTGGCGTCTGGATCAACAAGCAAGAGCGGAAAATTATCTGCTATTGCGAGGGTGACATTTCGATCACAACGTCTCCCGATGACAAGACGTTTGAATTGGAAATGCAGCAGCTAAACGATTTCCACGGCACACCGCCACCAGCTGCGATCGGCTACGATGCCGACGGAACTCGCACCGAGTACTACGACAATGAAGCTGCGCATGGGCGTGAGCTTCCCAAATAGGAGATACCAATGGATAGGGCAGATGTGGGAGCGATTGAGGATCTAATCGATTGCATCGTGTTACGAGAGCACGATGCAACTATAGCAACAGCAAAGGCACTCAAGACAGTGCCTGAGGCAGCCAAGCTACTGAAGGCCCTCCGCCGCCGCGCGGGACCAGACTGGGTTACCGCCAAAGCGGAAGCGACCAAGCTGGTAGCTAAGCACCGCCCGTTGGTTTGGGCTGATGACGACAGCTGAGACTATTCGCGCCGCGCGCCATGCGCGCGGCATGACGCAAGAACGCCTGGCCGCATTGTGCGGCTGGGCGCGGACCTACCAGGTCCGGCTTGAAACGGGCAAAGTTCAAAACCCCAGAACCGACACTATACGCCGCATAGCTCAAGCGCTGGGCATGAGCGTAGCGGCGTTTTGGTCATACCAACCCATAGAGGAGTAGCACACATGAAAGGGATCGAAAAAAGCAACACCGCCAAGATTCGCGCGCTGGTGCACGGCGTGACTGGCGTAGGCAAAACAACGTTTGCGGCCGGCATGCCGCGCCCGCTATTTATATGCGCGGAAGATGGCGCCCGCTATCTGGGCGTCGACCGCTATAGGCCGAGAGCATGGGACGATCTGTTGGTTTTTATATCTGAGCTACGCGACGGCGATCACAACTACCAGACGCTCGTGATAGACAGCATTGATCACCTAGAGCCGCTGGTGTGGGACTACGTATGCACTCAGCCCGATGACAAGGGGCGAAAGCACCCGCATATTTCGGCGTGGCCGTATGGGCAGGGGTACGCGCGCGCGCTGAGCGAATGGCGGATCTTACTGTCGCAGCTAGACCAACTTAGCGCGACGATGCGCATCTGTTTGATAGCGCACACAAGCGTGCGGCCATTTAAAAATCCCGTGGGCGAGGATTACGATCGCTATGAAATCAAGCTACACAGGGGAGCATCTGCTGTCGTGCAAGAATGGGCCGACGTGATTGGGTTTGCTGCATTTGCCGACATTAATCCGATAAAACAGGACGGACGAAAAAAGGCGCCTAACGGCGCCGCTCGGCAGCTACACCTGCAGCGCCGCGCGGCATGGGACGCAAAGGCCCGATTTGATAGCCCAGCCGAAGTTGGCCTTGACTGGCTCGAACTAGCCAAACTGATCCCGGGTGAGCCCGCTTTCGAGCTTGGCTCAGCTATTCGCTGCCAGCTATCGGGCGCAGTGCAAGGCAAGGCTGAGAAGGCATTTGCCAAAGCGTCTACGCAACAAGATCTGGCCAATTTGGCCGAACGCATCAAACAACATCTAGCCAAGGATACGCACTAATGTGGACCACAGCGACACCAAAAAAAGACACTTTTCGCGGCGACGGGGAAACAAGCAAGGGCACACCATTTGTGTCATGTATTTTCGTACTAGAAGGCGGTGAGGAGCTAGAGTGGCGGGGCTATCTCAGTGAGCGCGCCATAGAGCGCACCAAAGAGCAGCTAGTGAAACTGGGATGGCAAGGCGAGCCGATGGGAGAATGGGCCGTTGCCGCAGATGAGGTCAGCGTTACGATTGACGAACGTAGCGGATCGGGTGAATGGGAGGGCCGCACCTTTCGAAATATTGGATGGATCAAGACATCGCGCGCTGGCTCAGGCAGCACCGCTAAGGCGGATCAACTTCTCGGAGCGGCACCTGGTAGCAAAAAAGATGATGACGACGACGATATCCAATTTTAAAGTTGCCATGACGATGAGGGGCGGCCACACGTTCACCCGCACCCTCCCATCTAGGCTTGCTGCCCTCACGCTTGCGCTCCGAATAGAGCGTGAGGGCAATGCTCTCGACGTCCACATGATCGCCCCGGAGGCCGAAAGGCCTCTGTGGCCACACCAGAATACAGCAGCTAATAACGTCATGCGAGCATGGCGCGACGGTGTGGCCAGGCGTCAATGTCTGGTCATGCCAACGGGCGCGGGCAAGACACGGGTGGCTGCCGAGATAACACAGCGCGCCCTTTCGGCTGGGCTACGCGTCCAGGTTTTTACTCATCGGCGCGAGCTAGTAGCCCAGCTTAGTGACAGGCTGCCCGGCGTAGGTGTAGCGGGCACACAGGCTCGCGTCCAGGTAACCACGCTGCAGCGTGGGGCTACCTCTGGACAATCGGCCAGACTGGGACGAGATGGTATAGTGATCATAGACGAGTGCCATCACCTGCCCGTTGACCAGCTGTGGGCTCGCGAGCTTGCTGAGCATTTCGAGCACCAGCGCTGGCTAGGCTTGACCGCTACGCCGCAGCGGGCCGACGGAAAGGCACTGGGTGACACTTTCGATCACATGGTCGTTGGTGCGCACTATAGCGACATGCTACGCGATAAAAGAATCGTGCCCTGCCGCGTGCTTTGCCCGCCAGAGCAACTGGACTCAGGCGACATGGCCACAGATCCGCTCGCCGCTTATGCCAGGCATGTGCCGGGCCAGCAGGGATTTGTATTTGTGCGCTCTATATCAGAGGCGGACGAACTGGCCGATCGATTCACCTCCGCTGGGGTGTTGTCACGATCTATAACCGCAGACACTAGCACGCGCCGCAGGGATCTGACACTTAGGGGATTCCGCGACGGCGAGATCCGCGTCATAACTAACGTGCATACTATGACCGAAGGCGTCGACCAGCCTACAGCCGCATTTGCTATTCTGGCGAGAAATTTCGGCCATGCGTCGACGTATCTGCAGGCAGTCGGACGAGTGCTTCGTGCAGCACCAGGCAAATCGATAGCAACTATTGTGGATCTATGTGGATCCACGCTTGCCCATGGGCTGCCCACCCGCGATAGGGAATACAGTCTAGACGGGCGCGGCATAAATCCTGGTGCAACATCCGTGGAGGCCGGGCTGGTGGTATGCCAAGCCTGCGGCGTGACGTTCGAGGCCGGGCCTCAAGCTTGCCCAGGGTGCGGCGAGGCAACGCGGCGCGAAAAAAAGGCGCCAAAGATTTGGTCGCTAGAGTTAGCTGAGTTATACTCTGGCAGCAACACGCCAGACAGAGCCAAGGATAGTGAGTATAAACGACTTCACGCGCTAGCTGGCGACCGCGGCTGGTCGATCGGGTGGGTGGTGAAGGAGTATAAAAAACTATTCGGCCATCCGCCGCCAACAGAATCATACACCTATGACGACAAGCGGCGCGAGCACCAGCGATTAAAAGACGTAGCCCGTGCAAAGGGGTTTCGGAAAGGGTTTGCATTTGTACGGTATAAAAAACTATTCGGACATCCGCCGCCATGGGACGGCGCTCGGCGATGAGTGAAGCGCGCGCACTGCGCGCTATACGCCTCGCGATAGGCGGCAGAAATGATGTCGTGCTTTGGCGCAACAGCACAGGAGTAGCCGAGTACGTAGACCGCCACGAGCGTTCGCACCGAGTACCATACGGGCTATGTCCTGGTGCGGCCGATCTCATCGGCATCATCAAGCCGAGCGGTCGCTTCCTGGCCATCGAGGTAAAGGGACCGCGGGGCCGCCTTAGCAAAGAGCAGGAGAGGTTTTTAGCGCTGATCAAGCGGTCGGGTGGGGTGGCCGGTGTCGCCCGAACAGAGGAGGAGGCCCACGCCCTGGTCGATAAGGCGCGGCACGCAACCACACTAGCGGGTGACGAGCTAGACGTACTGGCATACGTCAAAGCGCGACTGTCGGCTGGTCGGCTGGCCTATGGCCAGCTTCGGCTGGCCGACGACAGCCGCAAATGGGACAATGAGCTAGCGGCGGAACTGGCCGACGCCCTGGTCTATATAGCATGTAAGAACAGCCTAGATGATGCTAAAGGCGATTGAGTACTCTATGCTAACCCATGCGCTGGGATACGCCGGCCGGGGGTGGCCGGTGTTTCCGTTGCACAGCGTGCACGATGGACGATGTAGCTGCGGCAGGCTGCAATGTCCCAACGCAGGCAAGCACCCACGGCTGCAGAACGGGCTAAAGGGTGCGACGCTAGACGCGTCGACTATTGAGCGCTGGTGGAAGCGTTGGCCAATAGCTAACATCGGCATCAGGACAGGCCTGGGACTAATGGTCCTGGATGTCGACGTCGCCAAAGGGGGCGATGATAGCTTGGAAAAGCTAGCCGAGAAAGGCGAGCTAGGCGACACGCTCACGGTGCAGACTGGGGGCGGAGGATATCACTGGTATTTTGCATCGGACAAGCCGATAAAATGTAGCGTATCCAAATTGGCACCAGGTATAGATGTCCGCGGCGAGGGTGGCTATGTTGTCGCACCTCCTAGCACTCACGTCAGCGGTGACCAGTACGTGTGGGAAGGGCTGATCGACGCACACCTAGGTGACGGCATCGTGAACAAATGCCCGCCATGGCTGCTGGCCCTTGCATCATCTAGGCCTAGCCGATCCGACGTCGACCCATACCGAGCGCAGGCGTTTATCGCGTCTACTAGAAACAACGCGCTTACATCGATGGCTGGCACAATACGCCGACGGGGCGCTGGACACGAGTCCATCCTGGCCCTATTGCGGGCCATGAACGCTAGCAAATGCCGACCACCACTGGACGACACCGAGGTAGTTCGTATAGCCAGAAGCGTCGCAAAATACGAGCCTGCTGATCCTATCCTTGGTACAGTCGAGCGGCACGGCGACACCAGTAACGACGACGATAGCTGGCGCAAGGCCCTTGTATCGACTAAAGAAGGTAAGCTGTCGAAAACCGCGGGCAACGCGGCGCTGCTCATGCTCCACGGCATAGGGTGGGAAGGGTGCCTGGCACACAATGCGTTCGCGGGTGAGATGGAATGGATAAAGCGCCCGCCGGGGCTGCCTGGTGCTGACGTTCTAACGCCTCCGATTGGCGCGCTAAGCGACTGTCACACGGTATATCTGCAGCAGTGGATAGCCCACACACACGGCATAACGATAGGGCGCGAGTCACTATGGCAAGCGCTGCGCGCGGTAGCCATGATCCACGACGTTCATCCTGTAAGGGACTGGATAGAAAGTATCGACTGGGACGGTAAGCCGCGGGTGAATAAATGGCTGTCCACTTACATGGGATCGGAGCCGGACGAGTATGCTGACGACATGGGCCAGGCGTGGTTAGTATCTGCCATAGCTCGCATAATGCGACCGGGTTGCCAGGCTGACCACGTGCTAGTGCTGGAGGGCGGGCAGGGTACGGGCAAATCGACAGCTATGCGTACCCTATTTGGTGACGAATGGTTCCTGGATTGCCTGCCCGATATTCGACATAAAGATGCCCTGATGGTGATGCGCGGGAAATGGGGCATTGAGGTAGCAGAGCTAGACTCATTTCGCGGAGCAGCTGAAACCAGGATCAAGAGCTTCATCACCCAACGCGTTGACGAATATAGACCATCGCATGAACGGCAGGTGGTGAGGTATCCTCGGCAGTGTGTGATTGTAGGAACCACAAATGAAGAAAATTGGCTGACCGATAGCACGGGCGGGCGAAGGTTTTGGCCGGTTAAGGTTGGTCGAATAGATTATAAGAAATTGGAGAAAGATAGGGCCCAGCTGTGGGCTGAGGCTGCTCAGCTATACAATGGCGGGGCTGTGTGGTGGCCTAAAGGTAAGCTGGCGGCGATGGCCAAGCAGGCTCAGAGTGAGCGGTTCACCGAGGACGTTTGGCAAGATCTAATAGCTGCCAGCAACTCTAGCAACCTAGACGCTGACTACATATATTGCCATATACTGAACATAGAATCGGGCAGGATAACTAAGTCGGATCAGGTGCGCATAGGATCTATCATGCGGCGCATGGGTTATACAAAAATTAGACGGCGCAGGGATGGGGTGAGGATTACAGCCTATGAAAAATCAAGCGGTGATAGTTGATAGCAAGCGGGTGAGCATTAACTGGCTATGCAGGGTGCTGCCGCTGCCATGGTTCGGCGGCGACTGCGGCGTATACCACAACCCTGCGACCGGCGACATTCGCCCAGTGTGGTATTTGCCAAATGGCAACCCTCGCGACGTGATGTGGTCCTAAGAGCAAAAGGGGGCCGACTGTCCCGCGATGACTGGGCCAAAATACGCCTATCCATTATGTGGGCTATCCGTGAGCACGTAGGGTTGCGTGGGTTTCCTCCAAGCCACAGGGAAATAGAGGGAATAACCGGCATCCATAGGCGACACATTAGGGATGGAATTCGCGAGCTGTCCCGGCGTGGGGAAATATCCGTCCAACGCCGGACGTGCCGCGGCATTTCGGTTGCTAGGATGAAGGTGCTGTGTCCAGTATGTGACGGACTATGGCAGCCAATGGTGTGCATAAGATGCGACGGATCCAGCATGGTGCCATGGCTGCCGCAAAACACGCTCTGAACAAATGGCCATTTGCCAACGGTAAGCACAGAGCCGTAGGCACAGACCAGAGCGGACGTCCGACCGCCACGCTATGTGGCGAGGTAGGGCCCGTTGTCACAACTCCAACGGATGGGCTGGCAACGTGCAGCGGGTGCGTGGCAAGGCTAGCTCCGCATGCCGTAGCCAAGTCGCGACAGCTTGAGCTATTCTAGCCACAATGCGGCAGCGCGTTGGCTATGTTCAAATCAAGCGGGCCGTCTGCTTCTGGCCCTCTATATGAGCCAGACTTTTGCCATATAGACCAGTCGCCGTCGAATTTCGGCTGTTCTACGTCGTAATGAGCTACCCAAATGGGGTGCTCTCGGAACAGCTCTGGCTTGCCTAGAACAGCGTCTATACTCGGACCAATGTATAGCATTGCTCCGCCATAGCGCGACACAAGCACATCAACCATGTTGCTTGCATAGCTCAGCAGCTTGCTTGGCTGCCATGGATCGAAATCGTTTCGCTCTATGTCAAGAACCGGTAGCAGATCCAGCGATCCGTACCCTACGCCATCCAGGCACTTGCAAAATGCATCCAGCTGGGAACCCCACGGCTGAGACGTGCGAATGAAATGATAGGCACCAAATGACAGGTGCGTCCTTGCTATGCTGTTGCTGTGCTCAGCAAAACTTGTGTCTGCCTTGGTGCCGTATGTTGCGCGGCATATCACAAAGGAATGCAGCTGCTCTATAACATCCCAGTGTAGAGTGTTGGGCTTCTGCCAGCTAGAGATATCAAGCCCAGTCCCGCACTCGTTATCATCATCTAGTTGTGGCTGCTCATACGCCAGCTTATCTATGCCAAGCCATCTGGAAAAAAGGTGATCGGCGTCATACTCTAGCACGTCGCTGCCACTATGTAGCGGCTCGCAGGCCGGCGGTTCATCAATAGGCGATACTTTTGGCTCTGCTGCGTCCCATTTGCCCACGCCAAGCAGCAACGGGTCCCGCACAGACCTCTTATTGTTTACTACAACCATATCCGCCATTGGACCAGAGTTGCCCTCTATGGTTGTTATGTTCCCGCTATTTTCATCGTACGACTTTATAATCCCTATGTGACCAGTCCAAGGCTCTGAGCTTGGCCTACGCCACACAATAACATTGCCAGGGAAAATATTTTTTTCACTAAGCTTTCGCCTGTCGACCCATAGGCCAGCTTTCTTTAGCTGGACCATCGTGGCCTGTGCGCCAGGGCTGCCTTTAATAGGCAACGCAAATCCACCTTCTGCAGCCTCTCTTAACCAAGCCGCTACCGCTACCGCGCACCAGTTCTGGGGTGGCCGCAACCCGAACGGTTTTAGATACTCGCGAATTCGTTTGCCATCGTTGCGACCCAGGTCCTCTTTGACGCCTATGTCAGACTCTGCCGCAGCTAAAACTGCATCGCTATAGCTGTCGTATTTTGACCCGCTAGACTCCAATGACACCACGTATGTAGTGGATGCATAATCGTGGTGGCTCAAGCCGTGCCCAGAATATGGGTTCTGTATGTAGCTGCCATCTTCATTGCGCCAGCCGAACAACGCGCCCTTATTGGACGCGTCTCCTAGCTCAGCCCAACACTTGCCTATGTTGGCTACTGGCTCATCCCCAGAATATCCGATGGACTCTAGTTCTTTATCAACGCCATTGTCGTGAATAGCTGCCCATGCCATGCTTTCCATGTTCTCATTTCGGAATTTGTCAATAGCGGCAGTGGTCAGTGGCAGCCCAGCGGCCGTTACCATTGCAGCCGTTGGCAGAGTAACGGGCCTAATCCAGGCGCTGGCGCCGTGAAGCTCCTTTAGCTCGTCTACTGTTGGGACCCTGCATCCGTTTCTGCTGCACCATTGCCTGGCCTCTCCGAGGCTAAGCCTGGCATAGAGTTGGTTTTCTCTATCATATAGCGGGAGAAACGAAATGGATTTGCCATTGGCAAGCCTGTACCAATTTCCGCGAACAGCGCAATCTTCTATTCTTGATATAAATATATCAGCCATGCTTTACACCGGCAGTGGAGCTACCCCACGCGCCAAGCGCGGGTATGTCAACGTCTACTTCTATTTCTACTTCGTCGTGCACGAAAACGGTTTCTGCTGGCGCATCAGCACGTTTGGCGTGATCGTGGTCTGGCACCTTAAACCCAAACCGCCTAGCAAGGTGTACGAACATAGGCGGCAAAGTCCTTAGGTGCTCTATGCTATGCACGATCCACAGGCTCTGCTCATCCGGCACCGATTCGCGCAACCTGGCCAGCTCATGCTCGCAAAAAAGCCGCTCTTGCTCAGCATCAATCCATCGAACAGCTAACCGAATCACTTGCTCGCGCACGTCGGCATGCTGCTGTGGCAGCGTGCGCTGCGACCCCATACGAACGACTAGCCACGCGGCACAGTAGCCCACCGCGCCCACAACAAGCGGTAACCAAATGCTGGTAATCGGCTCCATTAGCCGCTCACCTCGACATCAAGGCCACCATCGTCGCGGCGGATAACAACTGCAGACTGCGCAAATTGCATTTGATTGCTGATGATGAAACCGCTGCCGCTTAGCTCAGCTAGCGCTTCCCTTTTTGCAAGCGCGTCCACTTGCTCAGCGCTGAACGATACGCGGTGCAACGTCCGCGGCACGCGCGCAGGCGACGCAATAGGAGATGCTTGCGCTTGATTATACGCTGTACCACCCATGGGGTTTTGACTCGGCGCCATGCTCCTCGGCGGCGAACTAGGCCGCACCATTGCCCCTGCGTCGGGCGGGACAGACCGCCGTAGCCCATCAGAATGCTCAGCAGGCTGGCCGTTCCCGTTCGTTTTTTGCAAGTCCGTTGCCATAGCGCCAATGCTCCTATAGTCAATCTAATATTGTATCTGCCATTCTTCAGCCTGGCTCTGACCGCTCGGCACGCTTTGCCTGGCGACTTGACTGGCGAAGGGTCTGATCGACATTTTCCAAAGAAACGGGCGCGAATTTGCCCAAGTCCAATATCCTCACCGTCTGAGCTTATCAGGCTCGACCTCCAACTACTTTCATGGTGTATAAGAGATACAACGGATAGGCTGTCTATACCTGTTTTCTTGGTGTTGCTTACTATGGCCTGAGCATAGCTAGCTGCCCTATTAGTGCTCATAGATGGGCTAGACTGCAATATAGCCCACAAAACAACAGGTATAGATCGAAACGGCATGAGGCACGCTGAGAGGGGGTTAGACCGCACACCCCATGCCTAAGACCACTATATCACCCATCGAAGCGCTCATCCAGTGCGTCGAGGGCTGCTTTCTCATCTATGTCCAGATCGGCTTTGGTAGCAGCCACAAACCTCTTGACTATTAACTCAGCTCGATCCATGTCGCCGTCGCTTGCGTGAGCTATGGCCGACGCAACTGCCCTGCCAGCTGCCGTTAGTATGGGGGCTATAAGCCTTTCGATCATCTTCCCACCTCCGACATAGACTGCATAATAGAGCCATGGGCTTTTTGCAGTTGGCCATATAGAAGCATAATTCGATCAAGAGACGGGCTGCGCCCAGCCTCCACCGCAGACCTAGCGACAGCAAGCGCATCAGCCAGAGCGTTTTGAGCGGCTTCCGCGTTTCTCAGCGACTCGAATACACCAGCATAATCCGAAGAAGACAGCTTTATTTGCCTCTCACCGTCGGCTTTACTGGTTGCTGTGCGCGCTATTCGCATGAGCACCGCTTTGCGCTGGGCTTTAGCTGACGACTGCACCGCGACTAGCACGTCCACCATTGCGTTGTTAGTAACTATTGCGCCATCTATAGCAGATGAAGCCACTCGCCCGAATGCACCAGGACACCCAAGCAATGCAACAGCTAAAATTATACCTAGTATCTTCATTTCACACAACGCCTGATCAAAAGCTGGGTTGTGACGCGCATGCTCTGGACAGCCCTTTCTGTGCTCACTGGCTGCTGTTCTCTGTGTAGTCCGCCAGCGCTTGGCTCATCTCCAGTGCCGCCCTCGCTATCTTCGCATGCTCCGCCGCCGCTTGCGCTTGATCCGTTATCCTTGCCTCGTTTAGCCGCGCTATTTCTTTGTCCTTCGTCGCGACCGCTTTCTCGTGGCGGACCATTGCTGCTTTGAATTCCGCATCTCTTTTTTGCAGGAAAGTCCAGAACGCCCAACTGACTATAGCGAGAAGAAGCGTCGGTAGCCCGTATTGAATCAGTGCTGTTGCTATCTGTCCCATTGGCCATGTCAACCCCCGGAAATTGTTTTGCCTATGCTGTGGATCCCAGCAGCAGTCGTGGTAGCCGTCAATGCCGTCAATAGAACATCATGAAGTGACTTACCGCCATCGGTCAATGCCACTGCTACGGGCGCCATGGCCAGCAACAGGTTGGCCAGCGCTTTTTTTCTTCCGCTTGTCAAGCGACCAGAGTCTACCTCGATCCAATCCTTTATCTTGGGTAGAGACTTGATAGCCCATATCAAAACGAATAGAGCAGCACCAGCCGTCAGCCGCCCGTTGCCGCTCATGAACCACGAAATAATGCTTTGAATGTCGGGCATGCCTAACATGATACCACAAAAGCGGGCCCTTGCCCCAGTCGGACCAGAGCAGGACAAGGGCCCAGGGGACCAACGATAGGAGATAGTCCCCCCGTCGGCCGACGACTAGGATAGATCAGCCAAAACCTCAAAGAACCAGTAGGTGTTTTCGGGCAGCGTCAAGATGCCGGCTCCGCCTCCAAATTCGATCCTAAGCTCGGCAGCATATACGCCAGCAGATGAAGGCGCTGGCGTCCAGTTGTACAGCCACGTGCCGCTGACCGCATCAACTATAGCGGGCACACCCGTCTCTACGGGCGCGGTTGACAGCGGGACGCCATCGTTATCCACTAGCTGCCAGCGAAGCTCCAAAACCGTGGCGGTAAGGTCGACTATAGACCCATCGGGCAGCGTAGCAGTGCGCTCCAATGGTGGAATGTTATCGCCAAGTTTGAGCCACCAGCTAGGATTTACCGCGGTGTTCACCTTAAATTCTCCACTGGTATGCTAGCAACTGAATGCCAACAACTTCGGCATCGCCACCATAGGTGTCCGCAGCGTCACCTCCGTCGCGAATAAAACCCAGGGCTAACAGGCCGCTGCCTGCTGATGTAGCTGATATGTCCACCACGATGTCAGTAAAAAGCAGCTCATCCAAAGCGGCCGGAGTTGCCGCGGCAACTGACTCGACACCATCCAGGGCT
>Ga0255048_10001679_pt1 | contig 14997 bp, 26 predicted proteins | sample JV7_2_2_MG_FD_183619 | JGI IMG/M metagenome (GOLD analysis project Ga0255048, IMG submission 183619) | Seawater microbial communities from Jervis Inlet, British Columbia, Canada - JV7_2_2 | ecosystem: Environmental > Aquatic > Marine > Inlet | place: Canada: British Columbia | collected 2016-10-06
AATCTGATCTGGCTCCTGCTCACAAAACGGCCACACGATATTGAGGTAGCGTTGTTTCATGGTGCGGGACGTGGGGCGATACCGGATAACGTGTTCCTGATGACCACGGTCGAGACCAACAAATACACGTGGAGGATGGAGTCTCTTGAGAAGTTGGGGCAACCCTATGGCATCAGCGTCGAGCCCATGCTGGGACCATTGAATATCCCTGACCGTCGACAAGGTACACCGATGAGGTTTCGTCCCGCATGGGTCATCTGCGGGGGTGAATCTGGTCCCGGGTTCCGGGCACCTGACCCGGCATGGGTACGTCACCTCAGAGACCAGTGCGTCGAGAGGTCGATTCCGTTCTTCTTCAAGCAGTGGGGTGGACTACGGCCGAGTTCAAATGGGCGGGTACTCGACGGTCGAGAGTGGCTACAAACGCCGTGGGACAATGGAAGACTTTGAGTTTCGTCCCCTACAGTCGAGCGACAGACTGGCAGGTGTCACACGGGTACAACTTGCCCGGAGCATTGTCACCTTAACGCGACAGGAGGCCCGTTTTGATCGAGTGGCCGTGGGCGAGGCAGTATGGCAATCACAGGGGCGGTATGGGGACGACCTCTCGCCGTGGTTTGCCCACGAGTTCAATGAACGAGTAAACCGTCTGGTTCTGGACCATCTTGGGCAGATACAGGAGCGGATATTGAGGGGTTGACATTTGTCTACTTTTGGGTGAAGTTTGTATTGGTACCCAAACACCCAACACAAACACCGATGGAAATTCACTTCATCAATGGTCGTTTCGAGACCCGGGGGCACGACTACACCAACGACCGCCCCCAACTAAAGCAAGCACGGTGGAGGTGGGACCCGTCAAAGCAGACGTGGTACACCGATGACCCGAACCGGGTTGTCCCCTTCCGTACTATCTGTACCCCCGGCGCACAGGAACACATGAACGGAGCCACGAACGAGGTGGCCGAACGGATGTCTTTGGCTCAGACCTCGTTGGCCATGTCGAGCGCCACCGATTGGGACATTCAGATTCCCTCCCCGGCTGGGCTCGAATACCTGCCGTATCAGAAAGCCGGTATTGCCTACGCTTCCATGCGACCCAATACCCTGATCGGCGACGACATGGGACTCGGCAAGACGATCCAAGCAATCGGTCTGGCAAACCTACACAGCGACATTCAACGTGTACTGGTCATCTGCCCGGCTACGTTGCGCCTGAATTGGGCTCGCGAATGGAAAAAGTGGGATGTCCACGGTCGTACCGTTGGGGTGGTCATGGGAGGACAACTTCGTAAGGCGACCACCCGACAGTATGCCGCAGACGGGATCACCCTGCGCGAAGGCTTTGTGAGTACCGGGGTGGTCGTTGTCAACTACGATATTCTTCGCAAACACCTCGACGACATTCACAGTATCGATTGGGACCTACTGATCGTGGACGAGTGCCACTATCTGAAGAATCCCAAGGCCCAACGAACGCGCAACGTGCTCGGGAAATGGAGCAAGGACGAGGAGAAGCGGATCCCCGCAATCGAAGCAAAACGCCGGGTGATGCTCACGGGCACAGCCATTCAGAACCGACCGATTGAACTCTGGCCCGTTGCTCATTCCCTCGATCACACGGTGTTCCCAAAGTTCATGCGGTTTGCTCACCGGTACTGTGCAGCCCACGAGACCCGATTTGGATGGGATTTTACGGGGTTGAGTAACCTTGAGGAGCTTGGTCGTTTGATCCGCGAATCGTTCTTCATCCGCAGGCTCAAAAAAGACGTGCTCAAGGACCTCCCCCCGAAGGTGCGCCAAGTGCTGGCCCTCCCCGCCAACGGGTTGCACGATCTGGTCCAGCAGGAGACCGTCCTGTACGACATGACGAACACCGAGGTAGCCCGGATCAAAGCCGAGTTGGAAACGCTCAAAGAGGGCACCGAGGAATACAATGCAGCCGTAGCACGTTTGCGCGAAGCCGAAAAGGTTCTGTTCACCGAGATGAGCGCGGTACGCCACGAGGTGGCCCTTGCCAAGGTGCCAAAGGTGGTCGACCACATAGTGGGCGTACTCGACAACGTGGACAAGGTCGTGGTCTTTGCGCACCATACGGATGTAGTCGAGACGATCGTCAACAACCTCACGGCTTTCAACCCGGTGGTCATCACCGGGAAGACTCCTGCGCACGTTCGACAGGAGAACGTGGACCGGTTCCAGAATGACCCTGATTGCAGGGTCTTTGTGGGCAATATCCAAGCAGCCGGAACCGGCATCACATTGACAGCCGCTTCGACCGTAGTGTTCGCCGAACTGGATTGGGTACCGGGTAACTTGACACAGGCAGAGGACAGGTGCCACAGGATCGGTACTACGGACACCGTGCTGGTCCAGCACATCGTCCTCGACGGTAGCCTCGACGCTCGGATGGCCAAGATTGTGGTCGACAAGCAGGTGGTGATCGACACGGTTCTCGACACTCCCCAAGTACGACCCCCAAAGGAGGTCATGGGAGGTGGTGTCTATGTACCGCCTAAGGAGTTGGCCCCCCCACCCAACCCAACCACACCCGGGACCCCGGGATCGCGCGGTACAAGCGACGTAAGGCCACCCACACAGCAAATAGACCTTACAAAGGTTGTGGAGCTTGTGCGCCACGCTCAAGCACACGGTTTGAAGTACCCGAAGATCCGATTCAACGAAGGAGCCAACGGGTTCAACGTACCCGGGATCGTCCTCCGGTGGGCACGAAAGGGTCTCTATGTGACAGGGCAGGGTAGCTTTGAAGAACGCGCCCTGTACGGGATCGTGGATTGGACGACGGGGATGCTCCGATCGTTCAGGGCATTCACCCCCGAAATTGGCCGTTTCCTTGAAGCGTTGAGCGCCGACCCTGTAGGGTTTGCCTCCATGAGCGGGATCGATACGGGGTCCTGCTGCTTCTGCGGTCTCGAACTCACAGACGAACGTTCAGTCGGTGCCGGGTACGGCCCGATCTGCGCTGGCAAATGGGGACTCGACCTCATGGGGGTCACGGAAGACTCGGTCAACAACACACAGGGGGCGGCATGAAGTGGTACTACGTCTTCAACGCAACTCTGTGGATCGTGGTGCTGTTCTGGTTCACCTACAGTTGGCTGGAAACCCGACGAGTGCCACAACCGGAGCGTTCGGCTCCGTCGTGTACGGTGGATGTGTCCGGGGAGTACCTACGGGCGCTGCATCTCAACTTCACCCAAGCCACCCGAGGGGACAAGTACCCCGTGATCTTGGAAATCCGATGTGACTCCACGGGTGGGGCACGTCTCACATGGAATAGACAATGACGATCTGGAAATACGAATTAAGGGGTGCTCTCACCGAGTTGGAAATGCCGTTCGGGGCACGAGTCATCCACGCCGGATATCAAGACAACGCGCTACCGACGCTGTGGGCAGAGGTTGATCCGTCACTCCCGTCTGTGACCAGAAGATTTTGGGTTACGGGTACGGGGCACGATGTCCCCTCGGGGGTCCATGTGGGGTCTGCTGTTTGTGGCGCGTTCGTGTGGCACGTGTACGAGGAGGAACAGTAATGAGAGCACGCAAACTCTACAGCGTCGAATACTACGGGCGAGAGGTGGACACCAACCTTAGCCTCAAGAACGCTCAGAAGGCCGTAGACCGCGCCAAATCGCTCGTAGGTGCGCGTGAATTGGGCGAGGTGCGCATCACCCTTGCCGGGGACCTCCCGTGCCGCATGTGGGAGACTACGGCTCCGTCCGAATACGACGGATTCGGTACCTACGAAATCGCTGCCGGGGTTGCCGAAGACGGGAGGCGGGTGCGCCTCATTGAAATACTCGAACGGCACCTTCAGTGGCAAACCTTGCGCAACGCATCGGGACTCCACGCCACCCGCAACGTGGAGGAACCCCACCCCCAAGACGAACCCATTTTTGACTGGACCGATATCGTCACCAAACACTACGAGGACCAGTGATGAAAACACGCATCGTGTCATTCTCGGAGATCCAGAAACACCCCTTCAAGTCGCTGGCCCCGTCAGACTACATCTCGGACGAGGAGGACGAGCCCACCGACGAGGAAATTCACGAGGAGGAACAGTACGAGGCCGACAAGGACAACCCCACGTGCCCACTGTGCAACGGACCCGGTTCGTGCATGGGGGGGCTTGGGAACCTCACGTGGTTCAGGTGCCGGAATTGCGGGGTGGATTTCAACATCGAGGAGGAGCCAGAATGACACCACAGACGTTCCTTTTCATCCGCAAGTACACCCTCAAGATCGCACAGGTCCAGATGGCCAAGCTGATTGGCAAGAGCCGGAACATGGTGAGCCAGTACGAAAACGGGCACCACCCGATTCCGGCAGAGGTTTCGACCCTGCTTTGGGGCGTACTCGAAGAACGCGATTTGCCCATACCCCCAACCGTGCAATTCTGACACGTCAAATAGTCACCTATAAACCACGAGAAACATGGCAAAGGAGAAACCCAAAGAACCGTCCGTTCGGCAACGGATTTCACAAATCTGCCGCCGACTGGTCAGCCTCGACGCAGAGAAAAAAAGGCTAAAGGCAGAGGACACGAAACTGCGTCTCGAACTCGCCGATATTCTCAACCCCGACATCAACGAAGGCTTGGGAAATCGGTGCGTGTATTACGGGTTCAGTTTCACCCGGTCGGTCCGAAAGGACTGGCAGCACACGTTGTCTGTCACTGATTACGATGGCAATATCAAGACCATGCGCGAGCACCTGAACGCCATGAAGCAGCTTGAGATTGCAGAGGGTGCCGCTGTCCTTACCGGCGAGACCCCCATCATCACCATGCGTAAGGCAACCAAGGAGGAAAAATGATCCAAGTTCCCGCGACCGTAAAATACCCGATGAACCCCCAACCCCGGGCTTCAAAACTCCCCGGAGGGGCACCGTACCACGATGTCCTGTTCACGACACAGCAATTCGGAGACGTACGGGTCTACGCCGATGCGGACAAGCCCGACCAGATGGCGGCAATCGGCGGTCTCCGAAAAGGGCATCAGGTGACACTGGTGCAGGCTGAGAACAACGGGAAGGTGTACTACAAAGTGCTGACCGGGGTAGCGGCCCCGCAACAGCAAGCACCCCCGCCGCAGCAGCAGGCAGCGCCACCCCCCGCGCAGCAGCAAATGCAGTATCCCCCGGCACAGCAATACCAGCCGCCCCCGGCAACGCCTCCGGGCCAACAGTATCCACAGACACCCCCGGCACAGGTATACCAACCCCCTACCGGGCAACCCCCGTGGACACCCCCGGCACAGACCACGGGTTTCCCGCCAGTGGCCCCCACAGCGCCCGTACAGCCCGATCCGGTACCGGTCCAGACCTATGTACCGATCATGCCCCCGGTGCGCCCTATGGAGCCAAGTGAGATAGCGGCGATGACCGAGGTGTGTCGACAGAGAGCGCAGATGTATGCTCACCTGTACGGATCGCTGGTGGAAGCCTTCTACGAGACCAACAAGGAGACGGGTGAATGGGGTGGTGTCCTTGGCGACCTTACCCCGTCCATGGAGGAGCTTGGCCTGTCGGCCCGGACCCTGATGATCAAACTCGGAGACACGCTGTGAGCTTGGCGCACCCACCCAAACCAAGGTGGGACCCAAACCTTCGGAGATGGGTGACGGGTCTGCCGCAACCAACGGGGGATAATCCTCTGTTCGTGAGGCCGGCCCTTCTCACCCATCCCAACATCCCGGTGCCGCTTCACGGGGTCAACCCCCGAACGGTGCTCGGATCCGGTTGGTGGAATGCCGCTCGCAAGATTGTGTACGGCGAAAACAACTTTTGCTGCTGGGCCTGTGGGAACCACAAGACCCGGGCACCTCTACAGCGGTTGGAGGCACACGAAACCTATGACGTGGACTATGGCCGGGGACGGGCTGTGTTCGTCGAGGTTGTCGCTCTCTGTCACTTCTGCCACCAGTACATCCATTCCGGCAGAATGCGCAAGCTCGCCGAGTCCGGGCAGGTGGACCGCGATAAGGTCCTGCGTGTTCGAGACCACGGGTATCGCATCTTGCACAGCGCGGGACTTGAGCCCTCGCCGTGGACCCGGATGAACCTTGAAAAAGGGTACACCCCCTCCTATGAATTCCTGCATGGGCCGTTCGCCGATTGGTCGGATTGGCGCATGGTGATTGGCGACAAGGAGTACCCGCCACGATTTAGAAACGAGGTCGAATATCATGCTTATTACAGTCAGAGACGGTCAACGGGTTGACCCCATTGAAATCGCCGCAACCGAGTTCGGTGTATCGGCCAAACAGATCACCGGGCCGGGACGCAAGCGCGGGGTGGTGGTGGTGAGGCACCTGATCTGCTATACACTCGTCCACCACTATAACATGACCATGTCCCGAACCGGTCGCCTGCTCGGGGGACGGGACCATTCAACGATCAGCCATGCGGTATCCGTGTTCGGGCGCGACATGGACGTAGACCCCAACTTGCGGCAGATGTACTACATCTACTGTCGCGCAATTCGGGAACAGGCATGAGCGAGCAGATCACCTTATTCGACGACGCATATCAAACGGGACCCGAGAAGTTCAGGCGCTTCCACATGGACAATCCCCAAGTGTTCAACAGGCTGGTCAAAATGGCACGCAAGGCCCGGGCTGCGGGACACAAGAGGTACGGGATTGCGGGGTTGTACGAGGTCCTCCGGTGGAAGACAACGGTCGAGACGACGGACCCCCGATTCAAGGTCAACAACAACTGGAAAGCGTATTACGCCCGGTTGATAATGCGGACCCACCCGGACCTTCACGACTTCTTTGAAACACGAAAAAGCGAGGCGGACCAATGAGCAAACGAAAAGCACGGTGTACATACCACGGGGTTCGGGTGCGCAAGCACCATGTGGGATCCTGCTCGACCGGACGACGGTCCCGCGAGAAGGTCCCGGTGGACCATGTAATCCTGTGCCACTGTGAACAGGATTCAGACCCCAAACTGGCATTCTTTGAAGCCCACCCGGACCGGCCACATGACCGGTTCTACTGTGGTTGTAAGGGGTGGGACTAACTAACGCAACCGGACCCGGCGATGAGTGATCCTTACGCCAAAAAATGGAGAGACGGGATTGGCTACTGGACCGGTAACCCGCCCGGAGAAACCACAATGACCCAACAGAAACCAATGCGTGTCCACGTGAACCCCAACGCAGCCCGGAACTACGTCCGACGTTGCTACCGCCATGCCCATCCCGCCTGTGGGATGTTACACAGCATCGAGTTCATGCAGATGCTCGAACAGGTACAGGGCCAGTGGCTTGAGGTCGAAACCAAGTTCCTGTTCGCCGACCAGTTCAACACCGGCCCCATACCGGGGGTTAGCGAGAGCGGATTGCGCCTGATGATCGGAGACGTGGACGCTATCGAAAACGACGTGCGTCCGGGTCGGCAGAGGTGCCAGTGGCGTGGAGCCCAAAGCCCGGTTGGAGGACCGTGCTCAAAGTGCAACCGAGACGACCACCTGTTCCCATTTCAAACTAACCCACAGCGCCCGGAGCGCGTCAACCCATGAAGCAGAAAATCATCCAACTCGCCGTTGAGAACATCAAGAAGATCCGCGCTCTACTGGTCAAACCAGACGGGACCGTCTTCTTAATCGGGGGTCGCAACGCGCAAGGGAAAAGCGCGGTTCTCGATGCCATCGAATACGCCCTACGGGGCAAAGACGCAATACCCGGGGAACCCATTCGCCACGGGGAAAACAGTGGCCGGATTGTACTTGAGACGGACCGGTTACTGGTCACTCGGACGTTCACCAAGACAAACTCGTACCTGAAGGTCAAGTACAAGGACGGGACCCCGATCACCGGAGGCCCACAGGGGGTTCTGGATGCTCTCTACGGGGACACCATTGACCCGGTAGCGTTCCTGCGCATGAAACCCCACGAACAGGCGGCACAACTGGCCGTGGTTGCCGGGATCGATCTTGAGAACATGGCCAGCAGGCGACAGGTCCACTACGACCAACGCACAGACATCAACCGGGACCTGAAGGCTACCAAAGCCCGGGTCCGTCTCGACATCAACCCGGACGACCTTGTGGAGCCTGTAGATGTGACGGGGTTGTCGCTTGCTCTCAAGGCCCGTATGGACCACAACCGAGACGTGGAAGACACACGGGCGAAGTTCAAACTCGCCCGGAAAGCGGTCGAGATAGCGGAACATGAATTACGTGGGGCTAACGGCGTATTGGCGGCGTTGACCATCGCTGCCGAGGGGGCCACAGTGCTCGACATCAAGGAGATCGAAACCCAACTCCACGGCGCGGACGAGACCAACCGCCGCGTGGCACTGGTCAAGGAACAACATCGCATCCGGGCCGACATCGAGGAGATGGAAACACAGGTCGAGCACCTGAACGAATTCATGGCCGACATCGACACGGAAAGGGACGAGGCGATTGCGTCGGCAGACTTACCCGTGAGCGGCCTGACCGTCGACGAGCAGATGGTGCGGTTCAACGGTGTCCCGTTCGACCAATGCTCAAGCTCGGAGCGAATCAAGGTGTCAACCGCGCTCGCGTTGGCGGCGAACCCCGAGTTGCCTGTGGTCCTGATCCGGGACGGGTCCTTGCTCGACACCGATTCCCGGGCAACGGTGGCACAGATGGCAGAGAAGGCCGGGGCGCAGGTGTTCATGGAACGGGTCCTCGAACTCGGAGAAAGCGCGGACCTTATCATTGAGGACGGGTCACCCGTCACCTAAACAAAACGAGCATGGGACTCACACTATGGCTGAAAATCGTCCTGTGGATTACTGGTGGTCTCATGGCTGTGGTGGTACTGGGAATCGTTGCTCTCGTATGGGCCGTTGCCTCTGTACCGTCGCTGCCGGAGGAGTATCACAAAGCATGGGAAGATGACTGGTAGAAACCCCACAACACACAAATGAGGAAAGGCAAATGAAAACTGTCTCAATCGTCGCAATCACATTCCTGATCCTGCTCGCGGTTTCGCGCCTGATGGGTCAGACGCTCACCTTCGAAGGCAAGGTGGGGGACCGCTATACGTACACGGTTTGTTCGGACGAAGCCCCGGCGCTATCGCATTGGGAATTGTGTACACCCGTGAAGCCGTACGCATCGTCTGAGCCCCACGAGTACAACGTCACACACGGACGGCAACTGAAATTCGACCAAGGGTACGACGACAACGAGTGCCGCACGGTCTGGTTTGACGTGGATGTACGACAAGGCGAAACCAACTACCTGTTGAAGGCCGGGAGCCAGCCTGACATTGAGGGCACCATCGACGGCCCAACCTGTCGTCTTGCTGCCGTAGAAACCACACAGGTAATCGGGGTCTTGCCTATGCACTTTGAACTCGACTCGGTCTACCCCAACCCGTTCAACCCCTCGTTCATGGTACAGGTGGACGTTCCGGTGGAGGGTACGGTCGCAGTTCTGGTCCACGATATCCTCGGCAGGGAGCGTTTGAGGAGCGAATCAACCCTGACCCCCGGAAGGTGGGAGATCGGCCCGTACGGGGCTTCTCAGTGGCCCTCTGGCGTGTATCTGGTGACCACGGTCATGGGCATAGAGGCCAATACGCAGACGATCACCCTCGCCAAGTAAGTTTTCCCCGGAGTTCAGCGAAAGCAGGGTCGGTCGGTATAGTTTAGGCGCTACCCGACCGGCCCTTTCTCAACCCTCAATAGGATGTTTTCAATCTCGAAGGACTTTCACTTCAGCGCGAGCCACGCGCTCACCCACCTCCCCGAAAGCCACAAGTGCCACCGACTACACGGGCACAACTACATCGTTCGGGTAACCGTCGAGGCGCACTGTCTGGACTCGAAGGGGTTCGTCATAGACTATGGCGACCTGCGTCCGTTTGGACAATGGTTGGACGAAACGTGCGACCACAGGGACTTAAACGAAATGGCTCAAGACCATTATCCGCTTCAGTTGATCGAACCCCTAATCAAAGCCGGTACAAAAGGAACCATTTCGACAGGGGTATTGACCACAGCGGAAAATCTCGCACGCTGGTTTCAGGGTATGGTCATCGTTCTTGTACCGGAGACACAGGACATGCGGGTTCGGGTATCCGTGAGCGAAACCCCCAAGACGTGGGCAACCTTTCCACTGTAAAAACCAATGTACACAGTCAAGAAAATCTGGCGCACTCTCCAAGGGGAGGGAGCCTATGCCGGTCACTCGGCCGTATTTGTGCGGTTCGTAGGGTGCAACCTGTGGTCGGGACACGACGAACACCGACAGACTGACGCAGCTCGCAGCGGGGCTTCCTGTCCCCTGTGGTGCGATACCGACTTCACAAAGGATGGAGCCCGGAGATATGGCACCAAGAACCTTGTCGACACCATACGGCGCACAGCCGGGGACATCCGCATGGTGGTGTTGACCGGGGGCGAACCTCTCCTCCAAATGGACACCGATCTGATTCGGGGGTTACGGTTGGACAATTTCAGGATTCACGTTGAAACCAACGGGACCATCCCGTGGAACAGATCCATCGCCCCGGACTGGATTACCTGTAGCCCGAAGACCCCCGTCGAGAACGTCGCCCTGCGCACCATCAACGAACTGAAATTGGTGGTACCGGACTACACTCCCACGACACACGGGGACCTCGTGATACGGGTACTACCCACCAGCGACCCGCAAGGGTACTTCAGGAAATATCTGTGGCTACAACCCGAGGACGGTATCCGGACCAAGGAGGCCACAGCCCAAGCAATCCAACTCAGTCACGACAACCCAGAATGGACCGTAAGCATCCAGACACACAAACTGATTGGAGTCGAGTAAGCATCGACCATCTCTACGGTCTGAACTGTAGGGCGCACAATATGCTCAAGGCGTACCGTGTGCCATCCATCGGTGCTCTGTTAAACATGAGCGACATCGAATTGCTCAGTCTGCGCAACGTCGGGAAAAGGACCCTTCAGAACATTGACGAGGCGCTGGCCGAAGAAGGCTTGTCCCGGGGGAGTCATAGCGCCGAAGCACCTCGCGCTTGGATTCAAAAACTACTCCGACATATTGGTGACGACCCGGATCGAGAAGGGCTACAAGCGACACCAGACCGGGTGCTGAAATTTCTCCGTGACTTCTGTACCCCCAAAGACTTTCGATTCACCACGTTCGACAGCGAGGGGTATGATGAAATGATCGTCCAGACCGACATCCCGTTCTTCTCGCTGTGCGAGCACCACATGCTGCCATTCTTTGGGAGGGCACACGTGGGGTATATCCCCAAGGAACGCATCGTTGGGCTGTCCAAGCTGGCCCGGGCCGTTCGGTACTGTTCGGCTGGGCTCCAGAACCAAGAACGGGTCACCCACGCGGTGGGCCAGATGATCGAAGACCAAATACAACCGCTCGGAGTAGGGGTCGTGCTCGAGGCGCGCCACCTGTGCATGGAAATGCGCGGCGTGAACGTACACGACACATGGACCACCACTTCGCGCCTCACCGGACCGTTCCGGGGTACCGCCCGGGCCGAGTTCCTATCCTTTGTACACAGATGCGAAAAGCAGTAGTCATTCTGAGCGGGGGGCAAGACTCCGTCACTACCCTTTTGAAAGCTCACCACGACGCGGATGTCGAGGTGGTCGCCGGGCTTCATTTCGAGTACGGGCAGCGCCACGCGGTAGAGGCCAAGTTCGCAGATAAAGCGTGCGGGTACGTAGACGTGCCGTTCCGCTTTTCGACGGTCTCGTGCTACAATAACGCTCCGAGAATGTCGGCCCTGATTGACCTCGACACACCCATCGGGGACGCGCACCATCTCAACCCGGACCTGCCGGCCTCATTCCTTCCGGGGCGCAACCTGTTGTTCTTGACCATTGGTGCGGCCTATGCGATGGCACTGGGAGCAACCGAGGTGTGGACCGGGGTATGTCAGACCGACTATTCGGGCTACCCGGATTGCCGGGAGTCCACCATGCGAATGCTTGAGGCCACCATCCGGGTGGGCATGGGCTTTCCGGGGTTCAACATTGTCACCCCCCTCATGTACCTGACCAAGGCTGAGACGTTCGAGCTTGCGGCCTCGCTCGGGGAGTTGGATTACATACTCGAAGACACTCACACGTGCTACGAGGGAGACCGCAACGTGCGCCACCCGTGGGGGTATGGGTGTGGTCGCTGTTCGGCGTGTGCGATCCGGCGCAAGGGGTGGCTGGAAATGGAGGCCAACATCGCAGCGATAGCAGGGAAATGAACCTCAAGAAATTGCGACAGAGACAGAAGACGTGTGGCCATGTGTGGCGACCTGTTTTTTCGTGGTGGTCAACCCACCAATGTACCAAGTGCTACCTGACCAAACGGGAGCCGTATGAACCCCTCCCTCCTGCCATCAAGCGCATCATCCAAGAGATAGAAAAATGAACATCGCACAACGCCATCGACGACACATGGACGAAGACGATCAAGAGAATCGCCGGTTCACTATTCGGTTCATCACGTGGACCATAGTCGGGTTCATTACTGTCGTGGTATTTGCTACATGGCTATCGTGGTGGACAGCGGGTAAGCAGGCCGACCACTTTAACAAGGTCTGCAACACCAACATCACACAGGCAGATGCGTTCTGGCTGCAGCTACGAGTCGACAACTGCGTGGTGGAAGGGTGAACTATTATCTCGCCGGTCACCTGCTCGGGTCGCGCCAAGAGGTGTATGACGTTGTGAGGACCTACCTCACGTCCTATGCCTACGCCAAGGACACCCAGTTATTCGTCCGAAACGCCAGCCCGGGCAGCAAGCTCATGGTGGACTCGGGAGCCTACACGGTCTACACACAGGGACAGACCCTCACCTGCGAGGAATACCGGGACTGGCTGGTCGAATTGCGGGAGACGCTACCGGACCACATCGAACTCGCCGGGTACTTCAACCTCGACGTGATCGGGGACCAAGCCAAGACATGGGAAAATCAGGAGCGCATGGAGGCCCTCGGGGAGAAACCAATCCCCATTATCACCAAGGGCGCGAGCGAGAAACACATCCTCCGGGCGCTGGACGAATACGACTACTTCGCCCTCGGTGGTCTGGTGCCGTACTCGTCACAGGTCGACGAACTCAAACGCTGGATTGGGTACGTGTTTCTGCGGGTGATGCGGCACTGGAATACCTACCCGATCAAGCCGTTTCCGAGGGTCCATCTGCTCGGTGTGGGGAGGGAGAGCCTGTTGCGGATGTTCCCGGTTTTTTCGTGTGACTCGTCCTCGTGGCTATCTTCGGTCCAGTACGGGGCGCACCGGGCAACCAAGTACCCGGGGGTTCCCCGGAGGTCCAGTGGGGGGAGTGGCGTGGAGAATGCGGTCATACGATCAGCGGTTCGCAAAGTGTATGAAACAGAAGAACGAGTGACACAACTATGGGAAGGGCGCGGAGTAGCTTGGATGTAAAGGACCTCCCGATTGTACAGGTGAGGGCCAACCCGTGGAATCCCAACCGCATGACCGCGGAGGATTACGAACAGACCATCCGGTCCATAGCCCTGTTCGGGTTTGTGGACGCGGTAAAGGTCCGCGAGACAGATGATTCTGACAACCCGTCGTTCGAGGTAGTCGACGGCGAACACCGGTGGAAAGCCCTTCAGGAAATCGCCCGGCAGATCGACAGTGGACGCATGAGGGTGGTTCACAAGGTCGAGATGCAAGAGGGAGGGTACGGCCACCCGGGCGGCGGGTTACTCGCGGACGATGAATGCTGCCCTTCGGTGGGCAGGTTGGTGAAACGGGGTGTAATTCCGTCGCTCAACCTCGGTCGGATCTCAGACTCACACGCAAAGCAACTGACCATTGTATACAATCAACTTCACGGCGAACCCTACCTGCCCGATCTCGCCAAGCTTACGGCGGAGCTTCACGCTGAACTGGGCGACGCTCTATATGCCCGTCTACCGTTCGACAACCGCGAATTGGATGACTTGCTCGACGCAGCGGAGTTCGACTGGGACACGTTCACACAGGGCCTACAGGAGACCAATACAAACGATTCGGAAACGTGGGTCGTGGTGAGATGCCGGATGAGCGAAAGCGCGGCTGAAGTCTTCGCACAGGCCAAGACCAAGATGGAGGTCAACGAGGAGCGGCTTACCGATCTACCTGACGAGCTCAAGAACGGACAGATGCTCGAACTACTGGCAGCAGATTACATCGCAGGACCATGAACAGACGCGACCTTTTCAAGGGATTGGCGGTTCTCCCGTTCGTACCGCGTGAGATAGTACAGACCCCTCCTCCCGAGGTACCACAGAAGCCCCCACAGGTAGCCCCAGTTGAGCCTGTAGAGCCGATCCCCTCACATTCGGGCCAACCGCTGGGACCGGGGTACCTGTTCCCCTGCGGCGAAATATGGGCCGATCGTTTGTACCCGGTGATCGGGGCGTGGATGCACATTGGAGGCTTAAGGATGGGCTGGACAAGCTGGTCCGGGATTGCACTACGGGTGGAACTGCGGGACGACTACGACCCGGGGGCCTTGCTGTACGAAGAGGATCCCATTGATTGGTTGGTGTTTCGCCCACTACGGGACACAAGCGGGAACCACGACATCAATCTCTATGACACCCGGCTGGTCGACTGGGACGAAACAACGTGTCGATTCAGGGCAGCGAATGGCTGTATTGGACACGCCGACATGGACCCCGACCGCCCAACGAGGGAGATAACTTCATTCCTGACCGCCGAGGCAGGACTTTTTCAGTACAACAGACCATGAGGAACCCACCATGAAACCACTACTCGCCATCGTCTTTGCTGGGCTGCTCTCTGTAGCGGTCACCACCGGAACCCCGGACACCGGAGTACCGGCCTCGATTGTCTCGGTGGCCCTCCCCGGCTGTGGGGACAATGACTGTCCCGTTTGGCAGGGCACCGATTGTTGTGATGGATACGCCTGCAACGAACCGTGATAAACCAACGAAGTGCCGACGTATCCCATACCCACAGGCCCCGGGCTTGGTGCGCACCCACATATCGGTG
>Ga0255048_10001680_pt1 | contig 14997 bp, 20 predicted proteins | sample JV7_2_2_MG_FD_183619 | JGI IMG/M metagenome (GOLD analysis project Ga0255048, IMG submission 183619) | Seawater microbial communities from Jervis Inlet, British Columbia, Canada - JV7_2_2 | ecosystem: Environmental > Aquatic > Marine > Inlet | place: Canada: British Columbia | collected 2016-10-06
CGCCGCCGAGGGACAGCGCTGGCACCAGTCCGAGCTCGGATGATAGCCGCCAGAGTGCCGGGGCTGGCTCTCGCAAGCCTCGGCCGCGCCCTGGACGAGATGCCTCCGCTTAAACGCCTCTTTGGTTATATGTGGTTTCGCCGCGAGCGTGCGAATCAGCTGGGCGTAAGGATCAGCGGAGGTTTTCCGGGCGTCGTAGGACGCAGCGGCAGCCTTCTCGCCCTCGAGCCACGCCGACCAGCGCGCCGCCAGACGATCGCTCTTGAGCTGGGCGAGCCGCGGTAGGGCCTTCTGCCGGCTCGCATAGCTCATCTCGCGGAAGCGCTCGCGCATGTAGCCGGCGACGTCGCGCACCCCCGCGGTGCGGCACCATTCGAGGAAGGCCGCGGCGTGCTCGAGCTCGAGCTCGGCACGCTTTCGGCTCGTCTTCCGGGGCCTCGATCGTCCGTGCTCGGTCCGGAGGTCGTAATAGTGCGAGATCACATCCCACGACGCCGCGGTCATCGTCGGCCCCTCGGTGCCGAGACGCAGGGCCCCAGCCGGCGGGCCACGAAGCTCTGGCGCTTCTCCGAATGATCCCGGAGCGTCCGGTGGTGCCTGTCTTGGAAGTCGTAGATCCGCCCGATCATCTTCCCGGGCGCCGCCGTCAACGGGCGAAAATAGCTCTGCATCAACGTCACACCATCAGCCCCTCCCGAAGCGTAGATGAGCGCGGCGGCTCGCGGCACGTCCACGCCTTCGCCGAGGACTGTCGTCCCTATCAGGACTTGGTGCGCCCCGTCGAGAAACTGCGCCACCGAGCGCGAAGTCAGCGAGGCCTCGCCGCCCTTCACCACCACGCTCTCGGGGATGCGCTCGCCCAGCGCGTCCGCGTGAGCTCGGCGCCGCGCGAGCACCAGCGTTGGGATCCCGTTGTCCAGGGCGAGCATTTTGGCGAGCCGGACCACCGCGTCGTTCCTCTGCTCGTGCTCGACGATCCCGAGTTCGTAGGCCTCGCGCCAGTCCATCGTGTAGCCGAGCGGCGGAGCATCGATCGGGCAGAACACCACTCTAGGCGGGGCGAGGTAGTCCGGAATCAGATCCTCGACCCGGATCCGGTGAATGACGTTGGAGCACACCGCCTCCATGGCTAGCCGATCGTCCCCCGTCCGGAAGTGCGTGCCGGTCAGCATGTAGCGGAAATAGGCGTTTCGAGCCTTCGCGCTGATACGGTGATACGTCTCGGCCGCCGCGTGGTGAAATTCATCGATGATGAGGAGCTCGCGAGTCGCGAACCACTCCGGGGACTGCCGCACCGCGCTCGGCGCCGTCGCGACCACGATCGGCTTGCTGATATCGCGCTGGGCAGGCTTCGCGCTCCCGTCGAGCCGGGCCACCATGTCCTCGCTGAAGTGCCGGCAGAGCACGCCGTAGGTCTGCCGCACGATCGCCACGGTCGGAGCCACGAGCAGAGTCGGGCGCCCCAGCGTGTCGATGATGCGCGCTGACATCAGCGTTTTACCGCTCCGCGGCGGCGCATCGATAACCCCGGTGGGCGAGCTCAGCACCGCCCGATGCACGTCGTCCTGATACGGGCGCCATTTCGCGCTCATCGACCACCACGGGATCTGATCCTCGGGGACCGCGCGCATGTCTCGAGTCTCGCACGCGAGGCCGTAGTGTTGAGCGATCTGGGCGACGTAGCCGGCCAGGCCGGCGGCCACGCGCCCGCTCGCCCCGTCTACGTGGAGCAGAGAGCCCCAGGGTTCCCCCTCGTGATACCAGACCTCTCCGAAGCGGGAACCGGGCTTCTGCCCCGCAGCCACCGGCACCGACAAATGGCGGGCCGCGTACTGGAGAAACCAGCGCGGCGCCCCGTGGATCTCCGCTTCTGTATTCGAGCGCCAAACGTGCATGTAGCCCCTACACTTGGGGTTCTACCGAATAACAGCGAAAGGGTCAGGCATCGTGCTCGCACTGCCAGCAATTCCGAACGCTGGGGACGAGGACGCCGCGATCCTCGCGCGAGCCGCACGAGCAACCGGTTCGCCGGCTCGAGCGCTGCTCGCGCTGGCGCCGGCTGCGCGTCTGGCAGATGGAAACGCGGCCGGCGGGGTCGGTCCACACGACCCGAACGATCTCCGCGTCCCACTCCTTACCCGCTCGGCTGCGGACAATGACGCATTCGCCAGGAGCGGGGCGACCGGCGACGGACACGCCCCATTCGCCCGATCGGAGCTTGGTCGGCTTGGCTTTCTTCATACCCAGACTATGGGGTCGACCGTCGAGGGGCTGCAAGGGGAAATGTACGGCGCGGCGTCGATTTGGGCTTGCCATCTCGACGGTCGACCCCATAGTGGGGGTGAGGACAGCATGACCACCAACACCAGCAGCAACAAGCCCCGCCACCTCCGCCTGATTCCCCGCGACGAGCGATACACCGACTGCGGTTGTGAAAAACCCTGCCTCTGCCACCGCGACCCGCGCGCCGAGCCTGCCCAAAAGGCGCTCGAAGCCGCCGACCCCCTCCACCCATCCCCGGAGGCTAAGGCCTCCTGGGAGCGGGCGATGGCTCGCGAGAGCGAGCGGATGGCCAAGGTCGCCGAGGCCAGCCACTACACCGGCGCGAAGTACGAGAGCGGTCGCGACATCAAGGAAATCGCGAAACTGGTCCGCAAGGACATCAAGGCCGCCCGCAAGGCCGGCGACCTCCCCGCGGCCAAGTACAGCGTCAGAATCTCCCGCTACTCGATGGGCCGGAGCCTCACCGTCACCGTCTCGGGCCTCGAGATGGAGGTCGCGAACATGGAGCGCTTCCGAGCCGAGGCGCGAGACCCGAACCTCCGTCACCTGGGGGCGCCGGTCGGCCGCCTCATGACGGACGAGGCCTACGCCCTTGAGGCCAAGGTCGAGGCGCTGGTCAACGCCTACAACTTCGACAAGTCCGACCTGGCGACCGACTACCACAACAGAGCCTTTCACGGCTTCGTGAGCATCGAGGCCGACTTCGGTGCCGCGCGCGAGCGGGCCGAGGCCGAGCTCAACGGCCTCGAGGGCACCCCGCCGGAGGGCTGCTGGACCCGCGACGAGGGCGACGGCCCCGAGCGCTGCGACCTGGCCGACTTCATCCGCGCCAACATCGAGGACCCCGAGCTCGAGAACTGGCTCGAGCTCTTCCGGGCCACCGAGCCGGGCGGCTCGTTCCGGCTCGGCGGAGGCGCCACGCCCTGCGTCACCTTCGCCCGCGAGACCGAGACCTACCTCGCCGCGGAGTAACCGCGCCCCATCCCGCCCCGCCCCGTAGCCTCACGGCACGGGGCTTGGGGTCGTGGAGGGCACGAGATGAGCACGATCTACGACAGCACGAACGGAGAGACCATTTGCGAGGGCGCGCGAGCCGCGCTCGCCACGGCTGCCCGCATCGCCAGCGACCGTGGCGAGCCGGTGATCCTCGAGGACGACGACGGTACGTGGCTCGTCCACGCGGACGGGCTCGACGGGCTCGCCGAGGCCCACCGCGACGAGGACGCGGCAGATCACGCCGCATCGCTCGGTGACGACGACGAGGAGGAGCTCGCGGGCCTCGAGCTCGGACGGGGTGCGTGACGGCCCCCACCTTCATTGATCTGTTCGCAGGGGCCGGCGGATGGACACTTGGGTTTGAGGCGGTGGGCTTCAAACACCTCGGCATGTACGACCACAACGAAAGCGCGTGTCGCACGGCCAGTCGCAACTTTGGCGCGGACATCGTCCATAGCGTTGATCTGCTCGAGCAATCCACCATCGTATTCCCCGATGCTGACGTGGTGGTTGGGAGTCCGCCGTGCCAAGGCTTTAGCAATGAGGGCAAGAAGGATGCGAACGACCCTCGAAACAGCTTGGTATGGTCGTTTCTAGACACCGTCGAACGCCTCCAACCCGCAATGTGGATCTTCGAGAATGTTCCAGGCTTCGCTAGAAGCTATCGGGGCCGCTGGTTCAAGGCGGTCTCGGAGCGTCTCCATGCTACTAGCTACCAGTGGTCGCACTTCATTCTCGACGCCGCGGACTACGGGGTCCCGCAGAATCGAAAGCGGTTCATCATTATCGCTTCGCGAGTCGGCAAGACCTCGCGCCCGCAGACAACTCACGCGGCGGCGCCTGACCTGTTTGAGGCGAGGCAACACACGACCCTGTTCGATGCGATATCGGATCTTCCGTCCCCAACGCCGGGCGACCGGGTCGGTCATTTTGAGTACAACGCAGCACCGAAGACGGACTATCAGATCTTGATGCGCGCAGGTTCCTCCGACATTCGCAATCACACGGCCCAGAAGCACAGTACGCGAGTGCTCGAGAAGATTCGCGCGGTGCCTGTCGGCGGAAACATGGCGCACCTGGTCGGCGTGTATGCAGAGAATCGGGTCAAGTACGAGGGCGGCTACCGCCGTGCCGACTGGGGGCGCCCGTCGTGGACGGCCTATTGGACACGTGGGATGGCCTCCATCCATCCGGTGGAGGACCGCTTCCTAACGCCCAGAGAATGCGCGCGAATTCAGTCATTTCCGGATCGCCACGAATTCCACGGAACAACGATCGAAAACTACACCCAAGTCTGCAACGCCGTGCCACCGTTGATGGCGGAGGCGGTCGCACGGGCGGTGAAGGTCGAGCTGGATCGAGCACGGCGAAGCGCTCGTCGCCGCCGCTGACCGCCGCTTGCCTCTTGGTGTCAAGCGTGGCACCCTCCAGGCGTTCGCGTCCACTGTCCATGGGCCGTTCACCGTCGCAGCGGCCGGGTCTTAGAGCCCGGCCGTTGCCTTTTCGGCGCCGATGTGGCACCACAGCCAAGCGTCGGCACCGATGTGGCACCAGCCAAGCGTGGGCACCGACGCGGCGGTAACCAACGTGGACAAGCACCCGATTGAGGTCTCGCCTCGAGCACGCGGCCATTTCCGGCCGCCCGCAGGCGCGAGACTCGAAGGCGCGGCCGGGCATTGATGAGGGCCACCCGGTCGTGGGCAAGCGCATGAGGGCTAACGCCTATAGGGGGTGATGCCCCTGCGCCGGGTAACGCCGGCCCGTGGGAGTAGCCTTCGCTTATCCGATCTGTGCGATAGCTCTGCTACGCAGAGTCTTTTCAAGATCAACATAAGATCAGCCGAAGGCTGACAAAGCCCTCGCTGCGCTCAACAACCCCATTATCCGGTAGAACCCTGGGGGAATGGCCAAGCGAATGCACCCTCTACTCGGACAGATCGAGACCAACGAGCGCCGGCCTCGTCCGCTGGACGGGGATCTCGGGCTCTCTGCTGACCTCGCCGCGCTCCACGATCGAGACGAGCTCGGGCTGCCCATGCAGCCGCTCGAGCCTACCGGGATGCTCCACGAGGAGCCGGCCAGGAAGAGCATGCCGGTCGGCGGCTACCGCGAGCCCGGCATGGCGGCCTACTGCGAGCGCTGCGGCGGGATCGGCGGCCACGTGCCCGGCTGCCCCGCCGAAGGCGCCCAGGGGGCCGCTCAGGGGCTCGGGCTCGAGGACGACCACGAGGAGCGGCCCAGCCTGCGCCGGCTCCTGGCGCGCATCCTCCGCGGCCTGGCGGAGAGAATCGAGGGGAGCGACCGTGGCGAGCTCTGATCGCGAGCTCTTGATGTGGGCCGTGGCGAGCACCCAGGCCTACAGCGACGCCGGCAAGTACGACGCGGGGCGCGACATGACGCCGCGGTGCATCGAGGCTCAGGCCGCGGCTGAGCGGCTCTTCGCCGAGCTCGAGGCGCTTCGCAAGCTCGCGGAGGCGCTGCTCCCGTCCGGTAACACCCTGACCAAGCGGGCGCGCGAGAAGCTCGATCACTGGTTCTACACACACGGGGGAGGCGTTCTGTGAGCAAGCCGGATGCGGTGGACCTGGAGAAGATCGGGCGCGAGCTCGCGGAAGAATTCACCGAGGAGGGCACGGACGAGACAGAGAATCTGGTGCTCTCGGCCTTCTCGATCGAGAGCTATTTGGGCTTCAGCCCCGGCCGGCTCGACGCCGAGCGCCTGGTCAAGCTCCTCGACCACTGCGGTTTCGAGATCGTGAGGCTCCCCCGTGACTGAGCCGACGATCGTGATCGTCTGCGAGCTCGGCGAGCTCGAGGAGCTCACACACCAGCAAGCGGCCGTCTTCGAGAAGCATCTCCGGCGCGCTCACGATCTGGTGTTCCCTGAGCACCGCATCCGCGGGCTCTGGGTCCACCGAGCGCTCAGCACGGCGCGGGCGGAATTAGCGGGCGCAGTTGACCGAGTGCTGGGATTCGAGTGCTCGACTGCGGAAGAGCGGCTCCAGTACGTCAACGGGTGGCCGTCTCGGTTCGACCGCGTTTGCCGCGACCGGGATACAGCGCGAACCGAGGCCGGAAAGCTCCGCCGCGAGCGGGACGACGCTCGAGGCCTCGCGCGCATCCTCGCGCACGCCTACCAGACCGACAACCGACCCCCGCCGCGCGTCGTCGCCGATGCGCTGGCGTTCCCTGCGATTCCGGCGGAGCCGTCCCATCACGATGAGGCAGGTCTCGAGGGAGGAGTTCCGCGCCTTCCCCGACCGTTATGTCCGGGAGGCGCAGAGTGACGGCCCTATCGCGGTCGACGGAGCGGGGGCTGCCCGAATGATCCGCAGCCCGCTCGCCGACGAGGACTCTCAACCCAAGTAGATGGAGGACCCCAATGGCGGATGAGAAGCGACCGAGCGCGCGTATGCTCGAGCTCGGTGAGATGGCCTACCGCGCCTTCCGACAGAAGGACCACGAGCAGAACCCCGATGACGACCCCCTCCAGAGCTGGGAGTACGTCACCGACGAGGCGAAGGCGCGATGGGCCGAGACGGCGCTGGTCTCGTTCAACATGGGCGTACACGCCGAGAAGGCGATGGCGGCCATGCGCAAGGGCGAGCCCCCGCCCGAGCCGCCCGATCCGACGGGCCTCGGCTGGCGCAAGCGCGCGCTCGTGGCCGAGTCGGCCGAAGAGGAATACCGACGCCGCATCAAGGCCACGCTCGAGGTGATCAGCAACTACGGCGGGATCGACGGCGGGCATCACAAGGCGTGGGTGCTCGATCAGGCCGTGCGCAAGCTCGCCGGCACCGAGGAGATCTACCAGCGCTGGGTGCGCGAACAGTGGTTCCGCGATTTGACGGCGGCGGCGACCCAGCTAGAGGATCGTCTCGCCGAGCCGATCGACATGGGCGAGGATTGGCCACCCGCATGAAGCTCGCGATCGTCGGCTCGAGGGGATACCCCAAGCGCGAGCTCGTCCGCGCCTACGTCCAGAACCTCCCACCCGAGACGATAGTCATCACCGGCGGATGGCCGAGCAACGCGGGCGGATACAAGGTCGTCGAGGCCACCGCCGGCGTCGACCGCTGGGCCTACCTCGCAGCCGAAGCACACGGGCTCACGACCGTGCTCGTGTCCGGGTCGAAGACGATCCACAAGAACATGGCAGGCAAGGTGCGGAACGCCACCACAGTCGAACTCTGTGACGCGCTCGTGGCGTTCTGGACGCTCGAGAGCGCCGGCACCGCGCACACGCTCACGCTCGCCCAGGCGGCCGGCAAGGGCGTGCTCGTGCTAGGGCCCGAGGGTCAGGTCGTCCCGACCCACGAATGGCAACCTGTGGCGGCGCGTCTCTCTATGGCCTAGCTCGCCTGGCGAACCTCGAGAACCGTAAACACCCTGCACGCACAAGGGCGCAGCCCCCGATCCGCGTCGTTGTGGCAGGCGCCGCCTCCCTTGTCGTGTGCGTATCGATGATGGCCGCAGGCGCAGGTATCCGAGTCCCCCTGCTTCTCTTTCCGGATATCCATACGCTCAGTCTAGCGGAGATTATCCAAAAAGCCATTCGCTGGCTATTCGTCTCGGTCGTGCAAGCGGTCATGTTCCGGCGCAGCCAGCGCCCGAGCGCTCTCCTCGGCGTGCGATCCCACGTAGGCGCCGCCGTACTCTCCGACGCCGCCCTCGCCCCGCAGGAAGGCCGCGGCGTTCGCTGCGCCACTCGCGCGCGCGTGGCCGGTGCCCCATAGGAGCGCGGGCAGCACGGTGGCCCAGACAGGTTCCTGCACGATGAGGAGCACCACCAAGAGCACCAGCGCCTCCAGAAAGGCCGCGAGTTGGGCGGCCTCGCCCTGCTCGACGTGGACATGCTCGTGGCGCTGGATGCCCATCGGCTCCTCGGCGTCCTCCGGCCAGAGCCGGACGTGCATGTAGAGGATCGCGTGCGGGCTCATGGTCACCCCACCCCACTTCTCGCCGAAGGTCCGCTCGAGCCAGCCGTCCTCCCGAGCTCGACAGCGGAGCGCCCCGTCCTCCCAGCGGAGATCCTGGCCCCAGGCGAGCCGGCAGAAGAGCACCACGGGCCAGCCGTAGAGCACATCAGGCAGGAAGCTCGCGACGTACAGGAAGGCGCGGGTCCACCGCTTCGACTGGCCGAGACTCATGGGATCACCTCGCTGAAGGCCCAAACCGCGAGCACCTCGAGCCCGACGACCACGACCGCCCCCACGATGAACCACAGCGCGGGGTGTCGCCACCATGCGTCCAAGGCCTCCTCGGCCCGCCGGCGAGATCTCACGGCCGCCTCGAGCGCCTCTGAGGCCGCTTGAGCTTCCTCCCCCGCGAGCCTGACTCGCCGCACCTGGAGCGCGTCGCGCTCATCTGAGAGCTCGAGACGCTGCTCGAGGAGCCGTACGCGCTCGGCGTAGAGCGGGAGCGCGACGAGCCTGGCACCCATGCAGCGGGCGACGTCGAGATGAAACCAAAGGCCGGTCGTGCCAGCGTGCTCGAGCAGAGCTCGGCGAGGCTCTCCAATTTCTGGGGCACACCGTCCGCTTACGGGGGGGAGCCGCGTATCCTGCGCGCTGACGAGCGCGCAGCCTGCGCAGCCGTCGAGCTGGCCAAGAAAGAAAGCGCCGAAGAAAAGGAGAACGGCCCAAGTGCTCGGTCCTTCGTCAACGCGGCCAGCGTTCATCAGTACCCTAGCCGCGAGAACATGGCGGCAACGTCATCGTCGGAGAGCCCCTCCATCCCGTCATGCGCCTCCACGAGCCTCCGCCGCTGAACCGCAAGCCGAACGTCGAGCTCGTCCACTGCGGCGTCCTGCTCCCCCACCTGCGCGGCAACCCCCGCGCGCGTCGCCTGGAGCACTGCGATCTCGCGCTGCGCCTCTTCCACCACAAGCTGATCGCGCACCTGCGCGAGCTCCGCTTCCTTTCGGCGCCAGAGCCACCCGGCGCCCACGAGCGCGAGGAGGAGCGCACCCAGCCCACCGAAGACGAGGCCGCCCCACTTCTTGAGAAAACGGCACACCCTAGTCACCCTCCAGGCTTCTCCCCGCGCGCGCCCTTTGCGAGTTGGTGCCGCACCCGTGCCCGGATCGAGCCGATGATCAGGCTATAGGCCTGCCCCGCCAGAGCCGCGGCCAGAACCCCGTCGAGTACGCCGGCGCCGTACCCTTCGCCGAACGGGCTCGAGAGCCCGACCAGCGGAGCCATGGAGCCGAGGAACCCGCCGAGAAGGATCAGCAGAAATCGCTTCCAGACGAAGTAGAAGCCCTTGAGCCCCCTGTCTCCGGCCTGCCCCCCGATCGTCGCGTTAAGGCTCTGCATCAGGGCCCCGGTGAGCAGGAAGATCCCGATCGCGGTGCCCCAGGTCGTGAGAAATTCTGCATCCATGATGTGCTCCTAGTTCACGTAGTTACTGGGGATCGTACCCACGGCGATCACCCCGAAGACAACCGAGCCGCCGCCGCTCGAGATGAGCCCGCCCTGCACGCGGTTGCCCATGCACATCCCGCCAACTGCGGTCGTGCCCCAGGTGATGCCGTCGGGGCCGGCGCTCGCGGTCATCAGGATCATATTGTTGTTGACGCAGAGGTTGTTAGAGCTCGCGGCGTTGATGCCCTGGCCCTGCGCCTGGTCGATCTCGATCAGGTTGTTGGAAGCGACGATGTGTTCCTGTGCGCTGCCCCCTACGCCCAGATCGACCGCATAGCCGCCATTGTCCTTAAACCCGTTATTTTGGATGGAAATCCAGCGGCAGCCCAGCCCGGCAGTCGGCTCGATGACAATGCCGCCGAGCGCGGTGGCCGCGGCGAGGTTCCACGCTTCGACCTGATTGCCGTGGATCTTCACGTGCTCGGACGAGAGCACCGAGATGCCCGAGCTCGTGAGCGGGTCGTAGGTGAGCGTTGCCCGCGTCGAGCTCCCGCCTACGATCTCGTTATCGAGAATGCGCAGGAACGAACACCGCTCGACCTTGATCCCGGTGAAGTCCGACGTGGCTGAGCCGTTGGCGAATTTGCTAATGTCGTTTCGGCAGAGCCAGCCGGCCGTGTTCTCCCCCGTCCCGTTCGTGTTCCGGACGTGGATCACGTCGAGCCGACTGCCGGTATCGCCGCCGAAATTCCAGAAGACATTATCCAGAACAGAGAAATTCCGAATGCCCTCGAGATAGATCGCGCCAGCATCTACGAGCGTCCCCTGTCCCGGCCCCTCGAAGTAGTTACCGCGAATCAGGAAGTTACTGGCCTGCTCGTCGAAGTCGCCCGGAGCCGTCGCCACCGGCTGCTGGAGGAAGACGCACCAGCCTGTGCCGGCCGTGGTGTTGGTGCCACCGTCCACAGCGCTCGTGCGAACGTCCGCGACGTTGAACGAGCAGCCCTCGATCAGCCAGCTGCGCGGCGGCGCATCGAGCAGCGCGCCGTCTCCGATGTGGATGCCGTCACGCTCGCGCGTGCCCATCTCAAACAGGCACTCGCGCACCGTGATGTTCTGCGCGCTCCGGCCGTCGATGATCCCCTTGAGCCGGGTGGGGTTGTAGGCAGGCACGGCGGTGAACTTGCACCCATCGATCACTAGGCCGGTTCTACAGTAGCGCGTGCTCGGGTTGGTCTCCTCGAAGGCGTTGAGAAGGATCCCCCCGAAGACAAATTCACAATCACGGACAAGCCCGGTGCGGAAGCGGTTGTGCGCGTCGCTGGGCGCGGTATCTGTATCTGTGATCTGGAGGAGCCCGTTGATTTTCGACCGTTCAATGCGGCACTCGCCGACGCCGGTGGACCCGGCGGTGCGCGACACGCGGAGCGCATAGTACGCGCCCTGCGTATTGTCGGAGGAGAATTGATTTTGGAGATCGCAATTCACGATATCGCACTCTTCGCACGAGAACAGCGTCGCTCTCACCGGGATGATCAGAGCGTCCAGATTGCGCAGTGTGAGTTTCCTGGCCTGGATTACCCCCGCCGTGCTGTTATCGAAAGAGAACGAAATATCAGCGCGCAGGTTGGCACCGGCGCCGTTAGCTCCGGTCGCGATGATCGTGAGATCGAGGTCACCATCGGCTGTAAAGTCGTAGGCGTTTCCGACCGTGAACGTGGTCGCGCTACGGTCGTCGGCCTTGAGGATAATCGAGGCCTTTCTCGGCCTTCCGGTGGGGTTGGTCGAGCCGAGTAGCGCGTCGAGCGCTTCCTCGAGCGCCGTCGCGCCGTTGAAGTCCCCGAAGGTGACGACCCCGTCACCGCAGGTGTAGGTCACCGTGTCCACGGAATGGAGGCTTTTTGTGTGCTGGGCTCCCTGGGGGAGACCCGAGCCGGCATAATCGATGGGCGCGAACGGTCTCGAGTAAATGTCCCACTTACCGGAATCAGCTGCCACGCCCGAGCTCGGCCGCGTCTTGCCCTTCATGTCTCGGATCTGCCGCATCGCGAGCCGCAAAGCCGGGTAAACCGCATGAGCGCCTACGGTGGGGTCTTCTCGGCTCGCGGTTCGATCGATGAAACCGTCCACGGGCCCGGCAAATGTGTCCTGGTCAACGGGCGCAAAGCCCTCCGCGCCTACGATGTCTGCGGACCCCTCGAAAGGGAAAATGCGGATATCGGTGATCTCGGTGGTCGTGATAGGACCTGCGCCGTCCCAGGCCACTACCGCTAGCGGGATCCATTCGTCTCCCGCAACCGGCGCGAGGGTAAAGCGCGCCTCCCATTGAGGCAGGAAGCGGGTATCCACCGCCGCGACGAATTCCGTGTTTGAGGCCGGATTCCAGAATGCTCGGTTATCGTTCTCGCCCGTCGCGTCGTCATAGGGAACCTGGCGCAATTCGACCGTGTAGGCCCCGACAGGCTGTCCCGCAAAGTTGAGCACCTGGAGCGCCTGACCCTCGAGCTCCCCCGCAGCGTCTCTGCCGCCGATCAGCGCGCCAAAATCAGTGACTGCGCCCAGGTTCTCGCCGGAGAGCGCAACGCCTACGGGGGCGCCGCCGCCCGGATCCAGCGTGACGGTCACCGTAGCGTCAGGAACTGTCGCGGGCGTGACCGCGAAGCCCTGCACTACCGTAGCGAACGGATTAGGAGGGGCCGTCGCGCTAGGCCCTTGGATCAGATACCTGACCGTTCGTCGGAACTCCCCTAAGCAGAGGAACGACATCGCGGTGATGTCGGGGAGATCGACGCGCTCCTGTGGGGTGTATCTAACAATTTTCACGGGGGTACGCCTTTCACGGGAGCAGCGTGCTCAGAACGACCTGAACGCCCGCCGGCCGGACCTGATCAAGCAGGCACCGAGCAGCCAGGAGCGGGTCAGCCAAATACGGGAACACGTCGCCATCATCGAGCTGGGCCTCATTCCGAGGCAAATAGTGGGCGGAAAAGGCCGTGTAGTCCACGAGCACCGGAGTACCCGCGGCTCCGGGCGACGTCCCCATGGTGATCGATGTCCCCAGGACCGAGCCGCCCGGGAGAAAATAATTAGGAAAGCCTCCCCGAGCTCCGCGGCGAGTGATGGGCGTGTCATCCACCACGCTAACCGCGGCCGTGCCCGTCCCGCTGGGGAGAAAAGAGAACGAGCGTCCCTCGACGACGAGCGCCGGCACGGATCCAAGCGGGTCCCCCTCGAGCCGGCCGAGCTCGGTGAGCGTGTCCGAGAGTGCAGGCGATAAGGGCGGGTAGTCCGAGGTCACCGTGCTGGCCCCATTTGTGATCTGCCGCTCGCCGCTGTTGAGCAGAAACCTGCCTCGTACGCTGGCGGAGAGCGCGAGGAGCACAGCCACGAAGACCCTGTACGGTTCCGAGATACGCTCGCTGACGGTGAAATTGCCGGCCCCGAGAAGTGCGGTGAGAGCCCGCTCGAAGGCGTCGATCGCCTGCTTGGGCAAGTAGGCGACCGCTTGGATAATAGCGCGCCACTGGTCATCAGTGAGGCCCGCGCATTTCTTAAGCCCCAGATTGCGCCCGATGACGTCCAGGTCAGCCCCGAGCGCAGTTGCTACGAAAAGCCCTCGAGTCGCATGATCGATCGCGCTCTGGTTTTTCGAGAGATCGAAAACCAGCGTCCCCGGCGGGTGCAGTTTCGCAGTCGAGCCCTCGAGTCCCCGAGCGAGCCCGCCAAAGCGAAAATTGGCAGGGCCGTCCAGACGGGTCGTCGCAGTAATGATCTCACCGCCAACGAGGAGCTTAGCGTCGGCCGAGCCTTCAGTTTCGGAGCCAAAGCCGAGCGTACTTTCGACCTGCATCCCGCTCACATCGGCCACGAGGAGCGGCTCGAGCAGGCGCGTCATACGCATCCCGCCGATCTGGTCGTCCGAGCCGTGGATCGCGTCTAGGATCGCCTGGAGCAAACCCGACGGTGACGGCGCCGTCACCGAGACACCTCCCTCGCCGGTGCCCTTCGAATCGAATAGGACGAGCAGAGACATCAGACCCTCGGGAGCTTGAGGATGAAGGCCTCCCAGGCGATCGTCGTAGCAGGTTCCCCGGTGACACGGAGCGCGAGATCGGTCCCCCCTGCCAGTGCGAAAGCTACAGCGAGAGCGGGCCCGCCCGTCGAACCCGTCTGCTCGTTCTGCTCGCTGAGCACGTTGGGAGACCCCTCGATAACGTATTTCACCCCCTGGAGGGTGAAAGTATGCACCTGCCGCGTCGCGCCGGAGCCTCGCTGCACGTGTACGAGCGCCCAGGCCGAGGCATCCGTATCGGGGACGCTCCAGATATCCGCGGGGCTGTCGTCGGCGGTCTGCGCCGATACTCGGATAAACCGCGAACCTGGACCGCCTGAAAGCACGCCCATCAGTGGTATCCGACCTGGAAAAAGCCCTCGTTGCCGGCCGGCGAGGTGTACGTTGGCAACGTCGTCGAGATGGCGCAGACCATCCCAACCGCGAAATCGCGGCCATAGATGCCTAGATCGATCGAGACCTGGCCTCCCGCTGGGATGAATGCGCGAAGGACCGGCGCCTCGCCAAGCGCAGGTGCGCCGGTATTGTCGAAGACGTGCAGATAGCGATCGACCACCACCGAGGCCAGGAGGACGACGTGGGCGGAGAAAATACGACCTGGCGCTGCTTTGACGATGATGTTTTCCACGGGCGCGGCGCCGGTCTGCGCCCACGTGAGGAGCTCGCCCTGGACCTCGGGGCTCAGCGCGAGGGCCTGGACCGCCCGGCCGGCGTCGTTGGTGAACGCCGCGATCCCCGTGCCTACGAGGTCGTTTTCGCGGAGAACTTCTGCGGGTGTCGCTGCCATTGATGAGCTCCCTAGATTCCGGTGTTCTGGTTTGTGAGCATTCGCGGGCCCGTCAGCCACGGGGCCGCAAATCCGATGCGAACGCGATGTACCCGGACTTCTTCGGAGAAGAGCCGCACTTCAAGGGCGTCCTCGAGGATATTGCTCTCGCCGCCCGCCGTCGTCACGCGCAGGCTGTAGAAGCCGTCAGGAAGGGCCGGCGTCCCTACGAATAGCCGGTTTCTCTCGAGATCGAATTCCGCGTCGAAATAGTAGCCCGCTCCGACGACCTGGGCCGACTGGATGAGCTCGACGATCATGGGATCGGCGAAGTGCTCACCCACGATTTTTACGATCGAGCCTCCCCGCCGCGCAATGATGCCTGGCGAGAGGCCGAAGACGCTCGGCGGAGGCAGGACAACGCCCGTCCCCCACGCCCCCGTCCCCCACGGCCCTGTACCCCAGCTCATGTCGTCGCAAAAATCTGGATGTCGAGAAAATCGATATCGCCGGAA
>Ga0255048_10001684_pt1 | contig 14982 bp, 22 predicted proteins | sample JV7_2_2_MG_FD_183619 | JGI IMG/M metagenome (GOLD analysis project Ga0255048, IMG submission 183619) | Seawater microbial communities from Jervis Inlet, British Columbia, Canada - JV7_2_2 | ecosystem: Environmental > Aquatic > Marine > Inlet | place: Canada: British Columbia | collected 2016-10-06
AGCTGCGCCCGGAGTACCGAACACTGAACGCCAATCGGATACACCGAAAGAGTAACGCTCACGAGCTTTAAACCGCATGTTACCCGTGTCAAAATCGCCTTCCATGGCAGTCTTGATCGGTGAACGGTTGAAGTATTTAAAGCCGTTTGGTGCGTCAGTCTTGATGAAGTATGCGTCGCTGTCGTTCAGGAAGTGGTTAACCACTGCACCTTCAGGCAACATACCCATGGACTTCATAGCGTTGTTGTCGTTATCAGCTGTCCCGCTACGCAGGTTGGAGTTGATAACACGCTCTGCAATAAACTGAAGCTCTTTTGGAATGATGAGTTTCATACCACGAACTGCAATTTTAAGACCACGCTCATCGGTCATACCAGCAATATCAATCAGCATTTGCTCAAGAGAAGTCTCGTTGAGGTCAGCCGCAACAGCCAGAAGGTTGGTCTGGTTGCCGGACAAAGATGGGTGAGCCGCCGAACATAACGCTGCGCCGTCGCCAAGGGCGTTGCCGCCAGTAGCCAAGAACGCGTTGTTGAGGATAGCAGCCGCTTTGATCTGCTTTGTTTGCGCCATAGAGCGAGCCAAAGCTTTGGTGTAACGAGACGCCAAACGATCATAAAGGTTATCCTCAATGGCTTCCTCAGTGATAGAGAACGCCAAAGCGATAGTTTCGTGAGTATACCGTGCTGTGTAGGTCTCTTGAGCGTCGTCAAAGCTGATGGCAGTGCCTTCACCTTTAACGGGTGCTGTTGAGAAGCCCCCGAGCATGACTTCTTCTTCGAATGCTCGGTCAGAGCTTTCTTCTTCGAAGATTTCGCCATGTTCGTTTTCATAACGGTCATATTCCAAGCCAAACAATGCGTTAAGGCCGGGTTCTAGTTCTTTCGCTAGTTGTGCGCGAGAAATAGCCATTTGTTAAATCCCTTCCTTAAACGCCAGTTGAGGTCGCAGTAGTCTGCGAATCAAAACGGCTTGTGTTTGAATTGTAGTGAGCGTTGATTCGAACAATCATAGGAATTCCAGCGGAAGCGAAATCATCGTTACCAGCCTCGTCCATAACGCCTACAATGCGAAGCGGAAGCGTCGCTGTAGTGTTGATTGTTGAAACACCCAAAGCGGAGTTGGAGCTACCGTTTTCGGTAGAACCTGTGCGCGCGGACGTACCCAAGGATGCGTTAGCAAAAACGGCTAATTGCGCAGTAGCCCGGTTAGTCAAAGAAGCGTCAGACGCTACCTTAAACAACTGATTAGGGTTGTCTGCAACAAACGCTTTTACTGGGTAGTTGGTGTCTACGCTTACTGAACCAGAACCGGGCCAGTAGTTAAGAAACACAGGTTTCTTTTGTACAGAATCTTGATATTCTACACCCATCAGAACACCCAAAGCAGGAGTAGTACCACCATTAGTGGCACCCGCTTGGTCAATAACACCCGCTGCCGTAGGAACGACAAGAGCGTATTGAAAAAGTGCATTAGTGTTGTCAGAAGCGATTTCGTACTGGGTTACGCCAGTAGAGTTTGCCCCGGAGCCAACAAGACCGATAGGACGAAGACCATAGGCAGTGTTTTGATTTGCCATTTGATTTTTCTCCTAAAAAGGAGGCCCTTATTTTCGAGGACCGCCAAAGGTTACACGAGATTGACGATCCGGTTTAGAGATCGTCATGGTTGAATGTGCGTTCTCTCGCATCATGTCCGAATCAACCGCCTGTAACTGGTCATTGTTGCGTTGAGCAAAATAATCAGTCCGTTCTTGGATTGTTTCGACCGGAATGCGAGCGAGCAACAAGCCACCCACTCCAAACACACCTTCATATTTTCCTGAATCAATTACCGGGGATTCAAAGTCAGGGTATTCATCCTCGCGGACAAGTTCCCAACCTTCGCGCAACTTGGCGCTGATGTTTTTTCGATCATCAAAACCGCGCGTTTCGGCGCGAATCCAACGATGTTTAAAACCATCCGGTGCAGGCGGTGCATCTAACATGGACGGTGGAGCCCACGGCTTACGCGTTGCCGTCTTCTCTCTAGTTTGGTTTGCGCGAGAAGTGCGGTCGATACCTTTTTCATTTGAATTCGTCATCTTCCTTACTCCTTAACGTATTTCGCGTATTCTTCTAGCGGCACACCCAGTTTTTTCGCTATTGCGACTTGGCTCGGGGTGAGTCGAACCTTTTTCCCACTACTGCGTCCAGCACTTGATCTTGAAACCCCAGCAACCGTCTGAACGGGCCGTCTGCTAGAATTGTTCGAAGGCATATTGAACTTGCGAGCAATACGACTGTCAAGCTCACTATAGTAGTCATCGGACTGCGGGTCAAACCCTTCGTCTTCAACTAGCGTTTTGTGAATCCCAAAAGCCGCGTAAGTCATTGCATCATCAGACCCAAACCAAGAGTTTTTCTCCGCCCACTCCTCGGCTTTTCGATCTGGACGGCGCATCTGTTGAGGCTGCGCCTGTTGAGGCTGGACCGCCTGTTGTTGAGTGCGCTGTTGTTTAGCGCGCTCTTGTTGGATTTTTGCCTGAGAAGCGCGGTCATTCTCAATAGACAAAGCCGTCAACTTACGATTGGCTTCAACCGCCGCCTGCGTGTCACCCATCTCCATAGCGCGGGCATACTCAGCCTCTGCTTGAGTCATCTGAGTGGTTACACGAGTAGTGTACTCATTCACATAACTAGAGTCCAAGCTATCCATGCGAGCCTTGAGCGTGTCGGCTTCAGACTGCTTTTGCTTGGCGTAGTTGATAGCCTCTTGCTCGCGGCGCTCGGCCTCGCGCATCTTTTTAGTAAGACGGTCAATACGCTTTTGAGTGGCGTTTTCAGCCCGGTCAAAAGAATCTTCCTCAGAAGCCGTATCGGGAAGCTCTACATCTGTAGCCTCTTCCGCAGTTAGGTCTAGTTCAATTTGGTTTTCGGTAGACATTAGTTACTCCTAGAAATGTAAAACATCTTCGGGATTCTGGATTTTAGCCAAAATCTCATCGTCGTTCAGAATTCGAACTTCTCCGCCATCAATGCGGAAACGAGAACCCGCGTACCGGGCAAACATTACCCAATCGCCTTTCCCACACCACGGTCCATGCGGGAACTTGCCCTCATCACCGTAAGCCAGTTCTCCAACCTTGAGAACATAGCCAACTTGAGTGGAAACTGAGTTTTCTTCGACAACTTTATCCGGAAGATAAATACCACCCTCGGTCTTACCCTTACCACGATATGGAAGGATTAAAAGACGCCAGCCCGTAGGCGAAGGCATTCTATCTAAAAGATTTTCCCCGATCTTTTCAGGGTCTAGCACTTGTTCTGCCCGGTCTACATAGGCTTTTCCGAGACCCGCAACGGCCTCCTGTGCTGCTTTCAAGTCTATTCCTTGCGCTTTAGTCAATGCTACGCTCCTGTTTATCTAGCAGGCCCTTGAGTTCCTGTTCCACGAAATTTAGGGCATCTAAGTTGCCCATAAGCTCTCGATATTGCTCTATAGACTTCACATTTCCATACTGCATAGTATCGATTATGTTCTGTCGTCGTTCTCTTAACATGCGAAAAACAGCTTCCGCAATAAATATCTCATCCATTCCCACAAAATCCCACTTTATCTGATACCGACACTACCGGGATTTAAGGGAAAGGCAAGAGGATTTAATCCTCCATCAACTCAAAGTGAGGCGCATCGATAAATGGACGACGGCCCTGTGAACGGCGCAAGTCTACATACTCGTTCATAGCTTCTTCTGCCGTGCCTTCATAAGCCCCAAAATCGTCTATGTGCCAAGCCGCGCCCCAGCGAAGTTTAACACCGCAATCCTTGGCGGCAGATTTCATGGCGTCCGCGATCTCATCATAAAGATTCAATTCCCATCGGCCCCCGTCAATATATGCCATTAAATCAACGGCATAGCCCCCAAGGTGCTTGCTCTTCATTGTCTGCGAAGCACCTTTCTCGACCAACGCTTCCTGTTCCTTGCGAGTTCTTAGCCCGCAAATCACGCTGAAGTCCTGTTCGCTAATTCCAATAGCCATGCGAACAACGGCCTGTAAAGCGGGATCAACCCCCTCCAGTTTCTCGTTACTACGGTTTCCCAGTTTGTATGTCATGTTACTTCCTCTTGAATAAAGCCTGCGCACCCCGGACACCGAAGCTGGCGCTTATCGCGATACCTAACGAATAAAAATACCAGTCCGGCGCTTTGGAAAGCTGCTCAAACCCACGATCCACCCACCCTTCTGCACCGGGAATGAAGGCTAAAATCAGCGGGATTGACAGCACAATTACGAACCATTCGTCTTTCCAGCTTGATTTCGCGCCTTCTGCCATGATGCGCTCCCAATCGGCAACGCTCGTATGTTCAGATAGCATAATCTTTGCCTTGGCTTCTGCCTCGGTCAGCTTGAGCTTGGCTTCCGCAGCCTGCTTAGTAGTCTTTGCGTCCAGCCAACCTCCGGCTAAGTTAGCTAATGGACCTATAAGCGCCTGTATCATTTGTCTACCTCATACTCTACCTTAGAAGACGAAGCTGTGCTTGTCACCGTGGTTTTCGATTCTTTGCCCATCCATATGCCGAAACAACCAGTTAAAGCTCCCATACAGACCGATACAAGCCCTGATTGAGCAACGCTGGGATCATCTAGCCCCATGAACCAGTGTACCGCCTGATAGGTCAACACAGTGACCGCGAGCATCATCAAACGCGGCAGAACTTTCCAGTTATCTAATATTGTGTGTGCCATTCAGCTTCCTACCTTCCTGCAAAAGTAAAAGGACTTCCTTAAAGTCTCTACCCGATTGTGCTGCCAAGCCCTCAATGATTAGCTCAAGGTTTTGATCGAACAAGCGTATGATCTCTGCGTCTTTCATCTACCATTTGCCTTGTTGTTTACCGATAAGAAATAGCGCCGCCGCCAAACCAGCGATACCCGCCAGCACGATGATGCCTCCAACAACCCACATGATTATAGCCTCTTTGATTTCGGCCTTACGATACGCAGTCTTTTTGCGTTGCGCCCTGATTTTGCGGAGCGTGTCTTTATACTCTTCCAAACCTTTCGGGCCGTGCTGAAACATAATAATTGTCTCAATTTCTTTCTTCATGGCCTGCAAGCGTTTCTGCGCAGAGAATGCGTCAATTGCAGCTTGCTCTGCGGAGCCCGTAAGAGACGCAAATATACTCGGGTTCTTGGCTTTTTCAGCCGCGTAGTTAACGTCACTGACCGCACCAGCAAACTTACTCAATGCGCCTGAAGCGTCTCTACCCGCGGCCAGTAAAGTCTTTGCGCTTGATACAGCAGAGGCTGCGATGGAAAGTGCTGAAATTGGATCAATCATGTATCCATGTACCTCGCGGGGCAGTAAGCGTCTGGGTGGACAACGTACCGTCTATCGTGCCATTGGCCGTTCTTTCCACCCGGTGCGCCGCAGTCATAGTAGCAAATTTTATAGAACTTCGTGCCGTAGTTGTTTACGAAAGTGTGTCCGTAACCTACAAATACAAGAACGCACCACATTTCACCGTTCCATCAATCGGTCTATTTTTTCCTCTAGGCGGTCAAATTTATTCATAATCTGAGAAAGAACTTCAGAACTGTCAGATTTTGTGACATATTCTTTAGCCATCTCTTCGCGTGTTCTGTTCAGAAGAATGGTGACGCGCTTTATTTCATCGTGCTGGGCTTTAATCCACCACCCTAAACCACTAATTACTGCGGCAAATACCATATTCAAGAGTACATCCATTTCCACGGGTCAGCACTCTATGTAGCCGCCGCCTCGTTTAGCCGCTCCCATACCGCGGGCAACACCCCGGCGCATCTTCATTGCACCAGAATAATCCACAACCGCAGCCGGAACCTTAACATCCGCAGTCTTGCCATACGGAATACGCCCTTGGCCCTTGATATCTGCATAAGGAACCGCCTTCGGAGCGGGACCCGGTGCTGAACCGTTTACTTTTACTTTAGCCATTGTTCTGTCCTCTCTGCTTCAACAACTCACGCTGCATCGCGCTTTCAATCCGTTTGTCCGTTTGAGCCTCTTGACTCGCAAGACGTTGCTGGAACTGAGAAGCCCGCATCTGCTGATTCTGAGCGTCAAGCTGCAATTTTGCCTGATCGATCTGAGCATCCGCTTGCTCCGCTTGAGACTTGATCTCCAGTTCCTTCTCCTTGAGTTGTATCAAAGGATCAGGACCCTGACCAGTTAATTGTCCAGACATCTCTTTGACCTGCTGCATACCCTGCGCAACCAATTGGGCAACCATCGCCTGATACTGCATCTCCATCTGGCCCTCGTCGCCACCCTGAACCTGCTGCATTTGAGCCATAGCCTGTTCTTCAGCCTGAACCTTGACATGCTCCATAATGTGCTTCTGCAACGAAATAGCTACAGGAGCCATCTGCGCAACCATCGGACTCGCGCCAAATACCAAATGAGCCATAATGTGAGACTGATGGTCCTGACCCGTAAACGCATTCAACTGAATCGCCTCTAACGCGTTGATGTTCTCCTGCGCAGGGTCCGTGGGCCGCGGCTCGCTGTCCGGCAGTGCCTGCATAATCCGCTCGACATCCGTAACACCCAAAGCCTCATACATGTCACGGTAAATCTCGTGCATGTTATGCAACTCAGGAGCCGCACCAGCCAACTGTAACTTAGTCTGCGCCAAAGCAATCCGCTGCGCCTGACTAAATACATTCGGATTGGAAACAGGAATAATGTCTACACGGTCATCAAAATCCTTCGCCATAACCGACGAATCGTCGCCCGCAACAGAATAAGGATACTCCTGCGGCAAACTCTCCGACATCACACGAGCCAAAATCTTGAACTCTAAACGCATCGCATAATGCAACCGCTTGTGAACCGCGCTCATCACACGAGAACCCTGCTCCAACATCGCAATCGTAGTGCCGACAGCCGCGTTCTGATTGCCGTCGCCAACTTTCATGTCCGTAATCGTCGCAAACCGCTGACCAGCCTGTACAACAAAACCCAACAGATTAAACAACGTCTGGTCCGGTCCCTTGAAAGGCAAAGGCATCAAACTGTCACGAATCGCGCCGCCCGGAGCGTCAACATCCCTAAACTCACCCGGCTGTAAAGGATCATCGTCATCCCTGATCCGCAGGCCGCGGGCCTTGAAACCCGCAGGTAAATTCGACAACGTACCAGCATCAATCAATTGACGCAAAGAACTCGTCGCGGACCGCGCTAAACCACCAATAGTATGGATTAAACCCAAGCCGTAAAAGCCAAACCCCGGCAAAAACTTGTAATGCACAAAGTAATTGATCTTACGCTTCCGCTCGTCGTCCTCCGCATAATTACGACGAATAGACAGAATTTGACCGTTATCTTGCGAAATAGTGACGATATAAGGAACCTTAACCCCCGTAGCCTCACCCTCGTCATCAAGCTCCTCATAACCAGACAAGTCCAAATCAACGTGGCACTCAAGCAAAGTACAGTCGTAATCTATCTGATTGGGCTCAAAACCATCAATACGATCAATCTCGTCACGAACACCCGTAACCTCACTTTGAGACGGGATAACATCAATGTCTAAGTAAATACCCGCGATCTGCTTCTTGCGCAAATCGTTCAAATCCATCCGAACAACCTGCGTTATATTAGGACAACTGTCCAAATCCGCAGTGTCATAAGGAACAACTAAATTCTCCGCAGGCACAAATTTACTAATCGCACGGCCTAAACCCTCGTCATAGTAAACCTTCTTAAACGTACTCCCAGCAAGCGGTAAATAAAACAACATCTGATCCATGTCAGGAGTGTAATCCTCCATGACATTCGTGATGTAATAGTTCATAAACTGCTTGACACGCTTCGCTTGGTCCTGCTTCTCACGAGTGTCCTTGCCCAAAACAACCGTCCGAACAGGGCCGCTGGAAGGCAATAACTCATTAAACGCTTGAGCCTGAAACTGAGTCGCAGCCTCCGCTAACAAAGGATGCGTAACGCCACTCGCGCCGCGGAAAGGAGCCGTCCGCTCCTCGTAATTAAAACCAAGAAGCTCTAAACCATTCTTGTAAGTGTCTTCCCACTCCTGACGACTCGCCCGGTTGGAATCATACGCACCCAAAAGATCAGACGCAATCGCACTTAACTCACGGTCCGGTATCTCTTCAGCCAAGTTAGCATAGAAATCATCAGAGTCCCCGCGCATGTCAGACGGATCAAAATCAACCGTAACACCGCCGTCACCATCCGCGACAATCTCAATCTCAGGGGCCCCCTCGCCGAAATCCGCCGAAACCAAAAACGGGTCAGCCCCAGAATCCGGTATCTCAAGCTCAATCTCAGCCCGTAAATCGTCTTCATCCAACTGACTTGGGACGTTGGTGTCCATCAATCCGCCAATAGCCATAAGGCCCTCCGTCAATAATATACACGCACCTTAGCAGAAACTTCCTCGTCTTGCCAATCATCTGTTGGCAACTGGACAAAATTTCCCTGACGATAACGCATTAAAGCCTGTGTCATGCTGTCAACCAAGTCATCATGCTCGCCATTGGGAAAAGCCGCAACCTCCTCAATTAACTCGTCTGCCCACACCTTGTCAGGGACCCAAACCATCCCAGCCTCAAACATAGGACTAACAGAATGAAGACGGGTAACCTTGTCATTACCACGACTAGGAGTGAAATTTACAACAGGTATACCCGCATTCCGTAACTCCTGAGTCAAAGGTAAACCACTCGCCTTCGCCTCAATAATAACCGTGTCAGGGTCCCAAAATTGAAACTCCTCAAAAGCAATCTGCTTCAACTCAGGAAAATCCCAACGACCCTTCTTACTGTCCAACAATATTAAATTCGGACCCCTCCCACCCTCGTTCGGATAAAATACACCCCAAGTCGTAATAGCACTAAAGTCACTCGTCTCACGCTTGCTAAAAGCCGTGTCATAACTCTGGATCACATACTCTAACTGAGGAACCGTCTTAGCTTCCCAACGACGCCACCACTCGCGAGGGATGATCGCATTCTCCTCACCCGTCGGATTCTGCTGATACTGAGCATTCCACTTGCTCGGAGGGATAGACGCGCGGACCGCGGTCAAATCCTCTAAACTCCAGTACTCCGGCCAACAAGGAGTCTCGTCATCAAAAATAGCAGGTAACTCAACAACCTCCCACTGATCCGACAAAGGGTCCTTCGCCATCGACCGCAATAACTGACCCGTCATGTCCTTCTCCGACCAACGAGTCTGTACCAAAACAATAGAACCACCCGGCTGTAAACGCTGACGAGGACCACCAGTATACCAATCCCAAGCATCGTCAAAACCATGAGCACTCATCGCAGTCTGCTCAGAATGAGGGTCGTCAATAATAATTAAATCACCACCACGACCCGCCAAATTCGAACCAACACCAACCGCATAATACATGCCACCAGCACTCGTGTCCCAACGACCACTCGCCTTACTGTCCGCAGCCAACTTAACGTCAGGAAAAACCTCCTTGTAACTGTCCATGTCCAAAAGGTTCTTAGTCTTCCTACCAAAGTTAACAGCCAACTCCGTCGTGTGCGTCGCCTGAATGATCTTCATGCTCGGATTCTTGCCCATCATCCAAGCGGGAAACAAAAACGAAGCAAACTCACTCTTCGTGTGCCGCGGAGCCATGTTGATAATCAGACGCTTTAGTTCGCCGCTCGCGACCCGCTCAAGCTTGTCCGCAATTATTTTATGATGCCTGCCAGCAATAAACTCGGGCCACATCGCACGGACAAAATCCAAAAAGTTTTCCTGACAACCCTCGTTCTTGGCTATCTGAGCGAGCCTCAATTGAAGCTTCAAGGCCTTCTCTTGTTGGATCGGATTTAGATTAACATTCATCGGGGGACCCTAGCTATTTTATGGGATTATATGCCCTTTTATAGGATAGTTATAGGCCAAACGAAATTTTATGTAAATATTTGAGAGAAACATGGCCCTAGCCCCCGACCCGGCGAGCGGGGGGCCGCGTCGCGCGGATCGCGTTTTCTCGTTTAAAATCAGCGTTTTCTGACCCGATATCCGGGGGACCCGGGCGATTTTCCCCGGCCGATCGATCGCGGATCGCGGACCGATAACTATTTATCTCGCACGATTTTCTGCCAGCAGCGGGCAAGAATTGCGGCCAGCTGGGGGAAAATTGCGGGCAAAAGTGAGCCGCAGCTGCACGAATTTTCCGCGCGCCGGTGACATCGATCGGCCAGCGGATCGATAAAAACGGACATCGATGTCGGCCAGCGGATCGCGCGCCCGGTACGTTTGGCAGGGGTGCAAGGGGCGCGGCCCGCCTTGTTTAACTATTTTAGAGAATGCCCGGCGCTGTGGTCGACCTCGTTAGGTTGGATCGGGTAACCGGGCGATAAGATCGGCCAGAGGGCACGAAAAAGCCCGCACAACGGCGGGCCAGATCGTCAATTGATGGGGTCGCGGTTTTAATCGTCGCCAATATCCCCGGCGATATGGTGGCGCAATATCGTGCGCGGGGCCAAGCTTTTTGCAAACCGGGTCACCTTGTCCGCGTCGCTTTCATCTTGCGCTTGATCGGCCGTGGCTTCCCAATGCAAAAGAACATTGCCGCCGCTGGCGTAGCATCCGCCGGGGTCATCTGGGTTTGCGGCTTTCTTTTTGTGGACCCCGTGCGCGGTAAATCCGATCACATAATCACGCTCTAACCGGGCACAAAGTGGATCCCCATTGCCACATTGAGCACAGCCAAACTTGGGCAGATATTCGGCCGGGCATCTAACAAAGCGCGCATTTTTAGTTTCAACAGTTTTGCGGCCGTTCCAAAAATCAAGCGCGACAGTGGCAACAGTTGGGACGGCGGGCCAAACGTATTCGGCCATGCCCGGGGATTTGGCCGAGTAATTGATGACAGTTTTTCCCGGGCCGTTTTTGTGCATCCAATATTTCGGCGAAAAGTGTGAATAGGTGAAGGCGATCCCCTTAGTTGGGACGGCATTGGAAAGCGCTTCCAAATATTCCAGATCAACATCTGACGCCCCACAGCCCGACGGGTTCAATTCGCAGCTGGCCGGGCAAGTGCCGAATTTTTCTTTTGACCCGGCGCGATAGGTTACGGCCAGACCTTTGGTCTTTTGGGCGCGGCTTGTTTCAACAGTTTTCAACATTGTGCATTCTCCAATATATGCGGGTTGTCCCATAGTATAAAACGAAAACGGCCCGCCAATCAATAGGGCGGGCCAATCTTAATTTTTAGAAGTTTTTAGCTGTGGGGGTATCCATCCGGCTCAATGCCAATATACATCCCGCACCATTTGACCATGACGCTATCATCATATGTCGGCTCGACAGTCCGACGAAAAGCCAGAAAAGAAATGTCGCGGGTGCTGCCGTGTTCGTGCTGGCCGTCAATCCATTTGCGATAAAGGGTTTGTGCTTGGGGTTTAGTAAGTCGCATTTTTACACCTCCAACTTAATAGTAGCGTCGCGCAAAATATCGCTAACAATGTCGGCCACCTCCGACTTGTAATCGTACATATCAAAGCCAACCGCGTCGGCTATATCGTCGCTGTGGTCGCTGGCATCAAAACCATCGCGGGCCATTTCCTGAATTTCGCTTTCATAGGCGCTAATATCAAAATCGTTATCATATTCGACCATTGCCGATTTTACAGCGGCGTCAATTTGATCGGCAAACAGATCGGCAAAACCTTGTTTAAAGCGATTAGCGTCGGCCAGTTCAGCCTGTAACCGATCCCGTTCTGCAATAAGGTCCATTGCCGCCTTTTGAGCAGCGGCCAAAGCCGCCTTCGCTTGGTCTTTATCGACAACCAAAGCATCAACAAAATTCCCGCGTGTGATCGGCATATTTTCAATAGGGTGTGTCATGTGTACATTCTCCAAAATGTAAAGTTGTCGGACGGAAGCCGCCCGATATAAGATTTCTCGCATATAAATTTCTAAAGATCAAACAAAAAAAGGCCCGCGCTTAGGCGGGCCAGTTGGGCGGTATATATTGCCGGGATTAGGCGGCGACGCGCTGCCAATCGCGGGCGGACATATTGAGCAGCTGCCCACCGCGTTGCTGCCATGTGTCAACGTCATCAATATCGGCACGGTGGGATACCGCGGTCACGGCGTTGACAAGTGTTGCACGGGAAAGCGGGCGGCTGTTTTCATAGCCAGCTTGGCCGATGGTCGCCATGAGGCCATTTAAAACGTCGCTGTTTTCTTTTTTGGTCAGCTGCATAACGCGGCCCAGATTGTTGACAACGTCGGTCACATCGGTGGCCTCGCCTTCGATCACATCAGCAGCTGCGGCGCGCATTTGCTGGCATATATCGTCAAAGGTTTCGCGGCTTGAATAATGCCCAACCAAATCGCGCAGCTTCAATTCCAAAGCCCGATTGTCCGCATTTTTTGCATCATCGGATAGAAGGCCCCAATCGTCGCCATCGCGGGCGGATGTGATGTGGCTTGACCGGGTTTTGTTTTGGGTTTGCATCCCGTTCAGGCAAGCCAGCGTCCAAGCGATTTGATAAACAGTGACTGATCCCGCGCCGACTTCCGAATTGCCAAAACCAATCCCGTTTGCCATATGGTCGCCAACATTTGCACCAGTGCCCAATTGCTCCAAAGATTTTAAACGTAAGTACATCCGCTTTTCTGAAACATCGGCGGACACAACTTGGAACTGTGCCGGGTTATCGATCAGCTGGGGAAGGCAGGCTTCAAGCAAATTGACGTTATCAAACGTTTTAAACTTATCAGAAACAAAAGCGCGCACCGTGCCATCGGTTGATGAACCCATTGGATCGGAAGCCAAATGCGTCCGGACCATGCGGCGGGTGGGTTCTTTTTGCCAGATTGCATTTGTCAGGGTATCAAATTCGCGGGGATAATTGGACTGCAAACGACGCGCCGTCCTAGTATCGATCCCGGCGTGGGTGGCTATTTGACCAAAGGCGGTATCGTTTATGTCAAAACGTTTTGTCGGCACACCCCGGTTAGCCTCAATAACAATTTGCGGTTTGCCATCCAAAGTGGTGGTTTTTTGCAAATCGTTTGTTGGGGCCAGATAATCTGCTGATCTTGCGGCTTGGTCCTGAACTTTCATCATCAGTGCGGTCAGGGTGTTTTTGCTGTTTTCAATATTATGTGTCATGTTTTACATTCTCCAAAAAGTAAAAGGGCAGGATAGCCCCGCCCTCTTTCTCGCATATTATCGCATAGACTGCAAGTAAAAACTTTAGAAAGTTTATCTCCGCCTTTTGCGCCGGGGTTTGCTGGCCCTGCGACTTAGATTGTCATAATCCTTGCCATAGATTAGCCGCCCCAGAAAACTAAACAGAAACATTTTTGCGTCCCCCTTTCCCGTTAACGTGCAATCTATCCTGATCTATAAAATGAAAGTTACCGCCAGTGGTTTTGTACAGCATACCATCGCCAGTCCAATCTTTGGTTAGATTTTGCCGATCCATTAATTTTGCAATGCCAGACAGTTCTTCTATTTCATCCAAGCTTAGTTTTCGGTTGCAAGTTATATTCATATCACGCGGCCTCCAAATCATCAGCTATCTGATACAGGTTCTTTAAACATTTTATCGCCGCCTCATCACGGCCAGCCAACATCATCATTTGAAACACGCTCAACTGGTGGCGGATTTTTTGGGCAGGGGTTTGTTCTTTCTTATCGGTCATAACATTCTCCAATTAGGTTACGTCATATAACTATATGGGATTATATGGGAGAGATCAACTGAAAAACAGCGTTCCAATCAAAAGGGTGTTCGAACGTACCAGCTGCGGGTGTTTTCAACCCGTCTTCGGCAAGGGATATAGCCTGAGACGCTCTGTAAAGGTACAGGGTGGCCTTAACGTCCGCCCGGGCCTGTTGCTTAACCAAAACCCAACTGCTGCTCTTTTGATGCCTTGTGAGCCACGCAACTTGATGCGGGCTTAGATTTACCGCACTAGCCTTACAAAACTTTAACTCTACAAAATGCAAGCCGCCGTTCTCATCACAGGCCAGAAGATCAGGAATTCCTTGGCCGACCCAGTTTTCTATCCGGGTCAGAGCCCAATTACGGCGCGACTTGTTAGCGGTCTTGAATTGCCTATACAGACCCGCTTCGTTGGTCATCTTCTGTTGGGGTAATATCGATAACGTCTTCGTCATATCCGCCCTTCAATTCTTTCAACGCTTTCAAAACTTCCTCTTTGCTCATGCTATCGATACTGCCGTGGCGTATCTCTGACTTGCTCACATAGATGTCGCCTTGGGCTTGACCCCTTCGATACTCGGCTTGAACAGCGGCAGAGTAAGCGCCGTTTTCCAAAGCCAGATCACGGATTTTCTGTAGGTCTCGAATATGACGGCCATAGTTTATGTCAAACTTAGCATCGAGCTCGGCCCGGTAAGCTTTAATAGCTGCGACCACATGGGGACACTTATGTGGATTGGTCAATTCATAGGCTCGGGTATGCGCAGACGTTTCTGGATAACCCGCCCGGATTGCAGCCTCTTTAAAAGTTATCAGGCCATCATTGCTTACAAGCTCTTTTACAAAAAGCTCTTGCTTGCGGGTCAAGCGTTTATCGACCGACATTCTCTTTTGACCCCGGGGGTCACTGCGTGGGCTATCAGGATCGACCAGTTTGTTATGCTTTGGCACTGCGCGCTCTTTTATCAAAAGTGGGGAAGGGATGCTTCCGTATTTGGTTTTCTTAACAGGGCGACCTCTTCTCGCTTTGGTCATGCTATCCTCATTAATTAACTATCAGATAAATCCCTTATATAACCGCTACAGTTATATAGGCCAGAAAAAACTTTTTATAAAAAATTTCCCCCGCCCCCCTTAACGCAATATCGATCTTTCTGGTTACATATTTGTACTTTCTCTGTGTAACCACTTATGTAACCAAATTTATTCTTTATATATATACTGTTAAATGCCAAGTTACATAAGTTACGGTGGTTACGGCTTGAAAACAGTTTTTTTTTTT
>Ga0255048_10001685_pt1 | contig 14974 bp, 15 predicted proteins | sample JV7_2_2_MG_FD_183619 | JGI IMG/M metagenome (GOLD analysis project Ga0255048, IMG submission 183619) | Seawater microbial communities from Jervis Inlet, British Columbia, Canada - JV7_2_2 | ecosystem: Environmental > Aquatic > Marine > Inlet | place: Canada: British Columbia | collected 2016-10-06
GACTGACCTTTCCGCCCTTTTTTGAAGTAGGCATTAAGTTTAGCAAAAAGCTGTGCCGCCCCGGCTCCAAAGGTTAGATCAGGGTCATCAACCTCAAGCTGTTGCCTAAACTCTGGGAAGTCCATATTTGAAAAATTGTGCTCAGCTTCATCAATTCGTTGCTCTGTGAGCTCTTTCTCAAAAGCCTTTGGATTACTTTGTTTCATGTCAACTTCCTGTTCATGGGTTAGTCGAGCAATTTCATCCATATCTTCTTTACTGCGTACTTCAGGGTCGAAGTCATTTTTAGGTTCATTAGGTTTATTAGTTTTAGTTGGCGCTTCAACTCCTGGCTTTCTGCCAACCTCAGGATCAACTCTTATAACAGTTGCAGGAATATCAGGGTTATAAACCTTCCCCTCATTTAAGGCGTCACGCATCACTTTTGCCTGTCGCTGCACTTTCTGCAACTCTGTACCAGTCAGTTCGTCCCCACTCAAAATTTTATTTTGGGTTACAACGGGCGCCGCCCCTTCATTGATTGGATGGTCGTTTACAAGGCCTTTCCGCAACAGTGCTTGCTGTAAACCAACTAGTGAGTCAAAAGTTTCGGCCGGTTGACCGTCACCAGAAATATAAAACTTCTGATCTTTAAGGTTAAAGCCAATTTGACTTCCTGTGGCCGCTGCTCGCTTGTTCAAAGAGTTTCTAAGTTCGGCCAAAGAACCCCCAAGGGGAACTTTTTCCGTAGGCTCAAACACGTCCCCCACAACTTTTCTTTGCGTTAGCGCTTTAACCTTAACTTTCCTCATACTCTCCCTGAGTTCAGCTTGTAAACCTGGAGTAATATCTGTAGGAACTTTCCCAGGCAGTGACTCTATAGCCTCTTGAGTCGGCCGAATTTCTACCCCGGGTTTTCCATCTCCACCCAGAAATTGGCCGCCACGCTTCTTCGTGGATCTTAAATTCGCCAACATCTTTTTTAACTTGAGGGGTGCAGTATATTGAAGAGCCACAAGTACATCTTCAACAGGCATTCCCTTTGCTGTGGCCAAGTGTGTCGCAACTGCAAGTCGCGCTTGCTCTACTCCAATATCGGGCAAGGGGTCTCTGGTTATAGTCTTACCCTTTCGCCGCTTCAAGTCCTTTGTCAAGGCCTCGATTTGCGCTAAACGCTCAGGGTTTGAACCTCCATCCGCACTTGGAGTGCCTGGTGCGGCGGGCTCAATTTCAATAACTCTATCTCCAGCTTTTTTAACCGTCGAGCCTGTAGGGATGCTCGTACCCGTAATTGTGTCAATATCTGTGGCGTTAAAGCTCTTTGTCCCAGGAGTGGGGGGTTGAGGTGGCGTAATGTTACGGAGAGCAATTGCCTCGGCGACCACCTCTTTCGCAGTAGGGGGAGGCGAGGCCGCTCCCGACCCAGAAGTAGGAGAGGGATTCGACTTCGGGGCAGAAGGTCGAACAGGATCTACTCCAGGCCGAAAGCGACTGTTCTTTAAATAATTGCGGACAAGACCAGCTTGGCTAGCAATCTGACTAACTGCTCTTTGCTCAATTCTACCCGTAAGCATTCCCATAGTCAATCCTGTCAGGGCACCTAATACTCCACTATCTGTTTGCTCAGTGACTTGTTCCTGAAGTACTCCCACAGGGTAGTCAGTTGCTACCGCAGCTGCCCCACCCAAACCCGCTTGAACTAAGGCTGAAACTAGTCCAGCACCTTTCTCTAAAGCAAATCGACCAGCACCACCAAAGCCTCCTGCGAACGCAATAGTTGGATCAACATACGGTTGCGTCAATCCCTGCTGTCCTGTAACGCCAAGATCCGCTTGTTGTTGGGCATGCTTTCGCTCAAACTCCTGCTTAACTTCTTCTTGCGTAAATCCAGCCTCCCGCGCTACCTTAATTTTTACTATTTGCTCAGGTGAATAGTTTTGGTGGAATGCGTCCCAGCCAGCGTCTTCTGGGTTAAGTAAAACTGCCATAAGTCCTCCTACTTGGTTTTATCTTCATCACTTAAAATATCGCGCAGTTGCTGTTGCCGCGTTTTTTGAGGTGGAACGGGGGTCTGCGGAGCTTGCTCTTCAGGCAATGGGGGCTGAGTCTGGGAAAGCAGGCCTAAGAGCGTCTGAAGCTTTCGTTGAACAGCAATTCGCTCAAGAAGTTCATCAACATTTTCCGCTGTCTGCGGAATGGGATTGGCTTTAAAACCCTGAACTTGCCCAAGGAGCCGTTCCAGAGTCTCACCAACCGCCGCTCCTGGCTGGCTTCTAGCCTGCACTAGATTATTTGGCTCTTCCACTGCATTGAATTGCTCTTGAACCACAGGCTCTTGTCCATTAGCATTAGATAAGTAGGGTTCCAGTATCGTGGCAATAACAGGTTCGTCGCCGCTTCCACTAGCATCAACAAGAGCTTGTAAGTTCCGTCGAAGATCAGCGTGAATGTCCTTACCTTCAGCTAGTGCTTTTTTTCGTTTTCTTCGTGTTACATCACCTACATCATTAAACTTATCAATACGTCCTTGCAAGGCTTGAACGAGGCTCACAAGCTGTTCCTGTTTATGCTTTGAGGCTCTCAACGCGTCCTGATCTAATAAACGTTCATATTTCTTTTGTGCTCGAGCTGCACTTTGCTCCTTGAAAGCTGTCGACTCCTCGCCCTGAACTTTTGAAAGGTCAAATCTCCCTTGTGATAGAGCTAAATTTTGCTCCTGGATATTTAGCACCGCCGCGGCTCTCTTCCTCCTCTCCTGCTTTTCTTGCCGTACGGCCTCGTCCCTGAGAATCTGATTCCTTTCGGCGATCGCCGCTTCTGTAGAAGCTTTTAGAGCCTTAGCACGACGGTCTCGGTCTTCCCGTTCTTTGACCAGAGCAGCTAGCTTTCGATCCCTTATTGCCTCGTCTAGGAGCCGTTGCTCGTTGATAATCCGAGCGTTTCGGTCGTCCTGCCCTTGCTGATAACTTTCCTCCTGTCGCCGCCGCTTTTCCTCATCTTGGTTTTTCTTTTGTTGGGCGGCATATGCTTCCTCAACTCTTTTCGCCCGCCGTTCTTTCCTCGTTGGGGCGGCCATTGCTTCGGCAACTGCTGAAAGTGCTTGCCCAATACTTGTTGGCATTTTAACCTCCGTGACTTATGTTACTATAAAGTTAAGCCTGCTTATAGGCTTGATAGGCTTCTGACCCACCTTTGATTAATTCTGAAAGAACGCTAAGCCCTGAATCTTGACTCCGAGATATAATCTCTGGTGGTGCAAATTGCGGTCGAGGCGTACTTTGGAGTAAGGCCATAAGAATGTCAATCCCTGCCGTAGACCTCTTTCCTGCTAGTGCGCGCTCAAGAGCCCCTGTGCCTGCTTCCGCTTGCGCACCCGCTGTTCTAAGGCCGTGAACTTGGGGCACTAGTCCGGAAAGGACGTTTGAGCTAACCCGCCGCCGCTCCAACTCTGCACGACTCAGCGCATCTCCAACCGCACCCCCGAACTTGCCTACAGCTCGGTTGGTTACCTCACCCTCCTTACTCCCCGAAGGAACGCCATATTGCAGAGCCCTACTTCGAATCCCCGGCAGGACTTCTTCATTAAACTTCTCAAAGATTGGGTTTACGAAAGCATCAGTGTTTAACTCTCCTGTAAGCCCAGCTAGGCTACCTTGAAGTAGTTCTGCCAAGTCAGTTCCACTCTGCCCCACTGCCCCAGCAAGGCGAGATTCTCCAGGACTAACTTGGAGGGAGTCTTGAAACTGTTCAATAGCTCCCGACCCAGTTTTCTCAAATCCATACCCTTGTGCACCAGGACTGAAGCCCAACAACTTGAAAAGTTCGTCCGTTAGGGCTTGTTCAACTCCTGATCGTCGGCGAATTGACTCCTGCTGTTCGGCACTAATTCGAGAAGTTTGCGTATCCTTACTCTGAAAAAATGGTAACATGTTAAAGCTCCTTTCCAATGGCGAGGGCTATCGGTTCCCAACCTGTTAGCCGTTCCCATAACCGTCCATTTCCAATATGCTGGTGGACAAGAGTTGCAATACTCTTTGCCCCGTGCTCTCTTGCCCAGTCCTCCACAAGTGGAGCTACGTCTCGCTTTACTTTAAACCTTGAGTCACTTTCGAGCCATTCCAAAGAGGCTATCCGCCCATGAATTGGTGAGTCATGAACTTCCACAAGTGCAAAACCTTCATCCCCCCAGATCCACATACCGAAGTCTGGGTTCAAGAACTGATTTCGCACCATTTTAAAAAGTGTCGGGTGCTCATGCAGAAGAAGCCTTAACAGATGTTGAACATCTTGGGCATCCAGTACCCGCCGTGCCTTCCCAGCCGCATTTTTGACACTTCCCGTAAGTGGTAAAGTGAGCTGTTCCATTAACGATCTCCTCTTGCGGTAAAGTATGGTATGACTCCAGAGACCCGAAAACTCTCAGCCGCTCCAGCAGTTCGGAGTCGCAAGGCGAAGTAACGGGCGGTTTTTCTAATGCCAATGGTTCTCGTTGCCCCGTTGGCTGGGAGCGTATATTGAGTCCATACAATCCCCGCGTCCCCCGTAAGGGTGTTTTGCGTTCCAATCCAAATTTCAAGGTTATGTCCCCCCATGTTTTCTTGCTCAATGTCAATGCGCTCAAGGGTCGCTTGCCGATTGTCCCCTTCAAAGGGCGCAAACAGTCCTGTTTCAAACAAGCGTTCTCTACCCACGCCCAAGTTATCCACACTCCCGACATCAATGAAGTTCAATTTCCCTCCATCGGTTCCTACGATAGTCACAGGTGCCTTGTCTAAAAACTGTGTGAAGTTCCATGCTTGGGTTCTTTGTGTCCATGTTTGGGTCGCGGTCGCCCATGTGTCACTTGTACGTCTACGCCAACTACCACTTGCGGTGAACTCACCCTCTTCCTGTCTCCATCCTCCCGTTGCCCAACTCCAAACCCAAGCCTGTTTATTAACACCATTATCACCTACCCCTGGATAAGCGAAGTAGACCTCTCGACTCGGAAGGTCTGTGAAGGCTAAAATCATCTTACGAAAGGAGGGATCAAAAGACTCATTCATTTGATCAATGATCTTGTCTGCAACGGGTACACGACTACTCCCATCAAAGAGATAAACATTATCGGTTCCCCAATACAGATGTCGACCCTGTACAGCAACAACAGCCCTTGGCGCAATCAGTCCATGATCTGTGACAATTTGCCGTTGACCCCAAATAAAGGGACTTCCTACGAAGAACAGTAGATGAATGGAACTGTCCCGATACGCGATCATAACTTCGCCTAAGGGTAGAATACGAAGCACACCACCAGGACCTTGATAAAGCGTCAGAGTACCAGCGTCACCCCCAACCCAGGTCTCAAAAGCTCCACTATCAGACCATTTAATTCCTCGAACATCGCCAGCGATATTACCCAACATACAGTAAGAAATACCAACTGCAATAGTCTCCGCAACGCCAGGAGTTCCTCCAATGTCGGACGCATTAGCAACCACGCCATCCCATTTCTGGGGAGGGTCGATACCATTAGTACTGAAAATGTGATCGAAACCGACAGCCGTGTCAATGAGTTGTGTAACACTTCCCGTGTAATTGCCACTTAACCGTGTGATATCAGTGACAACTCCAGTGAAAGGATCAACCTTGTAAATTTTTTGCTCAGTGTAAATCGTTTCGACAAGGTCTTGATTGTCTTTTTCCCAACCACGAATAACAAGTACCCGGCCTGAAAGGGCTACAGCGGTAAAAGACGTAACCCCTGGACTAGCCTCCAGTAAGCCCTTAAATGCGCGAACATTTTTACTAATCCACGCATCTGCGGATGCGAGTTGGCTTCTTCCCGTATTACGGTTTAGTCCCTGAAGACCAAGACCTTTAAAATTCGAGGGCTGACTCACTGAGAAACAAGAGCTCCATTTACAATTTTACCACGGTTAATAATTGTTTGAGCAGGGTTAGGAAATGCTGCATAAAGAATTCTAAAGGGAACCTTATCCAGCGTAGTTGCCTTAGATTCACCAAGAGCCTGCGCTTCGGGAGAAATCTCAGATAAAATGCAAACGAGATCTGCCCGTGGAATTTGTAAACAATTTTGGTCTATGCCATTTATTTGGGCGCAAACACCAATTTCTCCGCTAGGAAGCGGATCATCAGATAACCAAACAGCCTTTAAGACTCCAGCCGCATCGTAGGAAACCCACACAGTTGGGTCATCAGAGGCAGTAATGTAACGCCATTCTGCAATAGGTATTTGGCCCGCACCTGCACTCATACGCACATGCCCTACTGTAGAGCCCACCGCTGGTCCGATTGACCCTATTAGCGTCCCATTACCGCGAAAACTCGGAAAAAATGCGTAGTCATTCATTGTTATTGTAAGGCCATTTCCCGATGTTCCAGTGGCGATTCCCTGTGCCGTTGTTAAATCTGCGCGACTTACACTCGCGACTGCATGGGTATGAGCGAGTACAACCCCAGTTAATTGCTCTCCCGTCGTAAGATTCCAAGATACCCTTTTAGTCGTTGCGTCCCATAGTTGAAGTTCAGTCCCCGTTGACAAATACTTAATTGAAGCAACTACAGCATTTGCACGTTTGAAAACTAGTGAGGGTTCCCCTGTTGTCGCATCAATTTCAACTAAGGCATTCGCAAGTTGTACCAGGGGACTTGCAGCAAATGTTTGTTGGGCGGTAAATGTCTGGGCAACAGCCTTTAGTGCGATAGAAAGGCTGGAAGCAATAGTTCCATCCGCATTAGCATCAAGAAGAGCCGCTGTCATGTTTGTTGGATTGGCAGGCAGTCCAAAAATGTCAATCAAAAATTGTTTAAGTGCCCTAATCTGGTCGTCTCCACTACTAATTTGATCAGTTGAGGCAGGGGAATTTGGGTCTATATTTGCAGGTAAAGCCATTTTAATCTCCTATCGGTTCAAGCCGCTAATGGCCAAAGAAAAATAATCAATCATGATTGAGGGCTGCCCTACAAGGTTTTGAAGTTCCACACGAGGAACAACAATCGACGTGGACGTTGCTGCAAGAGACAGTTCTGACTCGGTGCCAACGGTAAATCCTACGTTATTCGCATCAATTCGGCGGATACGAAGAGCATGATACCCTGATGCGGCATTTGCGGCAAAAGGGGCTGTTTCTGTCAGGGTATTATTTGTATTATGTTGGCCAACCCAGCGTACATCACCCCCACCAATATCCTTTGTGATTATGCGTGTGAAGTTCGCGGGGTCAGATAACAGCAAAGAAGTATGTTGACAGAAACCTACACCAATACGGTTTGATAAATCAGATGGAGAAGGTTTCACATCCCATCGTGCATCATAGTTTGAGTCTAACCGCATTGTGGTAACATTAGTGAGTTTTAACCCTCCAATCGCAGGAGGCGTTCCCCCGGTCATAATCACAACCCCCGGCCGATCCACATCAGGGTTTACAGAACTGAGAAAAGGATTTGAAGTTGTTGGGGATGGGTCAGCGGCTCTATACCATCCCCAATCCCCAATGTGTTGGTCAGTATTGTCCCCACGTCCATGCAGAAAGTCGTCTACGATAGAGAGTTCTGTCGCTGAAACTCCTCCCCCTAAAGCTACCCAACCACTTTTATCAGACCCAATTTCTTTTCTATAAACCGCAGTGTCTGTTGTACCATCTGTACGTTGGTATAAAGACCCAACTGGCGCCGATACTAAACCTTCAGGCGTCCCTACACCTTTGTAAAGCAAGCTCACAGCTTCGTTCATCTCCGCTAAACGAAGATTTAAATCTCGTACCAGTGTTGAAAGGTCTGACGGAAGTAACGGACTATGTACAACGCTCATTTCTTTAAACCTAAGTAGCCTAGGAGTCCTGTTAGTAGGAGGGTAATTACCCCTCCTGACATCTTAATACCTTTAATTGTGCCGTCAATTCCTTTTAGTGCCCCCTCAGTGAGGCTAATGCGCTTTCCATGATTGTCCAAGCGGTCTTTCATGTCATCACGGGCTTTAACATCAGTTTCTCGAAGGGCTACAAGAGTCTTTATATTCCCGTGCATCTCCATTAAAATTTTATCCGATGCTCTCCGACTTTCAGCAGGCATTAAGGAATCCTCCAGTAATCTCCACTAACTGGTTGGCGAAAAGACCCTTCCATAATAAAGTCCATATTGGGGTTGTTTTTATCTGTCCGAATCAGTCCCCCGACTCCTGCCTCATACTCCGCTTTCAACTCCCGCGCAAGTTCAAACTCATGGAGAAAGCGGTAAAGTCGTGAGAGAGTCCCCAACTCTACCACCTCCTGAACATTTGAAGGCAACGTGATAGTGTCTGTGAAAGTTGTTATGTCCGCAAACTCCTCCGAAATGTAAAATTTAACTTCATCCGTTATTGCAGCTGGTTTTGGGCCAAGACGAACTGTATATTGACCAACCCTTGTATAAACTTGAGTCTGACCTCCACCTGCATTATCGACATCCGCATAGTGGTCGATAAACCATCGCAACGGCCGTTCTGTAATTTGATAGGCACGCCCACCAACAGGGTGAACAAAAGCGGCAAAAATGTCTTGAACCTTCCGCCCTCCGACTATTGTGGACAAATCATAATCTGTTTGGCCAACAATGGGTACAAGAACCAGGGGCGCTTCAATAATACGCCACGCAAAAGGGTGACCAACCCCAGAGAATAATTGTTGAAGGGTACGGTTTAAAGCCCGCTGAGTTTGAGCAACATCAGCTCCAGCACTCTTGTAACTGTCAAGAGCAAGTTCATCCCCAACATTATCAATTAAGTTATTCCAAGTGGCCATTTAAACTCCTGGGCGTATCATGCTACTGGAGGAGTCACTTGTACAATATTTAACAAGTGACTCCCCAGATTTAGCTTACCGCATCAAGTTTCGCATCGTAAGTACCAGCGTCAGTACCAGCGAAAATTGGACGAACTCTCCAAAACTTAAGAGCTGTAAGCGGGGCAAAGCCCTGAATAAACACGCACTGTTCATCCGCACGAGCTGCCTGTCCCATGCCAGCCGTCACCACGTCTGTGGTAAAGCCCGCATCCGAAGCACCTTCAAGAAGGAACTGGGGCGTATCAGCCCCTGTACCTGACGTGAAAGCCTTTAGGTAAATTCGGCAAAAGAGCCAACGAGCTCCCTGTCCGAGAACGGAAAAGGCACCATTACCCGTCTGATCCGCAACTTCACGAATCATATCGGTAGGCGAAAGTACATGACCAAACCTTGGGCCAGTGATTTCTTGAGCCATCGTTAAGTCTCCTCTCTATGCAGGGATTCCGGTGAGCACACCGTGCATCCGTCGGTTACTGGTGACCAACTCACCCTGAGTGACAACCTGCATCACCCGATCAAGCTGGTTCGGAATGGATTTCCAAGGAGTCGGAGTGAAATAAGATGCTGGATCATAAATGAATTCCAGGTACCTTTCATTCAGCATTCGAGCTTCCCCTGTTGGCATACTGTCGCCAAAGACGATAGCGCCACCTTTGTACCGAATTGACTCAAATCCAAGGTCATTCATGGCCTTGTCTACAGGAGCCAATATAACGGTCAAAGATGCTTCATACTTCTCATACGTCCCAACATCAGTCAGGATAAGAGAAGGATGGTCGTTGCCAACACTAGTCGCATTGTAGAGCTTACGGAGGTTGAAAGCAATATCGCTATCCCCAACCGGCATCCCTACAGTGCTCCAAGCACGTGCCTGATTTCTCCACCAGGTGTTGGCCACAGCATCAATACCGCCAATGGCTCCGGCAGCCGGATTGGTTGTAGGGTCATTTTTCACAATGGACTGAATGCCATTGAGATCTTTGCCCCCGTTCCCATTCCCTAAACCGGACACCATCGTTTCCAAAGTATCAATCATGGATAGTTTAAGGTTTACTAAGTCCGCCTTGACCTTGCTCAAAATCTGAGCCTGTCCTCGATTCATGTTATCATCCATAAGGAATCTAACAACAGACCCTGCAACCAACTTCCAATCGTACTTGGCGGTTGTGAGGCCATCGGTGGGCGTGATGTCAACCTGTCCACCTTTTCCAAGACTGGCAACCGTTGTATTTTTACCGTACAACAGGTCAATGCCAATCCATTTACCCCCACTTTCGCTCCGCAGACGGTCTTTCGATGTCAGCCAGAACCAAAATGGAGTTGCGGTGAAGATCTGGTCAATCGCTTCACCTCTCATAAGCTGCCAAGTAGTTGCGTAGAGAGTATCTAATGCCTCCGTAAGATTCTCAGGAGCCGCCGCGCCTCCGAGAAGGGGCATTAAATTCTCATACTTGGAGGCTCTGAGGACTGTACTACGTCCCAACCGAAGATCAGTTGGGTTCCCAAGAGACTTACTCATTCTTACCTCCTACACAGTTAAAGTGATTCTAGAATCTTCCCAATACCACTTGTTTTCCAAGCGGCATCAAGTTGCTTCTCCATGCCCTTTGGTGCGGGGGTACCACCCGGGCTATTGCTATTCGGTACTTCACCCCCTTTTAAAGCTGGGGCAACTTTTGGCCCCGCTTCTGCCTTTGCCAGTTTGTAAACCTGGCCTGCGTTCAATGACGGATGCTGTCTTGCAACCGCGATCATCTCGTCTTGATAAAGATCAAAGTCCGTATTTGCGCCACGCAACTTTTCAATGTCTGCAAGGGCTTGCTGTTCAGCACTCGCCCCACTTATCTTAGACACTGCCCCGTCAAGCATTCCACTGAATTTGTCCGTCATGTGCTGCATTAGTTCTGCATTATTCATATCTGCAACTTCGGCATTTGCCGCCTGTGTATCTCCGGCTTTTTTCGCCTCCAAGAACTCCGCATAAGCTGGATCTAGGAGCAAGTCCTCCAGCTCCCTGTTAGAGCCTTTTAACTTGTCAAATTCTGCTTGAAGAACTGCTGCTTTATCTTGCTCAACCTTTAGCGCCTTTGCCCCTTCTTCTTGCTTCAACTGCTCCGCCGCCGCAACTTCCTCCGCAGTCGGCGCATCTTCGCCACCCCTTAACCTAAGCATTTAATGCCTCCTCTCGACTTTGTGGCAAGCGGACTGCCCGCTCGCCTTTTGGTGCTTCTTGAATAAAGCTACCCCGTTTTTCCAGTTCTCTATCAAGTGTTTTACTACTGTCCACAAAAACAGGTTCGTGGCCAAGATGCGGGTGCCAAAAAGATTTGAAGTTTTTAACTGTTGGCGCACTTCTAATAAACATTCCCACTCCACAGCACCGCTTGTCCATTCCCTGATCGTTTAAGGTTACTTTACCACAAACCCCACATTCATGGTCATGCTTGCCCATTACCTTGCCCTCCCTTTTGACCCTGCATTTGTGTTAGCAAGGCTTGCATCATTTGCTGTCGTTGCTGTCCTTGAAACTCCTCTTCACTTAGTAGGAGGTCTGCTGGTACACCTAGACTTTGAAACTGTGCCAAAGCCCATTCGTACAGTCGTGTCTGGTTGATTCTAGGATTATCGGCAAAGCGTTCAAGTGCCAACATTGCACTTTGTTGACGCTGTTGCATTGAAAGGGGAACGACACTGTCGGCCACAACACTAACCGTGTAATCCCCTTTAATTTGCGCCCCAGTATATTGAACCCATCCAACCTTCCCAGTAACTTCAATACTTCGCTGAGCTGTCCATTGCTGGAAGATTAGAGGGTTTATCTTGCGTTGAAAAGCTCTTGCAATCAGGTCAGCAACTTGATCCCGTCTTTCGTCACTGCGAATCTCCAGCGCTTTCTGAACAATTCCAGCCTCAGTTGCCGTTCGACGACTTACATCGAACTCACCCGCTTGATTCCGACTAAACCCTAAGATCTCACTGATGTCTGCCCGAATCACATCACTGATGTTGTAGAGGTCTCGGCTCATTGTAGGGTTTAATTCACGAATAGCGTTATTAGGGTTACCCTTAACCTTAATTACAGAGAGTTGACCCTTGACAAATTTCGTTAATTCAGTGTCATCTACTAACCCTTCATCTACAAGGAATTTAGCAGTCGCTGTTCGTTTATGCTGTAGTTCAAGGGTTCGAGTTTCGTTAACCTCAATCTGCTGTTGTACAATTTGCTCAACATCCGTGGGGCCCCAAAAATCCCACCCTGTAGGGTTGAATTGGAGTAGTTCGACCGGAAGGCCTTGAATGGGCATGTTGTGCTCTTCATCGCGAAGGGGGTGTTCTGTGTCCATTTGAATCACTATGATCTTTCCTGACCGCTTGTCCCATATTTCATAGAGTTCAACGGCGTTTAATTTCTCCCCACCTGACAGATCTTGACCCTGGAGTGTCGGGTTCGTCGCCTTTACAGGGTTTTTACCATCAGGCACAAGGGTAGTGCTTGCGGTTAAATCTGCTGTGTTCTTATATGTAGGGTCATTCTTAACATCTTCTAATAGTCGAATAACGCGGAAAGCACACCAAGGCGCACTCTCAATATTTAAGGTTCCATAAGGCACAAGGAAATCTTCAGGGTTAATCCGAAGCATCCAAGGGGCGTCAGGCCTAATACTATCATGGTAGCTGTAGGTCTGGAGGTTTTCATCCTCAGTTTCCGCCCCCATAAGCTCTGGATTAGCCTTCAACAAATCACCAACAAGACTCCCATTACCCTCTTGCGCGTCCACTTTGGTCGCAATGCTGTGGTAGCCAAATTTAAAGACAGCTATATTTGACACAAAGGCATCCAAAATCCCTAACTTCATTTGCTGCTTCATGTGCATTTGCGTGACCAATTTTCGATCAATCGCTTCAAGCACAGGGGCCATTTTGACCGCTTCTTCTTTATCGGGCTGAACGAGCACAGTCGGCGTTTTGAAGTACAGTTGAGGAACCAACGACCGCCCAATAGCAAAAATCAAGTTTACACTTACCACACTTTCGGGGTATTCATTCATGTAATATTGACGAGCCTGCTTCCAGCTCTCCAACCGATTACGCTCGGACTGATATTCTAGGGCAAGCGCAACTTGCTTTTTCCATTCTTCGGTCGTTGGTTCCTTAAAAGCCATCTTAGTTCCCTTTGTTCGCCCCTTTGGGCAGGTTGGAACTGTTCTTGGTTAAAACACCGTCTGGGCTCTGTCGTTGAAGTGGGCTTTTGATTGGCCCGAAATCCTTGATCTGTCCTGGCATTGTGTACCTCCTATTAGCGGAGTCCTAGCGATCTAAAGGCTAGAATCCATGATTGGCCCGACTGCCGACTCGGCGTAATGGGCGTGAATGGTATGATGAAACTTGTAAGTGTTCCACCAAATGAAAGTGATGCTACGAAAGATTTAGAACTGCGTTTGCTTAAAGTTCCGGTGAAGGTTAGAATGCTATTGAAACGCAGAACCACTACCTTCGATAAGTTTCCCCCGAAGGTTAGTACTCCATTGAGCGATTTAAAGACCACTCCCCCGATGAAGCTCGGAAGGAGGGTTCCCGCGAATGAAAGAGTGGCACCGAAACTCTTAAACGTCAAACGCTGGATAGCGGCATTAAAGCCTAAAACAGCTGAGAAGTTCTTTAACGCTTGGGGCGTGAATGCCCCACTAAACGATAGACTACCTGTAAGAGCTTGGCTGATTAGCCCTGCAAAAAATTGAGTGGCTAATGCTCCTGTGAAGGTTAGAGTTCCGCTAAGAAGCCGCCTTAATTGCTTACGGTGTGCTCCAGTGAAGGTGAGGTTTCCCTCTAAAGACCGGCTTAGCCGCTTTTGAAAACTCCCCACAAAAGTCAGTACAGCAGTAAGCAGTCGATTAAGACGTTTTGTAAAGGAGCCGGTAAAGCTCAGCGAACTGGCAAAACTCCTCAGCGCGATAAGTGTAGCGGAAAGTAGGCCACTAAAGGTTAAAGTTGCGCCCTTTGACTGACTAAGTCGCTTTGTGAGTCCCCCGCTAAAGGTCAAGGACGCCAGGAACTGCTTGAGCCCTTGACGCGTTAAGTTGGCGGCGAAAGTTAGTGTGGCGGTAAGAACTTTGAATAAACCGGAGACAACAGTCCCTAGCCATCTCTTAGCTCGATAAGCTACACGACTTCTATGACGGAAAATTCCCACTATTTAACCACCTGCGGTAATGGTAAGAGTGTAAGTGAACTGAATTGCATCGGTGTTTGCTACGTTAATTGCCGCAAAAACCTTTCGATCCCACATGTTGACTGTGGCTCGCGCGGACGCATTGAACAAACCCCACTCAGTGATTGCGGCCGTTCCAGCGTAAGTGATCGTGGCCACACTTCTGATTTGATTTGCAGTAGGTTGACTCTTAACCCCAGTTTCACGAGTTGTCGGGCCAGCCACTGTACCAAGGTTCACATCACCAATTGCCGCCGCAGTAGTTCCTGTACCGGAATCATGGAAGTTAAAATCAGATATGTTCAATACACCCGCATCCCAATCATCCACCATGAAGTTCACCCCAGCAGTTGTCACGACGAGAGCGCCAGGAATTGGAAGCCCCCCTTTACGCAGTGCATCGATCATCCGACGGAAACGGCTCATTTGAAGGACACCTAGGTCAACCTGATTATTCAGCCCTCCCTTTGGGCGAATGTGCACCGCACTAAGGACGGCGTCCATACTGAGAAATCCATTTGAGCCGTCTGGATGTGGAAAAAATCTTTTCATTCTCGTACCTCCAAGTTATCCAATTTCTTCAAAGACTATATAGCCGGAAAGTGTTACAGAATCCGCTGGGGCTGTCACAAGCTCTACCGTCATTCTTCGGCCAGGGGAAAGGACTGGCATAGTTTCGGGGGTAAATATCTGCACAAATGCCATTCTGATATTCCAGTCCCAAGCGTAGTGAGTGACAATCGTACCCAAACTTGCCTTTGTCGTATTGTTTGATTCTGCCGAACCACCAAAAGCGGAATCACCAAAAAGCTGTGGTACTGGTGTAACTACTGACCCACCTGCGCCACTAGTCGTCTGGCCACTTTTGAGTAAAAGCAGAAGCATCTCTTCTTCCGCGTCACCAACATCAGACAGTTGGCTTACCCCGATCTCATGGATTTTTACGATGCTTGCAGTATCCGCC
>Ga0255048_10001686_pt1 | contig 14974 bp, 8 predicted proteins | sample JV7_2_2_MG_FD_183619 | JGI IMG/M metagenome (GOLD analysis project Ga0255048, IMG submission 183619) | Seawater microbial communities from Jervis Inlet, British Columbia, Canada - JV7_2_2 | ecosystem: Environmental > Aquatic > Marine > Inlet | place: Canada: British Columbia | collected 2016-10-06
GGAAGCCGCCTCGATCCGTTCGTAGTAAGCGCTGGCGATTTCCGAGGGGTTGTTGATCGCCTCCAGATCGACTTCGCCGCCCTGGCTCTGCAAATAGGAAATTGCCGCCTTGATCTCGTCGAGGTTAAGGGAGATTGGCGGGGCATAAACGATGGCCATCTCGTTTTTAAAGCCGTCGACCAGATAGGCATCGGGTTTGGCCAGGCTTTCGACCAGGTAATCGGTAACGCTATAGTGCAGGCCCGTCTCTTCCGAGCGCTGTTTGGCGCGCTCCACGGCGCGCGCACCGATGGGCAGTGCAAATTTCTCACCGAACTGTCCGAGGTTAGGACAACGCACGGCGCTACCCTGGTCACCCAGGCTGTGACAGGTGAAGCAGCGGCCCTTGCCCCAGAAGATCTGCTCACCCCCCTCGGGGTTGACTTCGACCACACCGCCGGCCCTTTTCTCACCGCCTGTCATCGCGGTAATGGTTGACCCCACCCACATAAAGGCGCCCAGCACAACGAGCAGCACGATGAAAACTTTTACGACCGCATTAGACATCGGTTTTACCCTCCGCCGCTTCATGAGTCTCGTTCCTGGACGCGGCCAGGGTCCCCAGCCAGAACATAAACGCGACCGCGACCATGAATACCAGCACCGCAAGGCTGACGATCTCGGTCATGGTGTAGTTACTGGGGGTATATGACCACGCCGAGGTATCGCGCATTAAACCGAAGATATGCCAGTCGCCGCGCAGGCCCGAGCGGATGAAACCCATCAGTCCCATGTTCATGGTGATAACGAAGGTCAGCAACAGCAGGGCGTACTGGCTGCGAATCGTCATCTTGCCCCATTGCAGCTTGCCGATCTCCTTCGCGCCCTTGAACAGGAACATGTCGATGGCGGTAACCAGGATCAGGCAGCTGATGAGTTGCAGGAACTGGCTTACCGCCACGTTGCGCAGCAGCGGCGAGGCCTTTTCCATGACCACGAACCCGTACACGCCGAGGAAGATCACCACATTGAAAGCCGTGACCCCGAGATAGAGGCCCTGGGCGAGCTTGCCGCGGTCCTTGAGCGCCAGGATTACCGCCACTATCGCGGCGATGCACTCAACCACCAGCAGGTAACCGAGGTTCCTGAAATAATGGGCGCTTTCATCCGGCAGATCCAGATCTGCCGGACTCATGGTCAGCAGACTGAGCGCGTACTGGCCGACGATGGCGACGGCCACCAGGCCCGCCAGCGAAATCACGATCATCGGGGTTCTTCCCTGTGCGCTGATGGAAACCGCATCGGTTTTATTACCCCGCCGATACAGCAGGAAGCTGACAAAGGTGGACAGGATAATGAGGTTCACGACCGCGTTCTTTGCCGGCATCAACCCTAAGAATTTCAGCGTCGGATGATACTGGCTGCCACCCATTTCACCCACCTCAAGCGCGGTAAGCGGCAGGTTGTGGGGAGTGAGCCAGACCGCGAAGGATATAATCAGTGCTCCGAGTATCCACTTGATGAACTTGTAGTAACGCTGGGCGCCGGGAATGCGGGTCATGCCGCTCCACAGGTAGTAATTACTGATAATGAAGAGCGAGCCAACCAGTATCGCCTGCATGATAAAGGTCCAGGAGAAGTCTCCGCCCATCATGTTGTTACCCATGACCGCGCTCTGCGAGTAGACCTCGCGACCCAGGTAGTAACCGGCGAAGGGCAGGGGGATGAGGGCGCACAGCGCGACAAAATTGGAGATGTAACCCATCCAGTCGTAGTGCGCCTTCTCCTCCGGCGTGCGCGCGCCGATGAATTTGACCGCGGCATAGGCGCCCGCCACCAGGCCGCCGAAAGCGAGGTTGCCAAGCATGCGGTGTATCGCCACCGGGGTGGCCAGGATGTTCTCGAACGCCGTCCACAGCGAGCCGGTGAGGACGCCATCCTCATCGACCCCGGCCGGGCTCATCATGAAGCCGGCCCAACTGTTGGAAAGTTGCATCAGGGCGACCCCGGCTATATTCAGCATGATGCCGATCATGACGTGGGAACTCTTGGGATCACGGATGAGGAACAGGCCGATGCCGAACGGGACCAGGTATAGCACGGTCATGAAAGTGCGGGTATCGCCGCGCATATCGGGGCCGAAACCACCGAAGAAAAATACCGCGGCAACGATGAGAACCGCAATTCCCAGACCCTTGAAGATCCACTGCGTGGTGTTAGAGAACGGCCGCGTGTCTTTCATCCAGTTCCAGCCGTAGTAGTACAGATACAGGCAGAAAGTTTCGACAAAGAACAGCAGGGCGTACATGAACATGACATCCTTGAAAATGCCCGCCATGTACCCCATGAATGTCGGGTACAGGGTAAACAGGGCAAATGCCAGCAAGCCGCCCAGGGCCGCCGTGGTGGCGTAAGCCACGCTCAGCAGACTGGTAAATTCATAAGCCAGCTTGTCGAACTTGGCGTCCCCGCCGCGCCAGCCGACAATCTCGATAATGACGGCGAACAGCGGAACACCCAGTACGAAAGCGCCGAAAAACAAGTGTAACTGGGCCAGAAACCATACCAGTAGGCGCGAATCGATTCCCATGAACTGCCGGTACTCGTTGGGCTCGAGGGCGAAAGCCGGAGATGCGACCACAACCAGTAACGCGAATAGCGCCATCATCGCGCCTGGCTTTGAAATTCGGTTAACAACCTGCTTCATTTTTTACCCTCAAAAGTTGATCCCGCTGCCGTGTGTCGTGTCACTTTTTCGACACCCCGGCTAAAAACTGGATAACGCTGATGATATCTTCCCGTTCAATCATATTGTCAGTGTCGGTTCCCCTGCACAGGTTGAACGGTCCCTGGTGCTGATTCAGTTTTTCCATGGTTAGCGGAATCGATCCTGTCATGGCGGGTAGCGTGGCGCCGTGGCAGGATGTGCAAACGTCCTGAAACACAAGATCCCCCTTGATTACCCGAATGTAGTTGAGCACTGTCAGCATCTCCTCTTCGCTCAGGGTTCCCTGCCAGGGTGGCATGGGAACACCACCGGATTCGGATTCCTTGCCATTCTGCACGCTCGCAAGCAATTCCTGGTCAGCCTTTTCCAGGCGCTCCCCGCGGGAAAAATTTGGAATCCCCGGCATCATGGGTATGCCATCAAAACCGTGGCAGGCGGCGCAGTTGGTCTGGTATATATCCCTGGCGTCATCCATTCTGATGATGTCCTCGGCTGTGATACCCGTGTTCGCCGCCAGGGTCTGTCCCTGAAAGGCCAGCGTGACAAACAGAAACGATAAAATTGATGTAAGTTGGTCGTTGTCTGCTCTCATTAAATGCAGTGCCGGCTGTTAACCGGCTCCTCCTGTGCGGACATCAGATGCAGTCGATCCCGCGCTACCATTTTTTCCCGCGACCGAATACATCTCGGCCAGCGCATCGATACAGACCCAGTGATTCGACGCCTGCTCCATGTCCAGCAGATTTTCAAGCAAGCGTGACGAACTGCTGAAGTCTTCTATCCTGCGCAGTGCCGCTGCGGCATTTATGCTGAGCTCGCCGGAAAACCTGAACATCAGGTTGTCAACCTTTTGGGCGGCTTCCGCGGAGTAGTTTTCACGGGTAAGCTGATTTAGTGCTGTCCGGCAAACGCCCAGGTCATCGTCTTCCAGCGCGCGGCACAAGTAGTTGCTGACCTCAGCACCTGGAAGTGAGGTAATTTGTTCTACCACGCGCTGGCGGATGGTGGGGTCCGGATCTTCCAGCATTTTGGCCAGGCGCGTGCCAACGCTGTCCGAGCCGCAATAATTTCCAAGCGCATCGAGGGCTGCCAGCCTTACGTCTTCCTGCTCTGCGGCAAGCCCATCCAGTATTGTGTCGAGAGCCGATTCGTCAGCGCTGCATCCAAGGCTGTGTATTGCCTCCCGGCGTAGCCCCGGGTCGCCCTCCTTGCATACATGGATCAGGGACTTTATGGCTTCTGCACCCGTTTCCGGGATATTTCTGAAGAGTCTTGCCGCCAGGGTCCGAACCCCGGGCTGAACTTGCTTAAACCCGATATCGTCGGCTTCCCCTGTGGAGGAAACAGCCTCAGCGGAGGGTTGATTCGCCAGGATTGCGGCCAGGGTCGACGTCTGCGTATCCTGACCCGCTACCATGCCCGCCAGTTCGGGTGAGATTTCTTCGGCCGCGTCTTCCGGCGCGTCATCCTGTGCCGCTCCGGCCACGTCTTCCGGTGCCGTCGACACGGGTATGAAATCCAGAACTTTTACTAACTGAGCTGTTGCATTGTGCGGGTCCATCGCTACCAGGGCTTCAAGGGAAGCGTTGGCAACCCGTTCATTCGTGTCGAAAACCATCGCTTCGAGCACTTCCCGGGTAGCCTCCAGTACCTTCATTTTTTGAGCTCGCTTGTGACGCGTGGTTTGCGCAGGGGAGGGGCTGCCGAGTTGCTTCCCCAGCGTCCGGGCTGCCTGCATACGCAAGGTGTAATGGTTGGCTTCGTCGAGCAGCAAATCGGCCAGTTTCTGCTGCACACCGGTAATCCCGATATTCGCCAGCGCAACAACGACTTCGTAGACCAGGTTCCTGTCGGGATCATCGAGGAAAAAACTGACCGGTTTCAGTGAAACGGATTCACCAATTTCACCAAGGACTCTGACAATGCGTCTGCGTAAATCGGGATTATTCTCGATCAGGAGTTGATGTAAGCGGTCGACAATATCGCGCCCGCGAGTCTTTGCCAGTATCGTCGCCACCTCGGCCCTGACTTCCGCATCGCGGTCATTTAACAGCTGGGTAATCGGCGCCACTACACTGGCGATGCCGGTAACCGTCAATGCCTGGGCAGCGTTAATGCGTACCCCGGCGTCCGCGTCCGCAAGGGCATCGGTTAACCCGGTCAATATGTCCGACGGGATCGCCGCGGGTGTCGACCCGTTCGCGATGCGCAGCTCTGCAAGATCGGATAGTGCGCTGGCAGCGCGCCGCCTGGCGATCGCATCGCCTCGTTGCAGCCGTTCGAGAAGAAATTTTCGGGCCGTGTCACCGCTCAGTTTTGCGAGTGCGCGGAAACCGCTTTCCTGCAGGTCTTCGTAGCCTTCCGACTCGAGCACCTCGATCAAGGGTTCTACCGCCCGTGCATCCCCGATCTCCGCGAGCGCGTCCATGAGACTACTTTGGACTTCCCAGCAGGCGTTGAACTCGAGGTCGTCCACCAGGTAATCCAGTTCGGGGTAACCGTCCTCCCTGAAGCAGTGAATCAAACGCTCCACGGTCTGCGAAGAACTTATTCTCGAGAGCGCCCTGACGACTTCGATGCGAACTTCACCTTCCGGATCTTTCTCCAGGTTTTCCAGCAGCGGCAATGCGGCCCGCTCAACTTTCATTTGTCCCAGCGCAACGACAGCATCCATGCGCACATCGGGATCCCCGTCCAGTAATAAATCCACCAGCCGTCCTGTTGAAGCCGCGTCATCGGCGTTCATCTTTTGCAGGGCTTTAACCGCTGAGCATCTCGAAAGGACATCATCTCGCCCCAGCACTTTATGAAATGCGTCTATCACGGCGTTTCGATTTACCACCGCAGAGGTCAATTTACTTCTGTCATGCATAAGTTCATTTAAAACCAGTTTCAGTTGACTTGAGCCTGGCGGAATCTGTTAACGACATTCCACGAGACTGTTAATACCCGTCAAAAAGGGGACGAATAGGCTCGTCCGCAAAAAAAAATACTCCCCGACCGTTTTGGCTCAGGGAGCACTGGATTATCGAATCAGGGTGATATCTCTGTAGAGACCCCGGATTCGAGACGATATGCCGTTCTTTGATCGCCTGTTAGACAATATCCCGCCTCTTCAAAGACATCTGCGAGAAGCTATGTTTATATGGCGATTCGCCGATTTTCTTTATCTTTCCCGACGCGATTTTAAAGCGGTAGTTCTGCGATATCGGGTCCGGAACCCGCGGGGTGATATTGTTGCCCGCCTGCTTCATGGTCAGGAACTCGGTAAACGCGACGCCCTGTTTCACCGCCGGGGTTACGATAGCGACGGCATCGAATTCGCCGTGAACCTGCGCGATGTGTCCATCCTTCATCAGCCCCGAAAACCACATATCGCCGTCCTTCACCCCCAGGTTGTTGGAAGTCACCACCGGTACCCGGTCGGACCAGACCTTGATCCGGTCGCCGCTCTCGATTCCACGGGCGCTGGCATCGGCTGGATGCATCTCGACGAAGTTCTCAGGCCAGCGCTGGCGGATGTACTCGCGCCGTTCCTGATCGTCGAATCCGGATTGCCAGATCTCGTTGATGCGCCCGTTGGTGACCCACAGTTCGTCGCCCCTGGGTTGCATGTAGTCGTAGAAATCCGACCACAGGTCCCAGGGTGTTTTCACCATGTTGAGTTTGCCGGTCTGGGTCTTGAAGGCCAGCAGGCGCTTGTTGGTAACGGTGAACTTTTCCGGTCCGGTATCGGGAATGTCCTTGCGGTTGTAGTCGTGCAGGCGCTTGGTCTGCAGCAGTCTGCCGTCAAACATCAGTAATGGCGTCTGCAAACCCGTGGTGCCCTTGCTGCGCAGGTACTCGTGCGCTTTGATACCCTGTTTATTGGCCATGATCTTGATCGCGTTATAGTCCTTGCGCCCACCCCGCGAGAAGCGGCAGCTTTCGGTAAACACTTCGTTGACATCCTTCCAGTCGTAACCCGTGAACCCCATCTTCTTGGCCAGCATGGAGACAATTTTCCAGTCGGGCAGGGCATCGCCCGGCGCGTCGTAGAATTTCCCGTACAGACGTACCCGGCGTTCACCGTTGGCGCGGGCGAAATCTTCCTCGCCCCAGGTAGCGGCAGGTAAAACCACGTCCGCATACTTGGCTCCGATTGGGTCACGCAGGTATATCTCCTGGTTGACAATGGCCATGCCACCGGAATCGACCCGTTGTTTCAGGGTGTCGATGATCGCCTGCTTATCGCTGCTGGTGACCTGGTGGGGATTGTCGGTGGTATAACGCTTGATCGCTTTCTCGAGGGCGCCGGAACCCGCCATCGCCTGAATCCAGGTGGTGCCGACCACGTAGGCATAGCGTACATGCCCATCCTGCAGCCAGCGATCCAGATCCAGCGCATGGCGCCGGCGACCCGGAACCTTGTACGGCGATTTCCAGCGCGGATACTTGCCGCCGCTCTGTCCACCGCGCTGATGCCCGCCGAGACGGGTCATCACCTGTCCCGGTTTGCCGCCGATGCCGAGTATGGCGCCGAGGTTACCGATGGAAGCGGTGTTAAGGTAGTTATTCGACCAGTAGTTACCCTTCTCGATCAGGATAGAGGTTTTGGTTCGATCGCCATTGGCCTGGGGCTTACCCATCATTTCGGCAGCCTTATGGATCTTGGCGACATCGATGCCGGCAATTTTGGCGGCAACCTCTGGTTTGGACTCTTCCTGGGACAGCAGCCATTCCTTCCAGTGTTTTTCCGAGCCTTCGAAACCCTTGACCTGGAACTTGCCCCAGGTGGTGCGCCACTGCCACGGGGTGTTACGCGTGCCCTGGCCGAAGCCGGAGTCCGTCTCCCACTGGTTGGCGACGTGGTCGCGGATGAAATCCTCATCGTGCCAGCCATTTTCTATAATGACCCGCGCAATCGCCATATGCACCACGGTATCCGAACCGGGATTGATGTCCAGGTGCAGGCCCCCGTGCTGTTCCACGTAGGCGACGCCGGCGGTCTTGCGCGGATTGACCATGATGACCCTGGTATTGTTGCCGCTGATACCTTTCAGAATCCAGGTGTTCCAGACAACGGTCTTGGTCTCGAATGGATCCGTGCCGGAGATCAGCAGGCAATCGGCCTTGGCAAAATCCTCGTAGGAGGCGCCAAAGATATCGTAGCCGATATCGACCCAGCCCGGGACCGAGTTGACAAAGGAGGGGTGATCATGATGCGACACCGCTGGGGAATTGATCGACTTAAGCGCCAGCTTGGTCAGCGCATAGGTGTTTTCGAAATACTGGTAACTGTAGTATTTCATCGCCCAGGCGCTCTCACCGTGTTTGCGGATGACGTGATTGCCGACTTCCGCGGCGATGTCGAGCGCAAAATCCCAGCTCACCGGGGTCAACTCACCGTTGATCCGTACCATCGGTTTTTGCAGACGATCTTTGGTTGATTTGTCCGGGTTGTAGACCTTCTGTGCGATACAACCGCCACGAATACTGTGCCCGCCACCGACATTCACTGCCCTGGCCTTATGGTCGGGTACTATGGCGATATTGTGCAGCTTGCCCTTCCAGTTAGCCTGGGTGAACTGGTTCGGTCCAACCCAGCCGCCCTGGCCCTGACGCAAGGGGAAGTTCAATCCCAGCGCATTCTCTTTGCGCTTGGGGCCGCCATTGGGGCCGTCCGCGGGCCAGCGATACACTTTATAGCCGCAGGCGACGATGCAGTAATCGCAACAGGTGGTGATGACGTCGGCGTCCGGCGGCGGCAGGGGTACCCGGTCTGACGGGGTGAAACTCGGCTTGGAATCAGATGCTTTAGTAGACATTTCAGTAACCCCTTATGTTTTCAAGTTTTCGTGGCGTCCGTAGATCAGACCCATCATGCCAACCGCATAGATATCGTCACCGTCCAGCTCCAACAGGACCTGCGGCAAGCTTTCGGTCGCGTGGCCACTGATAATCATGCCGTGCCGGGTAAGATCGAAGGTAGACTGGTGCAGGGGGCATTGGCCCAGAACGCTGTGCTCGGCTTTAAAGGACTTTTGCATGTCTCCGCCCATGTGGGTACAAATGGTATTGAAGGCGACCACGTCCTCGGACGGGCCGATGCCACCGCCGCCTTTTTCGACCAGCTTCACCAGCAAGGAGCCGGAGTTGCCGCCCGTGTCCGGATAGTTGAAGCTTACCGGCACCCCGGTTTCAAGCTGGCTCAGTTTTCCGATCAATTGACGCGGATAACGGGTTACCGTCGCCGCGATTGCCTGACCCTCGAATCCCGGAATACTGGTGAGCAGGACGGTACCCGCGACCGTGGCGGTACTGTTGAACAGAAACGCCCTGCGGGTCATTAAACAACCGCCTTTGCGGTTGTACTTATCTTTAGCTTTTTGATTTGACATGTGAATTCTCTCCTCAATTCTTTCCAATCGAGTTCAGGTAGGCTTCCATCCCGGCGCGCTTCGCCTGCGCCTGGGTCAGGGTCGGAACATCCGGCATCACACCGTAGGGGGGTACTTCCGGGACCGCCATCCTGATCTCTTCGCCACTGATCTCTTCGAGAAAGACCACCAGGGCTTCCTTTTCTTCATCGCTGAGATTCAGGGGTTTGAGAATAGGGGTTTTGTTGTTGAATCCGTGGCTGCCATCGGTGAACTCGTTGTCCCCGCCACCCTCGTTGTAGAAATCGATGACTTCTTCCAGGGTGAAGAACTGCCCGCCGTGCATGTAGGGCGCGGTGTAGATCAGGTATCGCAACGGCTGGGTGCGGAACTTGCCGGCATCCTTGAGGCGCTTGCTGGTGTAATACAGGCCGGCATCGTCTTTCCATTCACGATAGTACTTCTCGTAGACACCCTTGGCGTAGCTCTCCCAGCGGAAGGTTACGGTGTTGATGCCCATCTCTTCGAACTCGAACGGGCGGGGCGTGCCGAGGTTGTAGTACTTCTCGTCGGAGAGCAGCGGCCCGTTGTGACACTCGATGCAATTGGCCTTGCCGTTGAAAAGCTCCATGCCCTTGACCGCCGTTTCCGAGAGCGCGCTCTCGTCACCCTTGAGATAAAGGTCCAGGGGGTTGTCTTTCTGCGTCAGCGCGCCGCGTTCGAAAGTGGCGACCAGCATCCAGGCGTCTCCCAGCATCGGATATTCGGTGCCCATGATTTCCTTGAATTTTTCGATATAGTAAGGAGTCTGGCGTAATCTTGCCTCCATCACGTCGTTTTCCCCGTTGCCGGCAACCGCGCCCTTGTTAGCCGTCGGCGCCTGTTTCTCCAGGCTGCCGACATTGCCCTGCCAGAAGAACTTGCCCAGGTAGGCGGTGTTCACCGCGGTGTGGGTGTTGCGCCAGTGGACCGCACCCGGATAACCGCGCGAAATCGGGTCATTAAAACCCCAGCCCTGTTTCGGGTCGTGGCAATCGCCGCAGCTCAAGGAAGCATCGCCGGTAAGCTTGGGATCGAAAAACAGCAACTTGCCCAGTTCGACCTTGGCGTCGGTGATGGGATTGTCCGGCGGTGCCGGGATCGGCATCGGCAGCGGCGCCAGGGCCGGATCCTTGTCCGGGTCTCCTTCCGCCAGAACGTTACCAGTACCCGCAGCCATTAACAGGCAGGCAAACGGGATCGACAATAGGGTCAGTCTTTTTTTAGTCTGTTTAATCATCATAGTCTCCACTGCACTCAGTTATGTACTTCAAGCCAATTGGGGATAGGCTCGTATTCCTGAGGAATCGTCATTTTCTCAAACGTCACCGGGGTGGCGCTGCTCAGGCTTTCGAGAAAAGCCACCAGATCCTGCTGCTCTTGCGCATTGAGTCCGAGCGGATTCAATTCTTCGGCGAGCGGATCTTCCAGGCCACCGCCCTGGTTGTAGAACTCGACCACGTCCTCGAGCGAGGCGAGCAGGCCATTGTGCATGTAGGGCGCGGTATATTTGAGTTCACGCAGAGTCGGGGTAACGAATTTTCCGACATCTTCGTAGCGTTTGCTGACAAAGAAGAATCCGACGTCACGCCGCCAGTTTTCCACGTTGGGAACGCCGTGATTGGTCAGAACCGCGCGGTAGGCGATATGGCGCAGCGGATCCTCGAATACGTCCAGATTCTCCGGCACTCCGGTATTGTGGGGCTGACCATCGGAAAAGTAGGGACCGTTATGGCAACTGATGCATCCCGCTTTACCTTCGAATAGTGCCTGCCCGTTTTGTGCCGCGGCGGACATGTTTGCGGAATCGAAAGGCGCGTCCCTGGAGGTCAGGGTATCCATAAATGCAACCAGCGCCTTGCGCCCCTTGCCGGAACTGCATTCGCCGTTGAAGTTTTCCTGGCACATCTGCACGTAGACCGCATCCTGCTTCATGCGCTCATGCATGAGCCGCATATCGATGTTCATCATCATGGTTTCGGTAAGCTCGTTGCGTACCACGTCGTTCAGGTTGGCGCCCATGTGACCGTCCCAGCCCCATCCCACCTGGGCAAAATCGGCCTTGTAGGAGACGTTCAGAAGCGTCGGCGCATTGCGAAAGTGACGCGTACCCGGGTAAGCGTCGGACAGAGTCATGGGCTTGCCTTTATTGTCCACCTGCCGGGTAAAACCCTGCGCCGGATCGTGACAGGTAGCGCAGCTGATGGCGCCGTCACCCGACATGCGGGCGTCAAAGAACAGGCGCTTGCCCATTTCCACCAGGGATGCCTTGGGCGCATTTATTGGCGGCAAGGGCCCGATTGGGTCGGGCGGGGGGGTTGCCTCAGCCTGATTCATTTGCTCATCGGTCACACAGCCCGACAGGCCTCCTAAAACCACGGCGATGGCTGTGGTTGTCAAAAACGGGCGCCAAAGGGTTGTTACCTTTTGTTGAATACTCATCAGCTGTCCTCCAGGTTGAGTATCACTTTGCGGAAAAAGTGAAGTTTGCTTCCGCCGTACCTTTTGCCGATACGGTCAGCTTGGTTTTCTGAATTCCAAAGCGCGGATGCCAGGCCGCGACGCTATATTCGCCCGCGGGAACATCGTCGAGGCTGTATGTCCCGTCTTCGTTGACGACGACTGCATACGGGTGTTTCGGCGCCATCATGAAACCAAACATGAAATTGTGGGCCTCGCAATTCAGGGAGATATACGGGGAGCGCCTGGGTTTCAGTTTTTTGACGATGTCACCGGGGTCGGGCTGGCCGAAGTTGAACATGGTTCTTTTGACAATCCGCTTTTTTTCTACTCCGATCATCTCGCGGGTATTGATATTGTGCAGCACCGAATCCGGATCGCTGTGGCGGATAATGACGGGGCCCGGCTTGACCACCTGCGCCCAGGGCCGGAAGCGACAGCCTTTTTGCAGGATTACGTAGCCTTCACCTTCCGGCTCGGCCCATTTTTTCCCCCTGGCTATCTTCTCGATGAAAACGAATGCACCGCGCAACGCCCCGTCCTTGACATCTACCCATACCACCTCGCGATAACCCGTGCCTTCATCGTCGCAAACATCGGGGTTCTTGGAGATGGTAATCCGCTCTATCCCGTCTTCGGGTAGCGCTCCGTCAAAGCTGAGTTTTCCGCTGATTGAACCCCCATCGGTCACTGCCCCCTCGACGTAGGCAGCGGCAAGTGCCGGTTTCGTTATGGAGAAGAGCAAAAGCAAGCCGGCGATTAGAATTCGGAAATTTTTGAGACTCATACGCAAATCCTGTGATTTAATTCCTGAATGAAAATGTTGTAAACTTTAATCCATAGCAATATTGAGGTATCGCAATATTCATGCCAGTTTGAAATCAATGGTTAAGAAAATTGAAAAACCTTTTTAAATGAAGGAATTGCGATACGATTCGGCCGAGAACAAAGCCACGGGATTTCCCTGCCTATTGGTTGAATCGTTCAATATTGGTTAGCCGAATGCTCGACATGGCATGATTTGTTCAAACGCCGTGCAACCCTGGCAAGAAGCCGCAAATCTGCACCTGCCTTGAAACGTTGTCACCGGGGATGGAATTATCGAGCCGAGTCCGGATGGAAGGGCATCCCCGTGGAAAGCATCCACCCCGTCGGGCGGTTTTAAAGAGTTGATCGAGGTAACGTCGAATGACCAACGGAGTGAAATCCAGTCCGTACAACGAGAGGTGGTCCCCGGTATGTTAAGCCATGCCCCCGTTCATCATCTTGGCAAGAACCAGCGCATTATTCGCCAAAGCGTCTGGTTTGGACTATTGGCAACCATTGTCCTGATTTCCATCGTCGTGGTGCATTACCAGGTTTACTTTTCATCCGAGTCACTTCGGCGTAGTGATCATGAGATATTGAACCTGGGAACCGGTAGAACCGCGATTACGACGGAGCTTTCCAATATCCAGTCTGATGTGAATTTTCTCGCACGCCAGGCAGAGTTGCACCGCTACTTTGATAATTTCGATGCTGCAACCCGCGCGCTATTAGGTCGAGATTTTGCATTATTTTCAAACCAGAAAAACGTCTATGACCAGATTCGGGTAATTGATCTTAATGGGCAGGAAACCATTCGAATCAACAATCGAAGCGGGCAGGCAATTATTGTTGATGAAGCGCAGCTGCAAAATAAAGCCGAGAGATACTATTTTCAGGAAACCCTCAAGCTCGAACAAAACGAAATCTACATCTCCCCATTCGATCTCAATATCGAGCATGAGGAAATTGAGATACCCATCAAGCCGGTAATACGCTTTGGCACGCCCTTGTTCGACTCATCCGGAAACAAGGTTGGTGTGCTGATTTTGAATTACCTGGGAGATCGCCTGCTCGGCAGTTTTCGCAACGCGACATCGAATATTGCGGAGCATGTCATGTTACTCAACCACAATGGCTATTGGCTGAGCCATTTCAATCGCGACCTGGAATGGGGGTTCATGCTGGATCATGAGTACAGTTTTTCAAACAATTTTAAAGAGGAGTGGCAAACCATATCAGCCAAACAATCGGGCCAGTTTGAAACGGTCAATGGCATTTTTAGTTTTGCTACGACCTATCCAGGCAGGGAAATTACAGGGTTACGTAATATTCTTGACTCGGCGCGGTTAAGTCCGGAATATTATTTCCAGCACTGGAAGCTGGTGTCTCATATTTCGGCGCAGGAGCTGGACAACCTGGCGACCAATTTCCTACAAGATAATCTGCTCCTATATCTGGTGATCCTTATTGTCTTCCTGGCAGGGGCACATATCATCGCACGCCTGCAAGCTCGCCATCAGATTGCGGAAATTGAAGTTGAATTTGAACGGCACTTCAGAACCGTTCTCGAATCGATAGAAATCAAGGTGCTGGCGGTCGACCTCGAGGGCAATATCACATTCTGCAACGATGCCCTGGTCAATTTGTTGAACCGGGAACGGGGCAAGCTCATCGGCAACAACTGGGTGGACGAAATTATCGCCGACCATAGCAAGAATCGTTGTGCCGATTTTTTTCAAAAGCTTGTGACCGGGGCGCAAGACCCGGGTACGCACGAAAGCTGGCTGGCGGGTCACTCGGGTAATGAATACCTGGTCAGATGGCATGAAAGCTTTTTGACCGATACCGCGGATAATCCAATCGGCCTGATTTTCATGGGTGAAGACATCACCCATGTTCGTGAAAACGAAATCAGGATCAGACACCTGTCCGAAGCTGTCGAGCAGAGTCCGGCATCGGTAGTACTCACCAATATCGAGGGGTTGATCGAGTATGTGAATCCAAAATTTGAAAGCGTTACCGGCTATAGCCTGGAAGAGGTAAAAGGGCAGGCTCCCAGCATACTCAAATCGGGAGAAACCAGTAGAGAAGACTACTCCGGTCTATGGAAAACCATCAAACAGGGCGGAACCTGGCGCGGTATCTTTCATAATCGCAAGAAAAATGGAGATCTCTACTGGGAGTCCGCTTCAATTTCCGGTATTCGAAATCCGGAAGGTGAAATCGTCCATTTTCTTGCAGTGAAAGAAGACATTACCGAACAGAAAATGCTCGAGGAGCGTTTTCAGCACTGTTTTAATTCGGCGCCCGTTGCGATGGTTATGTCGGACGATCAGGGTCGAATATTGTTGGCGAATGAAACTTTACAAAATCTTTATGGTTACCCCCTGGATGAGCTGATTGGGCAGGATATCGGTATCGTGGTTCCACCGGAAGCAGATAACACCCGGCTCCTTCCCGCGGAGGAGGGCGAAGAACCCGGAGAAAAAAATAAGATCGAGTCGGTTGGCAGCGATTTCATGGCGCGCCGCAAAAACGGCCGGGAATTTCCGGTCGAGGTTGGATTCAGCACAGCGCCCAGTTTGCAGGGTAAATTGAACAT
>Ga0255048_10001687_pt1 | contig 14964 bp, 9 predicted proteins | sample JV7_2_2_MG_FD_183619 | JGI IMG/M metagenome (GOLD analysis project Ga0255048, IMG submission 183619) | Seawater microbial communities from Jervis Inlet, British Columbia, Canada - JV7_2_2 | ecosystem: Environmental > Aquatic > Marine > Inlet | place: Canada: British Columbia | collected 2016-10-06
GGGCCTGCCGCTCCTGCAGATCAGCGGGGTCGAAGCCGATGACGTTATCGGCACGCTTTGCCGCGAGGCGGCCGCGAGCGGCCACAGCGTGCTCGTTTCCACGGGCGACAAGGACCTCGCGCAGCTCGTCAATGACAAGGTCACGCTCGTCAACACGATGAATGACAGCGTACTTGATCGGGACGCAGTAAAGGTCAAGTTCGATGTCTGGCCTGAACAGATTATCGACTACCTGGCACTGGTCGGCGACAGCTCCGACAACATCCCGGGCGTACCGAAAGTGGGCGCCAAGACTGCGGCCAAATGGCTCAATGAATATGACAGCGCCGAAGGCATCGTGCAGCACGCCGAAGAGATCAAAGGCAAAGTTGGCGAGAGCCTGCGCGATAACATCGACCAGCTCGAATTATCGCAACAGCTCGCAACGATTCGACTTGATGTCGAATTACCCATGGCGTTGGACGAGCTTAAACCGGTCGACGCAGATCCCGACAAACTCCGCGACCTGTATGGTCGCTTCGAGTTACGCACGCTGCTAAAGCAACTCGACGACGTGGCCGCTGCGCCCGAACCTGAATTTTGCGACAGCTCTGACAGCAACTACGAAACTGTTTTGAGCTGGTCAGCGTTCGATGCGTGGCTCGACAAGATCGACAACGCCGATCTCGTGGCGTTCGACACGGAAACAACGAGTCTCGACTACATGGTGGCGGAAATCGTTGGTGTTTCGTTGTCAGTCGCTGCAGGTGAGGCAGCTTACGTTCCGGTAGCGCACGACTACCCGGGGGCGCCGGACCAATTGCCACGCGGCGAAGTACTTGAAAAACTTAGACCTTTTCTTGAAAACCGCGACAAGAAAAAAGTCGGCCATCACCTCAAGTACGACGCCCACATCCTGGCCCGGTATGACATTTCGCTGCAGGGCATGGCGTTTGATTCGATGCTTGAGTCATATGTTTTGAACAGCGTTGCGACGCGTCACGACATGGACTCGGTTGCACGCCATTACCTGGGTCGCGAAACAATTCACTACGAGGATGTCGCAGGCAAAGGTGTAAAGCAGTTGACGTTTAACGAGGTCGATCTCGAGACAGCCGCACCCTACGCCGCTGAAGACGCGGACGTCACACTGCAATTGCACGAAACACTGTGGTCGAAACTCGGCGAGATCGAACCACTGCGTGATGTTTACGTCAACATCGAGCAACCGCTCGTGCCGATACTGCTCGACATGGAAGAGACGGGCGTGCTCATTGATCGCAAGCTGCTGGCGACGCAAAGCGGCGAACTCGCAAAGCGCATGATGGAGCTCGAGAAAGAGGCGCATGAACTCGCGGGTGGGCCGTTCAATCTCGGCTCGCCGAAGCAGCTGCAGGAGATCCTGTTTCAGAAACTCGAGTTGCCTGTGATTCGCAAGACGCCGAAAGGACAGCCATCGACAGCCGAAGACGTACTCGTGGAACTCGCCAATGAATACGACCTGCCGCGCGTCATTATCGAGTATCGCAGTGTCAGCAAACTGAAGAGCACGTACACCGACAAGCTGCCACTGCAGATAGCCGAGAGCACCGGTCGCGTGCACACGTCGTATCACCAGGCCGTTGCCGCGACAGGCCGACTTTCATCGACGGACCCGAATCTGCAGAACATCCCGATCCGGACGCCCGAGGGTCGACGCATCCGACAGGCGTTTATCGCACCGGAGGGACAACTGCTGCTGGCGGCCGACTACTCACAGATCGAGCTGCGCATAATGGCCCACCTGTCGGGAGACGAGGGACTGCTCAACGCCTTCGCCGCCGGGCAGGATGTGCACCAGGCAACCGCCGCGGAGGTTTTCGAGGTCGAACTCAACGACGTGAGCGCTGACCAGCGGCGCTCGGCCAAGGCAATCAATTTTGGCCTGATGTACGGCATGTCGGCGTTTGGTCTTGGCAAACAACTCGGCATCCTGCGTGGTGAGGCGCAGCAGTATATCGACCTGTATTTCGATCGTTACCCGGGCGTCAAAGCCTACATGGACAACACGCGAGAAAATGCCAGCAAGCAGGGCTACGTGGAAACGGTGTTTGGGCGCCGCCTGTACCTGCCCGAGATCAATGCCCGCAATGCGCAGCGTCGGCAGTATGCCGAGCGCAGTGCCATCAACGCTCCTATGCAGGGCACGGCCGCCGACATCATCAAGCGAGCGATGATTGAGGTGCATCGCTGGCTGGCGGATGGGGATGCGGGCGGGCGCATGATCATGCAGGTGCATGACGAACTGGTCTTTGAGGTTGGCGAGAACATTGTCGATGCGTTCAGCACGAAGGTCAGTGAGATCATGTGCGGGGCCGCCGAGCTTGCAGTACCGCTGCAGGTCGACATCGGCACCGGGCACAACTGGGACGAGGCGCACTAGACCCTGTCTAAACTATTTTCTGCGGAAATTCAGTAGCTTACGAACGGCCCGGAACTTTCCGCTTCGGTCAGACTCCAATTCCCATGAGTGCATTAGTCACTCGCCTGTTTACCTCCCTAAACAGGCGTGCAACGCGGTTTCCCCAAGCCGGTTGCTTCTTCATTTCCCGGGGCACACTGTGCCCCGGGTTTTTTTATGCCCCGGCTGCCAGGAAATGCTCCAGCACGTCGCGCGCTTCAGTCTCCCCCTGACGATTCAGCGCCGAGAATTGCTGCACAGTACCGTGCTCACCGATCTCCTTTTTGACCTGCAGAAGCGCGTTCGCCGCCTGGCCGCGCTTGAGCTTGTCGGCCTTGGTCAGCAGGATGTGAACGGGCAGGTCCACCTCTCCGGCAAACGCCATCATCTGGCGATCGTAATCCTGCAGCTGACGCCGGATATCGACGATCATCAGCAATCCCTTGAGGCTCTGCCGCGTCTGAAAGTACTCGGAAAGCAGCTCCCCCCAATGCGCACGCATCGCATCCGAGACACGAGCGAAACCGTAGCCCGGAAGGTCGACCAGGCGCTGCCCGTCCCGCAGGCTGAAGAAATTGACGAGCTGGGTGCGGCCCGGCGTCTTGCTGGTCCGCGCGAACTGGCGCCGGTTGACAATGACGTTGATCGCGCTGGATTTGCCGGCATTCGAACGCCCCGCGACAGCGACCTCGGTGCCATCGTCCGCAACGAACTGATCGTGTACGTTGGCACTCTTGATAAAACGGGCTTCAGGGTACTGTGACATGGGGGTATGCCCAGGGGATTCTGTGTATAATTTGGGGCTGCTAGTCTGACGGCTTCAGGGTCATGCGGCAAGGCGGTCGACGCCTTGCGGTCTATCAAAAAAAGCGAAAAATCGAATTGATAATGAGCGATGGCTGCGGCTACCGCGAGGAAGTAACGGTTACAGAAAAATGAAAACACGGAACGCAAATCTCTGGCTGCCAATCGTTGTATTGCTGGCCACATCCCAGGTCCAGGCCGAGAGCCTGGTCGATGGGTCAATCGACGCCGGTAAGGCCAAATCAGCAACATGCATGGCCTGTCACGGCCCTGAGGGCATAAGCTCAACAGCATTGTGGCCGAACATCGCCGGCCAGAGCGCGACCTACCTCGTGACCCAGTTGACGGCTTTTCGCGACGGCGCGAAAGACCCCTCAAAAGCGACACGCTATGACCTGGCGATGACGCCGATGTCGATGTTGTTGACCGACGAGGACATCCTCAACCTGGCCGTCTATTACGAGAGCCTGCCTGCACCGGCACAACCGGTTGCCGACCCGAGTACGGTCGCCAAGGGTGAGGCGCTCTATCGCGGTGGCAATATGGACAAGGGCACGCCAGCCTGTATCGCTTGTCACGGCCCCACTGGCCGCGGCAACCCGGCAGCAAACTACCCGGCACTCCAGGGCCAGCACGCGGTCTATACCGCCAAACAACTAAACGACTACGCGAGCGGGACGCGGACCTCCGACGGCAAGACGCACATGATGCGCGATACCGCGGCGCGCCTGGATGAGAAAGAAATCGACGCGCTCGCCTCTTACGTACAGGGTCTACGCTAATGAAACAAACGATTCTTTTAGGCATTGCTGTTCTCGCCATCGCCGCGTGTGGGCAGGAGGAGCCGGCTCGACCAGCGATCGATGAGCCGCTTGCCGTTGAAGAGGCTGTAATCGAGGAGGCCGCTGAGACGACGGAAGCCGTCGAGGTAGCCGAAACGACAGTCGTCGAAGAGTCAGCCGCCGAGCCTGAAGACGATGAACAGGCAATCCTACTTGCCCAGGCCGATACATCCGCAGTGACGCGCGAATGGCAGTTCCAGGAGGGCAGGAACTACATGCGGCTCGTACCGACGCAGCCGACAGTCGGTGGCGCCGACAAGATTGAGGTCGCTGAGTTTTTCTACTATCTATGTCCGCACTGTTACAACTTCGAACCAATGATCAAAGAGTGGGCAGCAAACAAACCGGCAAATGCCCGTTTCGTGCAGGTTCCGGCAATGTGGAACCAAATCCTCGTTTTGCACGGCCGTATGTATTACACGGCCGAAATCCTGGCGCGCAACGGCGTCATCGCAGATGCGGCCGCTTTCAATGCCACCGTGTATGACGAGATTCACCGCCGTAACAACAAGTTGAGCTCAGAGGACGCTATTCTGAAGCTGTTCGAACGTTTCAATGTCAGTGCCGACGATTTCGACCGCACCTGGAACTCCTTCGAGGTCGATCAGAAATTGCGCGTCGCTGCGGACCTGGCACGACGTTACAGTGTCAAAAGCACACCGACCATCGTAGTCAATGGCAAATACCGATTCGGTGCGCAAGAAGCCGGCAGTTATCCGAAAGTGCTTGAGGTCATCGACGAACTCATCGTCAGGGAAAGTGTACGGTAGGAGCTGCGCTTGCGCTGCGACAGTCGCGCTGACAAGCAGCGCTCCTACCCATTATCCTCCGCAACTATCTTCAGATCTCCATCCGCCGAGCGCCGCCAGTACAGGCGCTTGATGGTGGTGATCGTACGATCCGCGTAGACGATCTCCTGGCGGAAGCGAGCCAGATACAGCGCATTGTCTTCAGGGTCCAACAATAACAAGACATCATCCAGTTTGACGCGCTGCGCCGGCGCTCGCGTAGTCGATTGTGTGCGATAGGCAACCCACTCGTCCCGGTTCATGCCCCGGTAAGCGAAGTTATCGTCATACAACGACAGGTATTGGTGCAGATCTCCTGACGCATAGCTCGACACCCAGGTATCCAGAGCGCGCCTGAGCTCAGCATGAGCGAGTTCCAGTTGCTCGGGGCTGGTCCAGCGGATCTCACGTGCGATCAGAACCGGTGTGACAAGAGGTACGAGCGCCTCCTCGAGCAGAAGCAGCTCATCATTGGGCAAGGCGATACAACCGTCTGTATCGAGCGGCGGTCGACGGCCGCTGTTCGGCGCTACGCCGTGAATCCAGATACCGTCACCGCTGCGCCGATTGCTTCGATCCCAGATATTCGGGTAGTCGAGCGGAAATGCCGTCGGCCCGTACCTCTCATGCAATTTGCTCGTATCGAGTTGCTCGGTGATGAAATAGATTCCGAGAGGTGTCTTGCGGTCCCATGCCCGCTTTTTGTCGACGCCGTTCTGCCCGACCGACATGTAGCTCTCACCCTGCCGCGTCGCGCCATTTTCACCGGCCTGGAACTGGTGCAATGTTGATGTTGCCGTTTCGGCAATCAGTATCGTGCCGACCGAGTCCGGTATCTCGAGCAGATACGCTGGCACGCCCTGATCCTGCTGCGCGTGCAGCAGTAACGGCGCGAGGATCAAGAGTACAAGCGGCAGGCGAAACATACATTGATATTACAGCTGCCCGATAGCCATCACCATGCTATGTTTCGCGGCATCCGTAGCAACAACAGGGTCCTGTCGTGAAGAGATTCATTGCTGTAGTACTTGGCTCCGCCCTCGCCGCGAACGCGCTTGCTGCGCCCGGCGCCAATGAAGATTTCGAAAATCTCGCCGAGCAATTCGTAAGTGATTTGCCGACGTTTTCACCGGTCGCCTCGACGTGGATCGGTGATCACAGCGCCGATAGCGAACTCGATGAGGTCGACGCCCATGCTCGCGCCGCATTGAAGGCGGCGTACAAGGTGTACCTGGGTGCCCTGGCCGACATCGACCGCGATGCCCTGTCTCGCCCCAACCAGGTCGATTTCGAGTTACTCACAGGCGAAGTCAGATCGCGCCTCTGGTCGCTCGAAACACTCCAGGAGTGGGCCTGGAATCCGCTCTATTACGTCGACCGCGCGGGCAGCTCCATTTACAACCTGGTCGCCCGTGACTTTGCGCCACTTGAAGACCGCCTTGCCAATGCCGCTGTTCGTCTCGAACAGTTTCCGCGCTTTCTCGAACAGGCCCGCGCCTCCATCGAGCCGGAGCGTGTCCCGAAAATTCACGCGGAAACGGCCATTGCGCAAAATCTCGGCGTCGTATCGATTATCGAGAACATGATCATCCCAGAGATGGATGCTCTGCCACCGGCTACGCGCGCGCGCCTGGAAGAGGCCATTGAGACAGCGAAGGACGCGCTGGGCGACCACCAGACCTGGCTCGAAGAGGAGCTCCTGCCGCGGGCGGCTGGCGATTTTCGCATAGGCGCTGAGCTGTTCGACAAGAAGCTCGCGTTCACACTTGACTCGCCGATGAGCCGCAAGGAAGTGCAGGCTGTTGCCGAAGCCGAATACGAATCACTGCGTAATCAAATGTACGAAGTCTCCAAGGAAGTGTACGTTTCCAGACACCCGTACACGGCTTTCCCGGACAATCCGGACGAGGCGTACAAGCAGACGATTATCCGCGCCGCACTCGAAGTGGCATACCAGGTGCTACCGCCTCGCGATGGCATCGTCGACCTTGCGAAACAACAATTGCAGCAGGCCGTCGATTTCATCATCGAGCACAACATTGTTACCGTGCCCGACGATCCTATCGAGATCATCGTCATGCCCGAGTTTCAGCGCGGTGTTTCTCTCGCCTATCTCGATTCGCCGGGACCGCTCGACAAAGGCCTTAACGCTTATTATGCCGTCGCGCCGCTGCCAGCGGACTGGTCCGAGGAGCAGGTCGAGTCATTCCTGCGCGAGTACAACGAATTGTCAGTCCAGGTTTTGACCGTGCACGAAGGGCTACCGGGTCACCACCTACAGCTTGCGATGAGCAACCGCTATCCGTCGACACTGCGCGGCGTGCTCGGCTCAGGTCCGATGATTGAAGGTTGGGCCGAATATTCCGAGCGCGTCATGATCGAGGTGGGCTATCTCGACAACGACCCGCTCGCGAAATTGATTTTCATGAAATGGTATCTGCGTGGCGTCACCAACGCGATCATCGATGCGGCCATTCATGTCGACGGTATGACCCGTGAAGAAGCGATGAAACTCATGATCGAGGGCGGCTTCCAGGAAGAGCGCGAAGCGGCCGGTAAGTGGGTGCGCGCACAACTGAATTCGACGCAGCTTTCGACCTATTTAGTTGGCTACCGTGAGCATGTGGAAATGCGCGCGGCTGTCGAGCAGGCCTGGGGCGACGAATTTACATTGCGCCGCTACCACGACCAGGCACTTTCCTACGGCTCGCCACCGGTCAAGTACATCCGAGCACTGATACTCGGCGAGGACATTCCCAAAGGCGGCGAGTGAGGTCAGGCGTCATATAACGTTTTGTTATTAGGCAACGTTTTTCACGACCCCCGCATCTAAGCAATAACGCGACCACGCTGAACTCGCAAGAGTTCGCGTGGTCTATCCGTTATCACGCGCTGGGGCACCAGAACAACAATGAACATCACCGAGTTGAGCACCAAACACTGGCCTTCCGTAGCCGTAGCCGTCGCCCTGGTCGCGTTGTTCGGCCTGAGCTCGATGACCTCGTTGCCGATTCAGCTGCTGCCATCGATCGAGGAGCCGCAGGTGTCGGTCGCCAACTTCTGGCGCGCCGCGGCTCCCGAGGAGATGGAAGCCAATATTATTGAGCCACAGGAGAATGTGCTCACGAATACGCCCGGCCTGACTAATATCAGTTCGTTCATCGGTCGCGGACAAGGCTTCATCAACCTGAGCTTCGCCATCGGCACCGACATCCAGGCAGCCAAGCTCGACGTCATTAACAATCTTAGCCAGGTACCGCCGGGTCCTGCCGATGCCATAGAGCCTCAGGTTTTTGCCGGTGGCGGACGCAACCTGCCGGGAGCTGCCTCATTGCTTGTCCGCGTGTTGCCAGGCAACCCCAACAAGGACCTGGCGAGCTACCAGGGCCTGATCGAAGAATTCATCCAGCCGCGACTTGCGCGCATTCCTGGTGTATCGCGTGTCGACCTGCAGGGTGAACAACCACGCGAAGTTCACATCACATTTGATTCCTATCGCGCTGCAGCGCTCGGTATTCAAATCAACGACATCATTTCCACCGTGTCGCGTGCAACGGACTCGTCCGGCGGATTCGCTGATGTAGGCCGTCGTCAGTACACGGTTCGATTTGTCGGACAGTTTGAGCCGGGAGAACTCAACGAACTCATTGTCGGCTGGAGTGATCAACGACCGATATATTTGAGCGAAGTAGCTGACGTTGAGATTGTCGCTCGTAAGCAAGACGGCTTCACACTCCGAAACGGATTTCCGGCCTATTATATTACGGTCGAACGCGAATACGATGCGAACACCGTTTCGATCCTTGACGGAATCAACGAGGCCATCGTCGAACTCAATGCCGGGCCGCTGGCCGACGCGCAGCTCGAAATGGACCTGAGCTTCGATGCGTCTGTGCACATTCGCCGCGCGATTTCGCTCGTCAAAACCAACCTTGGAATGGGACTCGTACTCGCGATTGGTGTGCTGTACTTCCTTATGCGCAGCCGCCGCGCGACTTTCCTCGTTACAGCAACCGTGCCGCTGTCATTGCTGGTTGCATTTGTCGCACTTCGGATGTTCGACAAGTCGCTCAATGTCATTTCTCTCGCAGGCCTCGCGTTTGCCGTCGGTCTCGTCATGGATGCGGCGATCGTCACGCTTGAAAACATTGTGCGATGCCGGCAAAACGGACTGGAGATGAAGGAGGCCGTTGCAACCGGTACGCGCCAGATCACAGGTGCCCTGTTCGCCTCTACTGTAACGAGCGTTGCGATTTTCGTCCCCGTGCTATTCATGGAAGGCATGGAAGGACAGCTATTCCAGGATCTCGCGCTAACGATTGCCGTAGCCGTGTCCGCATCATTTTTTATTGCGATCACAGTCCTTCCGGTGGCGGCCTCGTTCCTGCTTAAAGAAGACAATGATCCGGTTGAGCGCTGGTGGACGGGTATCACGAATCTCGTCATGCACCTGACCCGCACACCGACGATCTGCAGAGGCTGGATCGTAGCTATCCTCGGCGGATCGCTGCTCGTCATGTTGTTGCTTGTACCAAAGGCCAATTTGCTGCCACAGGCACCATCGGACTCGCTGAACGCGTTCTTTGCCATGCCGCCCGGCGGTACTGTCGATATGGTCAAGAACGAGATTGCAGCGCCGATCGTCGCACGCCTCAAACCCTACATGGATCATGAGAAGCAGCCGTACATTCGCGGCTACAACCTGTCGGCATTCGGCACATTCAATGCCTTGTTCATCTACCCGCAGGATCCGGAGCGCATTGAAGAAATGATAAATATCGTGCGCGACGAGGTGCTTGTCGATCTTCCGGACACGCAGGCATTCGTGCAACGTTCATCGCTTCTCAACTTTGGATTTGATGGCGGTCGCGGGATCAATGTTGATCTGTCCGGCAATGACATCACGGCTTTGTCACAGGTCGCTCTGCAGGGTATGGGCATCATTAGCGAAGCCATGCCCGGCGCACAGGTCAGGCCCAACCCGAGCCCTGCGATCGCCGAACCCGAGTTACAGCTGATTCCGAATGACCGCCGCATTACCGCCGCGGGACTCGATCGCGCTGCCCTGGCGAATATCGTTCGCGCTCTGACCAGCGGTTCGTTTGTCGGTGAATATTTCGACGGCAATGACCGCATGGACATGATCTTGCGTGGCCCGGTCTGGGGTTCGCCTGAAGAGCTGGCTTCGATCCCGATTGCGACGCCGCTTGCCGGTATTCAGACTATTGGCGAGCTGGCCGAGATACGGCGCACAGTTGGGCCGACACAATTGCGCCGCGTCGATGGCCAGCGCACGATGACGCTGAGCGTCCGACCTCCCGACGACATGACGGTGCAGGAGGCTCTCGAGACTCTCAGAGATGTTGCCGGGCCACGTATCAAGGAAGTCATGCCTGCCGGTATCAGCATTCAGTATCGCGGCACCGCAGACCGGCTCGAAGCAGCATTGTCCACGATGACAACAAACATCGCCGTTGCCGCGGTCGTTTTGTTCCTGATACTCGCGGCGATGTTCCGTTCGCTCTGGGACGCTCTTCTGGTGCTGTTATCGATGCCGCTAGCCATTGCCGGTGGCATCCTCTCGCTACGCATAATGAACCTGATCACCTCGCAAGCAATGGACCTGCTCACCACGATCGGCTTCGTCATTTTGCTGGGTCTCGTTGTGAACAACGCGATCCTTCTCGTCATGCAAACGCGAACCGGGCAACGCAACGGACTGGACAAAACCGAGGCCGTTGCACAAGCCGTGCGCATGCGTGCCCGCCCGATCTACATGAGTACGCTGACGAGCATCTTTGGCATGTTGCCGCTCATGCTGATGCCCGGCGTGGGCTCTCAGATTTACCGCGGCCTCGCGACCGTTATTGTTGGCGGCATGATTGTCAGCGCTATCTTCACATTGATACTAATGCCAAGCGTCCTGCGCTTGCCGCGCATTCGCCTGCCAGGTCTTGCGCGATCCGGTGACATCAGGGGAGTCACAGCCGATGGTTAAATCTCGAATAATTCTTGCAACGCTGCCATTGTTCATGGCCGGCGCAGCGCTTGCCCAACAACCACCTGCGCCAGTTGTACAGATTGCCTATGTCTCGGAGACCGAAGTAGCACCAACGGTCGCGGTTCCCGGCACGATTTACAGCCGCAATGACGTACAGGTGACTGCGGGCGTAGCCGGACAACTCACCATGGTGGCCGAGCCGGGCACTCTGGTTGAAATTGGTGATGCGATTGCGAGCATCGACAAGGAAACCTTGTTGCTGCAGCGCGCAGAACAGGAAGTTCTGCTGGAGCGTGCTGAAATCAATACGCGCCAGCTCAATAGTCAGCTGCGGCGGCAACGTGAACTCGAAGGATCTGATCTCGTGTCAGAATTCGAACTCGAACAGACTGAGGCCAATCGAGACCTGGCTGTCGCCGATGCCAAGTTGATCAAGGTGAGGCTGAGGCAGATTGACGATCAGATTCGTCGCGCCGACATCCGGGCACCATTCAGCGGCGTCGTTACGAGCCGGCAACATCGAGCCGGTGAGGATGTCGCACGCGGCGAAGTGCTCGCAGCGATGACCGATATTCTCAACATGGAGGTACGCGCATTCGTACCGCTTAAGCACCTGCCACGAACAGTCGTCGGAGAGCCCATCGAAGTGTTCGCAACGGACACCCAGTTTTCAGGCAGTATCCGCTCGCTCGTGCCGACCGGGGATATCCGGTCGCAGACCTTTGAAGCTCGTATCGATCTGCCATTGGAGGCCAGCGGTGCCTGGACCGTCGGGCAGCTCGTCAGCGTTGGTATCCCGATTCGTACGGGCAAGCAAACACTCGCAATCCCCCGCGATGCGCTGGTCCTGCGCCAGGAAGGTTCCTACGTCTTTCGCATCAACGGTGAGAACAAAGCTGAGCGCATAGCCGTTGATATCGGTGAGTCGTCCGGCGACTTGATCGGCATCACCGGCTTGCTCGCCGAAGGCGACCGGGTCGCTGTTCGCGGCGCCGAGAACCTGCGAGAGGGTGCCGAAGTCAAGATCATGGTGTCGCAGTCGCAGTTGACGACCGCCTCCGGCGAAGGCTGAATAACTAGCAAATTCAACGGCTTGAATTAGGCCGATAATGGAAAATTTGGCCCACACAATTGTAGGCCAGGAATGTTAGACTATTTAGATCTTCGTGGCACGCACCCGGCGTTACCTTAATTTTGAGTTTTCAATGGCCCGAAACAAACGGTTTGCGGTGTTCAGTTGTATTCTGCTCGCGGCCTTTGCCGCCGAGGTTAGCGCGGGCGGTAATGTTATCAACATCGATGCATCCGAGCCCGATGGTATCGTCGTCCCGATCGGCGAGCAGGAACTCGAGGCAGATGCGGAGATTGTGCGACCAGCAACCGGCGGGACCAAGCAGATTCTGGTCGATTTTGCCCGTTTCGAGCAGCTCGTAAATGACCAACAGTATGACGAGGCGGATTCTACCGCTAAGCGCCTGATTAAATTAGCGATAAACTATGCGGGTCCACAATCGATTGAGGTTGCGACTTCGCTATCGAATCTGGCGATCATACAACACAGGATTAATCAGCTTGTCGCGGCAGAAAGCAACTTTCGCGCAGCGATAGAGATCATCGAAAATGACGGCGACCGACTGAACAGTCGGTTGGTCAATCCTTTGACGGGGCTGGCGGCCGTGCAGATGGACAATGGGCGCGCCGACCTCGCGTCAAGAACGATAGGGCGTGCCGTCCACATTACGCACGTCAACAATGGTCCACATAACCTGGACCAGATCGAGCTTCTGCAGGACCTTGCTGAGATCGCGCTGCAATTGGGGGACATAGATGGCTCCCACGAAGCACAAGACACTATCCTGCAGCTCAGTGTACACACATACGAAAAAGGCTCGCTGAAGATGATTCCGGCTTTGACGCGCCGTGCTGACTGGTATCACCGCACCGGGTTTATTGACGATGAGCGAAATATGTATCGCCGAATTGTACATATCATAGAAGAAAACCTTGGGAGAAATAACCTTGCGCTTGCGGGCCCGCTGGTGAAAATCGGCAACACCTTTTTTTATGCTGACACATCCGGGGAGAGCGCATTTCACGAAGAGCGATCGTCAACGGCAGAAATTTATTTCCAGCGAGCATTGAGAATAGCTAACGACAGTGCGGACGCTCACTGGAAGGTTGTCGCAGAGACGACACTCGCGCTTGGTGACTATTACTTGTATGCGAATTACCCGCTGCGTGCGCGGCAAATTTATCGCAGTGCCTGGAACCTGCTTTCCGAGCCGGGAAACGATGCCAAGATGCTTGAAATGCGCCACGAGGAGCTCGAGCTAGCCAACGCTTTCAGGGAGCAGATGTTGCCACAGTACATTGGCGATAAGGGTAACCCGACCATGTCAGAAAGGGATGACGCGACTCTCCAAGGCACCATCACCTTCGGCTACGGAATTTCCCGGCGAGGCCTGGCCCACGATGTCACGTTAATTGAGGCGACACCTCAGCAGTTCATTGCAATGCAAGAAGCAGTGCGGAGCGAAATCCTCCGACGAATATATCGGCCCGTATTTGTCGATGCCGAGCCGGTCGCAACATCCAATCACGTATTCAGTCACACTTACCACTATCGACAATCTGACCTTAATAATGTCCGCAAGTCCGAGGCACAAGCCGTAGATGTCGGGCCGTGACCCCGTCTCAATGAAGACCAACGGTTACTCTCAATGGAGCAGCTTCTGGCAGCAAGGGTTTATCACGACCTTTGGCCGCAGCAAGCCCGACAATTATAGTGGCGTGATCCGTGCGTTCTGGAAAGAAAAGTTTCTGGAACTTCCGACCGGCTCGCGGATTCTTGACGTGGCGACAGGGAATGGGGCCGTTGCGACATTCGCTGCCAGTGTCAGTACCGAAAAGGACAGGGAATTTTCAATTGCGGCAACAGATGCGGCCGAGATCAATCCGAACGTAAAGATCGATGACGTCACCAAAAGCCTCCGTGAACAAGTCATTTTTCACAGCAATGAGCCGTGCGAGAGTCAGCCGTTCGATGATGATTCTTTCGACTTCATAAGCTCGCAATTCGGCTTCGAGTACGGCGATATTGATACGACGATGCCCGAGATGCGCCGGATACTTGTGCCTGGCGGCCGATTCGTGGCGATCAGCCATCATATCGACTCACGGCTGGTCAAGGCTGCGAAAGCAGAGCTCGAAGTTTACCGGCATGCCCTGGATGAGCTCAACATATTTGGCACCGTCAGGAAGTACTTTGGCGCTCTGGGCGAAGTCGGCAGTAGCCGTAAAGAGCTCAGCAAGGCACTGGAACGAGCGGCGCCCCTTTCGCTCAAAGTAAACGACTGTATGAACACTTTTCGCGAAGAACACCCAGACGACGAGTGCGCCGGGGAAATCGTTGCCGCGGTCGGCTATCTTGCTCGCGGCGCCGCACAGACGGCAAAGGCGGAGCGCCTGGGTGCAGTCGATGCGGCACAAGTCAATTACCGCATGGCGCAGGCCCGGCTCAAAGATATGGTCGACGCTGCGTTGAACCCACAGGATATTGATACGTTGACGGAGCGTGCGAAATCAGCGGGTTTCACCTCGATGACCTGCCTCAGACTGTTCGTCGAGGATGGCAGCCTGGCTGGTTGGCAAATTCATATGCAATAGCACACTCGCCTGCTTTGTATCAGCACGCAAAAAAAGAGAGCCCGCATAAGCGGGCTCTCGATTTAGTGCTTTCAGACTATTGGTTTACGACATCCTAGTCCCAAGCCTTCCTGTATTCAACGTAGTACACGCGACCGAGCGCGTCATAAACTTCGTCGAATCCCGTCGAGTACTTGCCATCCTTATCCAGAACGGGATCTTCGTCGGTGATATTGTTGGCACCAAACTTTATCCGGCCAAGTGTGCCCGCATCGTATTGATACGCCAGATTCATGGTCGTCCAGGCATCGAGGTCTTGATTACTCGTGGTCAGAACACCCGTCTGCAGATCGACATTATCTTCCTCTGAGTGCGGTCCGATATAGTCGATAATCAAGTCGATAGCGTGGTCACCCATGCTCCACTGAACAGCACCTTGCCCACGATCTGTGGGCTGCAGGTAGA
>Ga0255048_10001690_pt1 | contig 14933 bp, 28 predicted proteins | sample JV7_2_2_MG_FD_183619 | JGI IMG/M metagenome (GOLD analysis project Ga0255048, IMG submission 183619) | Seawater microbial communities from Jervis Inlet, British Columbia, Canada - JV7_2_2 | ecosystem: Environmental > Aquatic > Marine > Inlet | place: Canada: British Columbia | collected 2016-10-06
GTTATGCCTGAATGGGATGAGCCTTCTGAACTAATCAACAAATTCGTTGAGGACAATGGTTGGATGATTGAGCCTTATGATAGTGGCACTAAACACGCTCACCCACAATAACTTTAACAGGGGAGGGCAACCTCCCCACAACGGAGAGAAAAAATGACAACAGAGATAAAAAAAGAAACCGAGTTTCACGTTGGTGTAGATGTAACACGCTCAGTATGGGTTTTTGTTACAGCAGAAGATGAACAACAAGCAGAAGAGTTTGCAAAGGAAAAGGCATTTCAAAAGTCTGAAGATGGTGCAGGTGCTTGGGTTGCATCAGATGTTCATTCAATACACGAGGAGATATAAAATGGTAAACAGAATAAATGAAACACTAGACTTCAATGAGTCTACTTATGTTATCGCAAGACAGATAAAAGATAACGCTAAAGACGGCAAGATATGGCTCGAAGTATTTGAGCGTGATTGTGATTTGGTCGAGGTCGTTAAAAAATATGAAATAAAAGCGAGTCTTGATGTGTTATTTGCATTTAATGAAAATTTATATATGAATGCAGAGGGTTACTGTTGGGTGCGCATCCTAACCCAAGATGAAGCGAAGAGGTTCGAAGAATACTTTAGGGATAGAGGTCTAGAACATTTTGAGGAGTATGGGTATGGACACTAAAGAATGTAGAACACGAAGTCAATTTGAAGAAATCATAGAAACCCACCACAACGGCAACTTATCACGTTCTTATGAACTAGCCGAGGAGTACGGTTTCCATGCTAGTGATTTGCGAGAATTCTATGTTCAAGAGGATTGGTGGTTCGATTCAACAGCATTAGTATCCATTGCTGAAGGCGCTGAAAGAATCAGAGGTCAAAAGGAACGTCATGATGCAGTAAAAGATGCACTAGAAAAAATGTATAAAAATCTATTTAATGAGGAGTTAAAACTATGAAACTATTAACTAAAGCAATAGAGAAAAAACTTCGTAAAAACGAAGAGATAGCAAGAGAAACAGGCGAAAGTGGGATGCCTGTAGTCAAATTCTTTAACCCATGCGGGGCAGGAACATGGCTAATAAGCGATATGGATGAAGATGGTATTTGTTTCGGATTGTGTGATTTAGGTTTTGGCACTCCAGAACTAGGCAGGGTTTCCATTCATGAACTACAATCTGTTAAATTATCGTTTGGATTAGGCATTGAACGTGACATACTGTGGGAGGCTAGACAAACTCTTGGTGACTATGCAACAGAGGCAAGAGAATTAGGATACATTAAATCATAGGAGCATATATGAAAAATACAACTATGACAGGTAAAGAAATCTGTCAATTTAGAAAAGACCTAGGTTTGCGACAAACTGATTGTGCAGACATAGTCGGAGTTAATCTTCGTACATGGCAGAAATACGAACTGGGTCAGTACAAATGTAAACAAATTTATATTGATGTTCTGGAGCGTGGGCTTTATGATATTCATAAAAACTATACAAACACTTTAGAAAAAGTGGACAAAACCTAAAGAAAAGGGCGTATAATTATACTTATGGAGGAGAGGAATGAGTCAAGAGCATCAAAGGAAATCATTTATATTACACACAGATAGTTTAGAAATACTAGATGATTTGACTGATGAACAAGCAGGTAAATTATTTAAAGCAATCAAACAATATCAAAATGGCAATGACGCCAAACTCCCACAACTAATAAAAATAGCATTTAGCCCGTTTAAGAATTACTTTGACCGAGATAATAAAAAATGGGAGTTAGAAATAGAGAAACGAAGAGAGGCAGGGCGATTAGGTGCAGAGGCTAGATGGGGTAAATCAGAGGATGCCAACAGGTCACAAGAGGTAGCAAGAGGTAGCAAGAGGTCACAAGTGATGGCAAGTGCTATAGGTGCTAATAGCAAAATGGCAAACATGGCTGATAGTGTAAGTGTAAGTGTAAATGAAAGTGTAAATGTTAATGATATTGTTATTACGCTACCGCTTAACGACAATACAGATTATGAAATATTAAAATCCTCGGTAGATGAGTACATAGAGTTATATCAAGCGGTTGATGTTTTGCAAGAATTACGCAAAATGAAAGGATGGTTAGTGGCAAACCCAACTAAAAGAAAAACTAGCAGGGGTGTATCTCGATTTATTGTCAACTGGTTAGCGAGAGAGCAAGACAAGGGAGGTTCACAAAAGGATGCCCCAACATCATATGCAGAAATAGGTAGGCTAGTAGGAAAACAATCCAATCAAGAAGAGCCTATGACTATAGATGAAATCAAGCAACTACGGCAAGATGATTATGATGTTTCTAGGAGGGCGCTAGATGTACACACCAGAAAATGAAAACAGCACAATGGATTACACAGAGATTTCTTACAAAATCCTAGCACGTCTAGAGATGGAATATAAATACGCATCTGCGAAAGCAGTAGATAAACCCGAGATGATTAAATTTCTTGCGAGTCAATTACGCAGACTTTCAAATAGAGAGGTCATCTGTTGGAACGAAGCGTTAAACAATATTTCAGACAAAGGAGGCAAACATCCACCAACTATCCCAGAAATAATGTCAGAAATAAGAAAGGTAGGAATTGCAACACAACCTAATATTGCTATAGAGAAAAAAGAAATACCATTTGCCAGTAGTTGGAATATGGAAACAGATTCACAACGTTTAGAAGATGTGAGAGCGTGGTTAGAATTCTGTCCAAAGAAGATGCCACAAATTATGTTAAATTGGGTAGTCAATCAAGAAGAGGATGTGAAAGCAGAACTACGAAGAATTAAAAAGAAAGATGTATCACAAATAATAAAACATGAAGATAACACTTAAAAAAGTTTCAGATATTATGATTATGCCAGACGATAAAGAGAGCGTTGACTTTATAAATAAACTCAAATACAATCAAGTAATAACGGCAGACTTCAAGCGCCCACGCAATTACTTATTTCATAAGAAGTATTTTGCATTAATAAAATATGCGTACGACAACTGGCAACCAAGCGAATTCGAAGATTCAAAGTGGAAAGGAATTGTTCCAGAAAAATCATTTGATAGGTTTAGAAAAGATTTAATAATTCTAGCAGGGCATTACAATGCGGTTTATAGGGTAGATGGTTCAATAAGAATAGAAGCAAAGTCTATATCGTTTGCTAGAATGACAGAAGAGAGTTTCATTGAATTATATGATGCCACAATAAATGTAATTCTAAAGAAAATATTAACTAACTATTCTAGAGAAGATATAGATACGGTAGTTGAGCAACTTGAGGGATTCTATTGAAACCAAAAGAACGCAAAAAAAGATTTAGTGCATTAGCGGAGCAAGGCTGTTGTATCTGTAGACGCCCAACAGAGATACATCACCTAATAGGATTCAAATATAGGGGGATTGGGCAAAAAGCCACAGATGAAAATACTATACCGCTGTGTGTCGAACACCATAGAGGCTCTCAAGGTATTCATCATCTAGGGATGAAAACATGGGAAAAGGTCTACGGAACACAGGAATTTCATTTAGAAAAAGTGGACTTTTTGATAAATAAAAGTTGACAAACGGTCAAAAGGGCGTATAATAGTAGTTATAGAGTTAAGAAAAAGGAACTCTATATTTAACCAAATAAAAAGGAGTACAAATTATGAAATACGACAAAAAACTATATGAAAATATATATGCTTTAGAAGAGGCTCAGAGAAATGCAGAATATTTTGAGAACGATAGTCGTGACTTATTACTTGCTTTAGCAAAGGTTCAATTAGTTGCAGATGCAAAGACTATGACACAGATTAACCAAGCATTGTTTCACACTACATGGAATGGTAAAAAAAGAGAATGTGTAAGAATGCACGATTCTAAGAAATATGCTCTTTTGCAAAAACAAAAATGGCTAACACGATTTGTTATAGATGCAGTAATTCTTGGTGCTGATTCAAACCTTAAAAATTTAATTAAGGAGGAATTATGAACTGGAAAATCAATAGAACATTAAATTACTGGCTCTGGACTAAAGGATGGGCAACCCGTAAGCAATACCCACGGAAAAAGAACATGCCATCATATCTAGAGAATGTGCAAGAATTCAAATATCCCCGTAAAGAACGTAAATACTTTATCGTAGGATTCCTACTCGGTCTATTGCCATATATAGTACATATGCAAGGATGGTTGAAATGAAACTTAAAAACGCATTTCATGATGAAATCAACGAATCTCAAAATGAGGATTACGGGCAATTCGAGGAATATTGCAAGAATAACCCTCAACCCTCATTAGGCGAAACTATGGCATTTGCAAAACAGTATATGACAACAAAAGAATTTGCAAAGGAATGGCAAAAGTTTAAATCAAAGGGGGAATTCTGATGGCATCTACACCACAAGAAGCATATGGAGATTACTTAGATAGATTGAAAGACCAAGTGTTTGATGACTTTACATATTGTAAAGACTGCGACTATTGTGAGGCAACTAAAGATGGTTACGGAACTGGAGATTCACCAACGTTATATGAATGCATTGGCGAACCCGCTGACTGTGTTGGTGTTGAACATCAAACAGAATGATGTTTGATGTATTACTAGGATTACTAATTTTATGGATGGCTTTTATGCTGTTTATATGGATAGATGATGACTATAAATAGGAGGAAATGGAAATGGCAAGAGTATTAAAAGCAAATGGTAGTACCCATGAGGAATTACCGCAAAAAGGACAAGTATGGAGATTAAGCCAACTTCAAGAATGGGTTGGTGGATATATCGAACTTGTATATCAAGATGATTATGGAATTGTATATGCCAATGAAGAGGGCTTATTACAAGGGCTACCATTAAATAAAGAAGCAACTGCACTATTCGGGAAATCATTAGTGGGAGATGTTGTTTACTTAGAACATGGTGAATATGACTAAAAATAGGAGAAACAAAATGAACCAAGACAATATGTTATTACAATATCTGAAAGAAAATAAAAAAATAGACTATATTCAAGCACTAAATGAAATAGGTATTGCCAGACTATCTGCCTGTATTCATAGACTAAGACGTGGTCACAATATAGAAACAAAAATGAAAACAGTAATAAATCGCTATGATAAGAGGGTTAGTGTTGCTGATTACATTCTACGGGAGGAAGTATGAGCATTCATAACAAACTATTTGAATTTCGTCAAAAGTCAGTCGCAGTAAAGAGGAAATCACCAAACACGTTTTTCGGCAGTAAGTACGCAGATATAAATAGCGTGTTAGATTCTATTAATCCTATCCTAGATGAGTTAGGTTTAGTGATTATACAATGCCCAAATGTTATAGATGGCATGGATATACTCACAACATCAATCTATATTGCTGATGACCCAAAAGAATATATAGAGTCTAATCTGCGATTGATGTTACCTAGCGCTGATATGCAAAAACTAGGCAGTGCAATAACATATGCAAGGCGCTATGCTTTAATATCTATGCTAACTTTAGAAACTGAAGATGATGATGGTAATGATGCGGTGGCTAAAAAAAAAGTTATAAAAAAGGCTGAAAAACCTAAAGCAAAAGGTGCTAAAATGACACCAACACAGAAACATAATGAAGTAATAAACTATGCGTTTGAGCGACTCGCAATAGCAGAGATGAATAAAGATGAAGAACTTGCTATGGAAGTATGGACTTGGGCAAAAGAGAAAGGCTATACGCAAGTACAAAATCAATATATTATGTATTTTGGTCATCCTCTAGATGACGAAGTAGAGGAAAAAAATAATTAGTAGGGTTTGACTTCCCGTTACTAATCGGTGGCGTTCCATACATTAATTGTACCTCCCGCTGTCGTTAGGTTAAAAAGAACAAGTCCGAGTGACTGCCGTAAGCAGTCATCACTAAACAACTAGGAGATACAAAATGGCATATGAAACAAAACCAAATACTGCAAAGGTATTCGTAGAAAATGGACTATTCAGCAAACAAGGAGTAGAATCATTAATAGAGCAAAACAAACCTATCCTTAAAGTTAAAGTAAATATTGATGGGGTAGATAAAGAGATAGCATTATATTTTGATGTAGTTTGGGAAAATGATAAACCTACAAAAGAATTAAAAATAACAAGAACGGGTAATAAAATGCTCTCGGGAAAGATTACAGACCCGTGGGTTGCAACTGAACAAGTAGCACAACAGTCACCAGAGTTTGATGACGATATACCATTTTAGATTATGAGTAAAGAAAAATTTATAGGACTTGATATAGTTATATCCCACAGTAAGAATTCAGAAGAATTGAGTGAAAAAGGATATGCTATATTAAGTGCAGATGGAGGTGCGTATACAGATGCTATTAAAGTACCGAGTATAAACGTCTATCGGTTTCGATATGATTTAACAGCAAAAGATTATCAATCCGTAACACTAGGCTTAAAAAAACAATTACGCCACAATAATGAGAAGATACTCGACTTTTTTACAGAGTTGATTATCGAATTCGGGGCGCAAAAGATTGCTATTGTAGGGAGAGGCGTTAAATACTGTGTTAGGCATATAGTGGCATCACATTTGTTAAACAGTATAGCAACGGAGATAAGCGGGGTACATGTCAAGTCAGTTACGTTTATAGATGGAAGTGCGGATGACTTCGAGGCTGTTGCGTATACAAGCCAATATTATACTCAAGCGTTGTCCTTACAAGATAGTTTTGATTTAGCCGAGGTAAAAGACAAGTTCGCAGAAGCCACATGGATTTTCGCAAAGACTATGCCACACAATCCACACGAGTACACACTAAGGAAAAACTGGACAGGGAAAGACCCATATGGTGATTTTTTGCGCGTTGCTACATACCTTAGAATGTTCGGAGAGTTTGAAGAGTTTGGGGGTGTAATGTGGCGCATCACAAAGATAGGAGAATATAAATATTGGTGTTGCGCTTTTGACAATACTAATGAAAAAGTAGACTTAATTAATAGGGCAAAAATTCTGAACCCTATGGATAGAACCAAGTAGGAGAGTATATGAAATTAGGAAAGCACTTAATTATGGACTGTATTATTTCTGAGGAAGGAATATCAGCACTATACAATAAGGACAAACTCAAAAATATAATTGTCGAAGTAACGCAGAGGGTAGGTTTAAGACCGCTATCAGAGGTTCTATTATATGAAGTAAATGACAGCCATACTGATATTCACGAAGATGTTGGAGTGACAGGAATGGTTATATTTATGGAAAGTCATTTTAGCATCCACACATTCCCTATGAAGAAATATGCATCCCTTGATATTTATTCATGTAAGGACTTTGACCATTTACAAGTTATTGATTATATTAGAGAAGAATTAAGTGTAACAAAGTTAAATTCATCCGTTTTAGTTCGTGGAAACGATTTGTAAGGGGGCAGTATGGAAATTATAAAAAAATTCGCTAGAGGCATAGTTAGGAATGGTGACTTCTATAATGAGAGAGCAATAGAGGAGTTGGTTGGAAATGTAAAGGCATCTATATATTATTCAGACCCCCCATGGGGAGATGGAAATATTAAGTATTGGAATACAATGAATAAGAAAATGAACGCAGGTAAGACAGTAGAAGATGTGGAATGTTTTAGTTATACAGACTTCTTAGATAAGGTGCTAACATACGCGACTAGATATACAGATGGTTGGGTAGTTATTGAATACGGAAAAAGATGGAATGACAATCTAATAGAAATGGCAAAGAAGAAAGGGTTGTATTATTGTGGAACAGTAGAAACGTTATATAGCGGGGAAAGACCGTTAGATGTGAATTTCTTTAGAACAGATACAGTTATAAGTGTGCCAAACAAAGAGGCTATTTATCATACCAAGGACAACAGAACAGTACAGGTTATTTTTGATACTTTATTTTACGGGCAGGATATGGAAGGAAAATGGGGGATGGATTTGTGTTGTGGTTTAGGATTAACCGCTAAAGCCTGTTTAGCACACAATATGAATTTTGTGGGTAACGAATTGAATGAGGCAAGAATACAAAAAACGTATAACAGATTTAAATAATGAGCGATAAGAAGAATATTAACAATGTACGGATATATAAGAAAGAGTCTGTATTAGAAGAGGCGTTAGAACGCTTTGAGTTTTTATTTGAAGAGTTTGATAGGGTTATCGTTAATATATCTGGTGGCAAAGATTCAACTATTGTTCTGGAGTTGGCTTTATCTGTGGCTCGTAAATTAAACCGTTTACCACTTGAGGTTATGTTTTTCGACCAAGAGGCTGAGATTATGTCAGTTATTGAATACATCAGACATATACAAGCAAGAGAAGAGATTAATTTTCATTGGTATCAAATACCTATAACGATTAACACAAGTGCCAGTATTTCAGAGCAAAGTATTGTGTGTTGGGATACAACCAAAGAGGATATTTGGGTTAGGGAGAAGGAGAAGGAAAGCATTAAAGAGAATGTTTATTACCCTATGGATACATATTTTAATAAGTGCTTTAACTTTATAGCGGAAAAAGACTTTGTTGGCAAAGATGGAAAAAGTTGTATGGTGGGCGGTGTTAGAGCAGAAGAAAGTGTAGTTAGAATGGCTTATCTGTCTAAGGGGAATGTTTACAAAGGGGTTACTTGGGGGAAAAATACTAATAAGAATACAGGCAAAGGCAGGTATGTGTTTTATCCTATTTATGATTGGAGTTATACCGATGTTTGGAAATATATTTATGACAATAAGATAGAGTATGCTGATTACTATAATTTAATGTTTATGAAGAAAGTTGCAATTCCCAATATGAGAGTGTCTTGTGTATTCCATGAGAATAGCGTTAAAGCATTAGAGTATTTGTCAGAATATGAGCCAGATAATTGGAACAAAATATCAGCACGAATTGTAGGTGCGAACACCTATAAAACCCTCAAGGGCGAAAGTTATACAAGACCAAAAAAGTTACCTTATATGTTCAACACATGGAGAGATTATTTTTTACATCTTTTAGTTACAGTTATTGAAGGAGAAGAACTTAAAGAAAAATATGTTGGGATGGGTATGACATTAGAAAACTATATAAGACGAAAGGCTTTACTGTTTACAACAGAACAAAACCGTATTGAAGAAGATGTAGAATATGGATGGAAGATAGGGGTAAGCACCTTACTAAAGAATGATTATTGTGGAACGCTTATGTCTAATTTCAAGGTGAAGATTTTGCCTTGGTTGGCTAATAAATACGAGGATAGTAAATGAAAAATGAAATAAAGAAAATTATTAAAGACTCGGAATTAGATGATGCGGAAGTAAGAATTTTACTTACTGAATTAATAAGAGAGTTATCGCCTTATGGAAGTCAGCCTGTTGATTGTATTGAATGGGTTGATATTAACGATGTTGAGGCTAACGATTATAATCCGAATAGTGTTGCCAAGCAAGAAATGGAATTGTTATATAGGTCTATCAAGAAAGATGGTTACACACAGCCAGTAGTTACATTCTACGACAAAGAAAGAAAAAAATATATTATTGTTGATGGATTCCATAGAAGTTCTGTCTTGCGCTCAAGACCGGATATTAGTAAAAGGACTAATGGTATGTTGCCTGTAGTAGTTATTGAAAAATCAGTAGAAGAAAGATACGCATCAACAATAAGACATAATAGGGCTAGAGGTACACACTCTGTTACATCTATGACCTCGGTTGTATTTGGTATGAAAGAAAAAGGATTGAGTAATGCCGAAGTAGCAAGTGAATTAGGAATGGAAGATGAAGAGATTGTAAGGTTGACGCATATTGGTGGTTTCTCTGCTATGTTTAAAGATGCCGAGTATTCTAGTAGTTGGGCTACTTACGGTCAGTTAATGGAAAAGAAGAGGTATTTAGAAGATGGAGATTAAACAATTATCAACAGATAGCATTATAGGCTATGAAAAGAACTATAGAACGACTACAGAAAAAGGTGTTGAGGCATTAAAGAGTTCTATTGAATCAGTTGGGTTTGTTGTACCTATTGTCATAGATAAAGATAATGTCATAATATCAGGACACCTAAGACTTGCGGTTGCTAAAGAAATAGGCATGGAAGAAGTGCCTTGCGTATTAGCGGATAATCTTACAGACAAACAAGTTAAGAAGTTTAGGTATCTTGATAATGAGGTTCACAGGTTATCTAAATGGGATGACGCGCTTTTAGCCGATGAAAAAAGATGGTTAGAGTTAATGTCAAAGGATGACGGGTGGGAATTCATCAGTAATTTGTTCGGTGATTCCTCATTACATAATTATACGATTGCTGACATTACCGTGACAGCAGAGAGCATTGAGAAAACACAAAATGACATGCAGAAAGTATTTACTGAGAGAGCAAATGCCAAAACAATAACATCAGAAAGCACAGGGGGCAAAGCGGTGACTACACATATATGCCCGAATTGTAATAAAGAAGTATTTATAGGAATTAAATGATAACGAATATAAAATCTTTAGATATAGTTCCATATGGGAAAAACCCTAGATTAAACGGAAAGACAGTAATAGCATTAAAGACAATTATAGAAGAGTATGGTTTTTTAGTACCATTGACTGTAACTAAAGATTACACGATAATAACAGGACACTCAAGATATGAGGCAGGTCTTGGTTTAGGAATGACAGAGTTCCCTTGTGTTGTTTTAGATATATCAGAAGATAAGTCTAGGGAGTATAGACTTTTAGATAACAAGATACAAGAATATAGTATTACAGATTATATTAAATCGGAACAAGAGTTAATATCTATAAGTGGTGGCGATGAATTCTTTAAAGCGATGTTTAATATAGGAGAATTAACAAAGGATGATGTTATATTAAATAAAGGCATAATAGAGCCTATTGTTGAAGATGAGGAAGAAGATTCAAAGGTTGAACTTTTGTGTCCTTATTGTTATCACCAATGGACGGAAATAGACACTTAAAAAAAGGCGCATACAAATACGGAGTATTATATGAGTAAACAGTTACAGTTAAATAAAACAAAGTTAGCAAAAGAGGCTATGATAAGCGCACTAGAGTCTAATCTGGGCGTAGTTACTATATCGGCTAACGCTTGTGGCGTGTCGAGAAAAACACATTATATGTGGCTACATAAAGACGTACAGTACAAAGAAGAAGTTGAGAGTATTAAAGGTATTGCGATAGATTTTGTAGAAACCAAACTTTTTAATAGAATTAAAAATGATGATACAACTTCAATAATCTTTTATTTAAAAACCCAAGGAAGAAATAGGGGATATATTGAGCGACAAGAAATGGACATAGAGGGTGATTTAAGTCTAAGGGTGGAATTTGTTGACCCTAATGACTCGTAACACAGCCGTTCAAATACCAAAAGTCTTTAAACCTTTATGGCAACCATATAGATTCAAAATTTATTATGGTGGTAGAGGAGCAGGGAAATCATGGTCTTTTGCTTTAACACTTCTCATAATAGGTGCGAAAACAAAAAAAAGAGTTTTATGTACTCGTGAAGTACAAGGCTCTATGAAGCAATCAGTACATAAGTTGTTATCGCAATGTATTGAATTATTGAATCTAGGTATGTTCTATAGAGTTACGCGAGAGGGCATATTCGGCAAGAATGGTACAGAGTTTATATTCCATGGGTTGAAACACGACCCTATGCAAATTAAATCATTAGAGGGTGTGGATATTTGTTGGGTCGAGGAAGCCCAAAAGATTACTAATGAATCGTGGGAAATACTAATACCAACTATTCGTAAAAAAGATAGTGAGATATGGGTTTCTTTTAATCCTAATCTTGAAACTGACCCTACATATGTAAAATTTGTTATACAAGAACAACGTGACAATATGTTTGTCGCAAAAGTAAACTACTGGGATAATCCTTTTTTTGGCGAAGAGTTGCGGGATGAACTAAACTATCAAAAAGAAATAGACTACGATGATTATTTGCATATATGGGAGGGTTATTGTAAAACCTCGTCAGAAGCACAGATTTTTAAGAACAAATTTGTTATAGAGGACTTTGAAGCACCAGAAGATGCAGTTTTTTATTTTGGGTTAGATTGGGGGTTTTCGCAAGACCCAACAGCCGTTTTAAGATGCTATATAATAGACAGAGAACTATATATTGATTACGAATCAGGAGGAACTCAGGTAGAATTAGATAGCACTTATAGGTTAATTGATACCATACCAAACGCAAAACAATATACAATAAGGGCTGATTCAGCACGACCAGAGTCAATATCCTTTGTTAAAAGACAAGGATACAAAATAGAATCTGTGTACAAGTGGACGGGTAGCGTAGAAGATGGAATTGAGCATATAAGAAGTTTTAGAAAAGTACATATACATACAAGGTGCATGGAAACAGCAAGTGAATTTGTAAAATATAGTTATAAAGTAGATAGGGTTACTGGGGATATATTACCGCAAGTAGTAGATGCGCATAATCATTATATAGATGCGTTGAGATACGCATTACAACCAATGATTAAGCGTCTAGGAAAGCCAAGATTAGCGAAAGTTATAGGAGCATAATATGGGAATTGAAAGTAAACATCCTTATTATATAGAGGGTGTAGAACAATGGGAAAGAGTCAGAGATTCTTATAATGGTAGTGATGCGATTAAATCAAAAGGTGAACAATACTTACCTAAATTAAGTGGTCACGGCACATCAGAATACAATGCTTATAAATTAAGGTCTGTATATTACAATGGTGTTGATAGAACAGTCAAAGGGTTAACAGGCGCTGTTATGCGAGTTGCACCTATAATAGAAATACCTGCAAAACTAGAAGAATGGACTGCCGATATAACAGGCACAGGCATATCCTTGAATGATTTTATTTCAAATATGTTGTCTGAGCAATTACTAACAGGTAGACAAGGTGTTTTGATTGACCGTAATGAAGAGCGACCATACTTGACAGGGTACACAACGGAACAGATAACGAACTGGATGGAAAATGATGTTGTTTTACAAGAAACATTCCGAAGCCAAGACCCGAAAGATAAATTCAAATCCGAATATGCTGTGCAATATAGAGAACTCTTAATTGAAGATGGAAGATATATAGTACGAATATGGCGCAAATCTAAAGGTGGCTGGACAATTCATGAAGAACTAACACCAACAATAAGAGGTAATGGTCTTGAGGGGATACCCTTTATAGCGATGAGTGGAGATGGTCTAAACTTTGAACCAAGCGCTCCACCGTTATTAGCATTAGCAGATATAAGTTTATCCATGTACAGAACGTCAGCAGACTTAGAGCATGGTAGACATTTCACAGCCCTACCAACTCCGTACGTTACGGGGATAGATGCAGATAGTGAATTAACGATAGGCTCTGGGAACGCATGGATATTGCCAGATTCATCATCTAGGGCAGGGTATTTAGAGTTTAGTGGTCAAGGCTTACAAGCATTAGAAAAGGCTATGGAAGAGAAACGTTCTATGATGGCAAGTCTAGGAGCGCAACTTCTACAATCGCAGAAAGCGGGAGTAGAGGCATCCGATACTGTAAGACTACGACAAAACGCAGAAGCATCCACACTAATAACAGTAGTGAAAACAGTAGAAGAGGCAATAACAAGTGCGGTACAAGTAATGGCAGAATGGGAGGGTTTAAGTGGTGAAGTTAATATTAAACTTAATACAGATTTTGTCGATACAAAAATAAATGCTCAAGACCTATCTTCATTGATGGGTGCATGGCAATCGGGGGCTATAAGTCATGATACATTCTTATTCAATATGAAGCGAGGCGAAATTCTACCTCCAGAAATGTCAATAGAGGATGAAAAAAGCCTTATTGATGTACAAGTGGGCGAGATAGATTTAACAGGCAGTTAAATAAATGTCGGTTAATGACAAAATCCTAGATGAGATAATAGGTCATTCGGTAGACTTACAACGTGTCGAAGCAACAGCAAGAAAGCGCATTGTTAAACATCTCAAAATATTGGAACGTCAACTCGTAGATGAACTTAGAAAATCTACCGTATGGGATGCAAAGATGTCGCAAACGCAAAAGAGGCGACTCACCGAGTTACTTAAACAAACTCAAGAAACGATTAAGAGCGCATATATATCTCTTGGCAATGAGAGTATTAAGGAACTTACGCAAGTGGCGAGATTGGGTGAAGCACAGGCAGTTTCTGCAATAAACACATCTATTAAAATAGACATAGCATCTATTTCTATGAGTAAACAATCATTAAAGGCTATCGCATCCGAGTCATTAATTGAGGGAGCGCCTAGTAAGGAATGGTGGACAAGACGTGGGGAGGCATTTAGGTTAAGGTTCTCTGATACTATTCGTACAGGCATGATGAAAGGCGAAACTACAGATAGAATAATCTCAAATCTAGTAGGTACAAAAGTAAACCGTTTTAAAGATGGTGCGTTATTTGCTAACTATAGAAGTGCAGATGCTTTAGTAAGAACAAGCATACAAACAGTTGCTAATGAAGCAAGAATGCAAACGTACAAAGATAACGAAGATGTAATTAAAGGTATTGAGTGGGTAGCAACACTAGACAACAGAACCTCAAGTCTTTGTCAAAGTTTAGATGGTCTTACATGGGATTTAGACCGTAAACCTCTAGGTCATAAAATTCTTTACCCAGGGGCAACCGCACATTGGGGATGTCGTTCTACACAAGTGCCTATATTAAAGAGTTGGAAAGAACTAGGCGCTAAAGGTAAATTCAAGAATATACCAGAAAGTACCAGAGCCAGTATGGATGGGCAAGTATCGGAAAAGATAGGTTATGAGAAATGGTTAAAGAGAAAACCTAAAGCATTTCAAGAAGATGTGCTAGGTATTGGCAAGAGAAAACTCTGGCAACAAGGCAAGTTAGGATTTAAGGATTTAGTAGACCAGAGCGCTAATCCTCTGACTCTAGAACAAATAGAAACTAAGTTAAAAATATAGCCCAAAACCCAAGCGTATAGCGGGATTTCAGAAA
>Ga0255048_10001693_pt1 | contig 14911 bp, 13 predicted proteins | sample JV7_2_2_MG_FD_183619 | JGI IMG/M metagenome (GOLD analysis project Ga0255048, IMG submission 183619) | Seawater microbial communities from Jervis Inlet, British Columbia, Canada - JV7_2_2 | ecosystem: Environmental > Aquatic > Marine > Inlet | place: Canada: British Columbia | collected 2016-10-06
AACCGCCCAGGCCGACGGCAGTCAACACGTTGATCGAGTCGTCTACCTCGAGCCATTTGACGAATACGAGAAACGCCAGGGCCAGTCCGGCCAAGCCGAGTCCGGCAACCGTGAATCCCATTACTGCACCACCCCGGAAGGCCAACGGCAAGGCTTGGCGCACCCCACCGGTGCGGGCCGCTTCGGCGGTCCGGGCGTTGGCAGCTGTGGCGATGCGCATTCCGATGAGGCCGGCCAGAGCCGAAAGCACCGCCCCAAAGACGTACGCGATTGCTCCCCAAGGGCGTCCGTAGTCGAGCAGGGCGAAGATGAGCCCGGCCATGATCACCACAAAGACCGCGACCCAGGTGTACTCCCGCCTCAGAAAGGCCATCGATCCTTCGCGGATCGCAGCGGACAACTCCTTCATACGATCGTTGCCGGGGGCCGCCGCCAAGACCTGACGGGCAAACACAACAGCAAGCAGCAGACCGGATATCCCGGCGCCGACAGCCACGTACAACCAAATATCGGGGTCCACGAAAAATCACCTCGGGTTGAAGAACGGGCGAGAGTATAGGAAACGCCGCCGAGCCCACGTCCGAAAGCGATCGACCGGCTAGATCAGCCGACCCTCATGCTCGTAAAGAGGTGTTCCATCGATGATGCGCTGCGGGCCGAGGCGCGACAGGTCGAGTGCGTGATCTCTCTCGAGGATGAGCTCGGCAAGGTATCGACCCACCGCATGACACTGCTGGAACCCGTGCCCGGAGAAACCGGTACAAATGTGCAGTCCACGCAGCATCGGCCACTCGCCGAGAATGGCGTTGCCGTCAAGCGTGTTTACGGCGTACAGACCTGCCCATCCACCGGTGACCTCCAATCGGTCAAAAGCGGGGAAGCGCTCTACCAATTCGGGCCAAATCAGGTCGTAGAACTTGCTTCGGCGCACCGTAAAGTCGAACCCAATCGGATCGTCCGGCTGCGACCAGGCAATCAGGAAGGTCCCATCGTTTTCAGGAAGGACGTACAGGCCCGAAGGAAGGAAGACACTGGGCAGGTCACCACCCCACTCGAGATCGCTGTCGACGATGAAAACGTTGCGCATGACGGGCTCGACCGGGATCTCAACACCGATGGCAGCCAGCAAAGCCGGACTCCACGCGCCGGCACAATTGACAACGATCGAAGCTTCGACGCGTTCGCCCGAGGCAAGGAGCACTCCTGCGATCCTGTCATCCTCACGGATCAGTTCGACAACTTCGCCCTCGATGAACTCGACCCCCATCGCCAAAGCCTGCTGTCGATAACCGCGCAGCACCGCGTTTGGATCGATCGAGCCATCCAGAGGCCCAAAGGTTCCGCCGAGGTAACCCGGTCCGTCGAAGACCGGCCAGCGGGCCGAGACCTCAGAAGCCTCCATCCACTCGACCTCACAACCAAGCGTCTGTTGCAGTTCCATGCCGGCGACGGCATCGGGCTTATGAGCCTCATCGGCGAGAAAAAGATTGCCCTGGTGACGCGCCGACACCTCGGGTCGATAGTCCGGGGTTTGCATGTCGTCGGCGAAACTGCCGAGGACTTCGAGGGCGTACTGCGATATCCGGATGTTCTCTTCGAGGTTGAACTGAATCCGTACGTTGCCGTCGCTCAGAACCGTGGACGATCGGGCATAGGTCGGATCGATCTCGAACACCACGACGGAGAGCGCTGGATCCATTCTCTTCAGGTAATAGGCCGTGGCGCTTCCCATGGCCGCGCCACCGACGATTACTACATCCCGTGGCATGAGATACACCTTGCTCGCCGGGCATCGCAGCCTATCGACTGTTCAGCGCCGCCACAGCTCGCGGGTAAAGAGCAGGATTACCGGGAACACCTCGAGTCGGCCGACGATCATGATCACCGACAAGAGCCACTTGCCTGCGGCAGGGACACCCGCATAGTTGGCCGCCGGTCCCACCTCGCCCAGCCCCGGACCGATGTTGCCGAGGGCGGATGCCACCGCAGACGCTGATGTCGTCAGGCTGAAGTTCGTACCGGCGATCGAATCAAAGAAAGCAAACGCAAGCGTCCCCGACATGAACAAGAACATGTACAGGATGAAGAACGACTGAACGCTTTCAGCGATGTGATCGGGAACCGGATCGCGACCGAGTTTCGTAACGAAGAGTCCACGGGGATGGATGAGTCGGCGCAAATCCGCCTTCGAACCCTGATACAGCACCCCGAGCCGATACGCCTTGACCGACCCACCGGTCGAGCCAGCCATTCCTCCGACAAACATCAGCCCCACGACGAGTACCTGGAGTGATGACGCCCACTGGCCGAAGTCCGCAGTGGCATAGCCGGTAGTGGTGACGAGAGACACACTGGTGAAGACTCCTTCACGAACGGTGTCAGCGGTGCTGCCGCCCCACGTACCGATCACGATGAAAGCGCTCGCCGCCGCCAGGATGCCGGCATAGATCCGGAATTCGGCGTGGCGCAGGTAGGCAAGAGGGTCTCGGTACCGCAGCGCCTTGTAGTGGAGAGCGAACGAGACCCCGGCGAGCACCATGAACACGATCACGATCCACTGCGCAAAGTGATCGAACGCGGCCAGTGAAGCCGCCTTGGTGCCAAACCCTCCCGTCGACATCGTCGTAAACGAATGTGTGATCGCATCGAAGACGGTCATATCGGTCAGTGACAGCAGAGCTGCTTCGGCGACCGTGAGCCCGAAATACACGAGCCAGAGACGCTTGGCAGTCTCGCGGAATCGAGGAGTGAGCCGATCCGGCCTCGGTCCCGGCGATTCGGCTCGAGCAAGCTGTACACCGCCGGTTCCCAGCAACGGGAGAATCGCGATGGACAACACGATGATCCCCATGCCGCCCATCCATTGGGTGAGTGCCCGCCACCACAGGACCCCATGGCTCAGAGCCGCCGGATCGGGGACGACCGATGATCCCGTCGTCGTAATCCCGGCTGCCGTCTCGAAGAATGCGTCGGTCATCCCATCAATCGACCCGGTCACCAGGTAGGGCAGGGTGCCGACGAGAGCCATCGCAAACCACGACAGGGCCACCGCGGCGAATCCCTCGCGGGTCGTCATCTCCCCGCGCGGAGTCAAAGATCTACGCACGAAGTCGGCGACCACCACGACGGCCAACCCGGAGATGGCGATACCACGCGCATCCGCCCACTCGCCATAGATTCCCGCAACCACGGCTGCGGTCAGCGACGCCGCGCCGGTGGCCTCCACGACCGCGGCAATGATGAAGCCGAGCCGCCGAAAAGACATGACCTAGGCGAAGAGCTTCTCGACGGCGGGGATGGCCTCCGGCAGAGCAATGGCGATGAGGCGGTCGCCAACCTGGATCTCGGTCGTCCCGTGCGGGATGAATGCTTTCTTGCCGCGCACCACACCACCCACGATGGCCGACTTGGGAAGACCAATGTCGTGAAGCGTCTTGCCGATCGCCTCTGATTCCTCGCCCACCTGGAGCTCAATCGCTTCGGCGGCGGTGTCCTGGAATGTGGAGACACTGTGGATCTGGCCGCGGCGAATGTGGCGCAGGATTTCGTTGGCAGCCGCAAGACGGGTCGACACCCCGGCGTCGATGCCGTGCCCGGCAAGCAGGGAGGCGTACTCGATGCGCCGGAATCTGGCGACGGTGGTTCCGACCCCGAGGGCTTTGGCAATCAGACAACCAAGGATGTTCACCTCGTCCCACCCGGTGGCCCCGATCACGACGTCGGCGTTTTCGATGCCCTCGCTCTTTAACACCTTGAGGTCGGTCGGATCACCCTGTACGACCACCAACCGATCGTATTTCGCGGACAGGCCGGAGCACTTGTCGGCTTCGCGATCAACCAACACCGTCGCGATACCGGCTTGCACGAGATTCTCCGCGGTGAGTTGTGCCAGACGGGTCGCACCAAGGATGATTACCTTCTTTGCTTTGTGCTCCTCGACGCCCATCAACTGCAAGGCATCGTGAGCGGAGTTGCCATTGGCGACGACCAAGACGTGGTCGCCGGCGACTATTTGGGTATCCCCTCGTGCAATAAAGGTGTCGCCGTTGCGAACCACAGCACCGACTATCCAATCCCATCCGGTCATCCGGCCGCGAAGCTCTCGCAAGGTGATGCCGTCGAGCGGGGATTCCTCGTGCACATAGCCGCCGAACAGACTGATCTTGCCGTCGGCGAACTCGATCACCTCGGACGCTCCTCCTCTGCTGACTAGAAGCAGGAGTTCCTTGGCAAGCGCCTCAACCGGATCGATGACGACATCGACGCCGTGGGCTTCAAGATCCTCGCGCAGCGTCGGGTCCTGAACCCGGGCGACTCTCTTGGGAACGCCCAGTCGAGCGGCCGCTTGACTGGCGAGAACGTTTACGGCGTCGGAGGAAGTGACCGCAATGAGAAGCTCGGCATCCTCGACACGGGCCTCCTCGAGGGCCTTGATGGAGGCGCCGTTGGCGACAATGACCAGGCAATCCACCGATTCTTGAAGATCGTCTGCCTGTTGTTGATCAGCCTCGATGACGACTATGTCATGCCCTTCAAAGGCGAGACGCTCGGCCAGATAAGAGCCGACAGCACCGGCCCCCACGATCACGATTCTCATAACCGTCCTGAGAGTGGAATAGACGCAGACAGGTTAGGACGGGTATCGCTGGCTCCCAACCTTGCTGACGCAACGCTCATCATGCGGGACCGGCGCCTCGCGGCACTACCCTCCGCCGACATGGCCGAACCGAACTCCGGAGACAACCGCGAGCACCTGACGTGGGTTGACTCACGACGCTGGATCCCGGCTCGGTTCGTGCGGCCATTGCTCAATTTCATCCGCGTCGAATCGGCCGGTGGTGTCGTACTCCTGGTTGCAGCGGTCATCGCCTTGTTGTGGGCCAACGCCCCTTTCGGCGAGTCGTACGAACGCTTTTGGGAAACCCATTTCGAATTCTCCCTGGGCACCTTCCATTTAGAAGAGACGCTGCGCGATCTCGTCAACGACGGGTTGATGGCGATCTTCTTCTTCGTGGTCGGCCTGGAGATAAAGCGGGAATTGGTTGCCGGTGATCTGCGAGATCCGAAGGCGGCGGCGCTGCCGGTCATCGCAGCTCTCGGCGGGATGATCGTCCCTGCACTCATCTTCATCTCGTTCAACGGCGCAGGGGAGGCGTCCCGTGGCTGGGGCATCCCGATGGCGACCGACATCGCCTTTTCTATCGGAGTGGTGTCGCTCCTGGGACGGAGGGTCCCGGTCGGCGCCAAGCTCTTCTTACTCGCGCTCGCCATCGTCGATGACATAGGCGCCATCGCCGTCATCGCGATCTTCTACACCGATGCCCTCCTCTTTGGATATCTGGGCGCCGCCGTCGGCGGCCTGGTACTGGTCGCGGTCGCGCAGCGGGTGGGCATCAGATCGATGACCTTCTACTTGCCGGTGGCACTGATGACTTGGTATTGCCTACTGGAGAGCGGCGTCCACGCCACCATCGCCGGGGTAGCTCTCGGAATGCTGACCCCGGTCAGATCGATGTACAGCGATCGCCAATACCACGACAGGACGACCCGCATCCTCGATCGCTACGACTTCGACAAAGCGGCGCCCCGCGGCGCCGAAAGAGTCGACCACGATGCGCTCGAGATATCGAAGATCGCCCGCGAATCGGTTTCGCCACTCGACCGGCTCGAAACCTCGCTCCACCCCTGGTCGTCGTTCGTGATCGTCCCGATCTTTGCCCTTGCCAACGCCGGCGTCCGCTTCGCCGGATTGGACCTCGTCGAAGCCGCCACCCATCCGGTGTCGCTCGGTGTGATGTTCGGTCTGTTCGCCGGGAAGATCGTCGGGATCTCTCTTTTCGCATGGTTGGCGGTCAAGTTCCGGTTTGCTGTGTTGCCACGACTGGCGGGGTGGACCCACATCGTCGGCCTTGCGGCAATCGCAGGTATCGGGTTCACCGTGTCACTGTTTGTCACCGGACTCGCCTTCGACAGCGCGCTACTGGTGGACAGAGCGAAGATCGGAATCTTTGTAGGCTCCTTCGCCGCGGGAGTGGTTGGTTACCTGATTCTCAGGTCTATCGCTCCTCCCGACCCGGTTGAATCCAACGAGTAGATCGCGAAAGACAAGATGACACAACGGCTTCTGGTGATCATCATCGCGTTTGCCCTGATCGGGGCGGCGTGCAGCAGCGAGGCAGCTCCGACGACGACCCTGGCTGTCGCCACCACAACGACCACGACGCCTCCTCCAACCACCACCACAACTAGTCAGCCACCAACCACCACCACGTTTACGATCCCGTACGCGGCTCTCGATGTCTCGATCGAAAGTGACGAGTCGGCCGGCAGAGTCGTGGAATCCCTCTACTCATGGTTTGGAGATCGCACCCTTCCCGCACCAGACGTCCCCCAAGGCCTGCTCGATCACCTTGCCAGGGCCTTTGCCGATGGCCACGGAAGTTTCACTGGCGAGATCTTCTCCGAAGAGATAGAGGGGATGGGGACCGCAGCGGTCGCGGTCATAAACGATCAGGACATCATGCTTCTGGTCGACGATCTGGAGCCCGAGGGCGAAGAGGACAACGGCTGGCGTCTCGTCGGAGCCTGGTTTGCCCAATACGACGTCGATCCCTGGTTCGGCGACCCTCTGCGATACGTGTTCGTCATCGGCACCGATGCTCGACCCGGCCAGGATCAACAGCACTTCCGAGCCGACAGCTTGCACATCCTGGCGAGCAACATTGTCGAGCGATCGGGTGGGGTCCTGGGCCTACCACGCGACACGTACGTCGAGGCCTCCTACGGGGGCGACAAGTTCACCAATGTAAACGCGCTGGTGTGGACCCTTTCAGATAACACGACACCCGGTCAAGACGAGATGATCGACCTCGCAACCGACATGAGCGGACTCCCCCTCGAGGGCTATCTGATCACCGGCTTCCTCAGCTTCCAGCGACTGGTCGATGCTTTCGGCGGGGTGGATGTAGATGTCCCCTACGGCATGGCCGAACCCAAATCTCAGGCCTACCTTTCGGCAGGATTGCAGACCTTGTTCGGCCGGGACGCCCTCGCCTTCAGCCGGAACCGCACGATCCCAGGAGGAGATTTTTCGAGGCAGTTCCACGGTGGTTTGGTGATTCTTGCTGCCCTCGACGGCGTCCTGGCGCGGAACATCACAGTGGTTCCCGCGCTGTTGGCGACTCTGATGCAGTTCACCTGGACCGACCTCAGCCTGGAGGACCTCCTCACCGTTGCGGCAGGAGGCTTTTTGCTCGATCCAGATCTGGTGGGTAATGACGTACTTCCCGGGGAAGTAACGACCCGAAGCGGAGCGTCCGTCGTCGACCTGACTGCAGGGGCCGAAGAGATGTTCCGCGATATGGACGATGGGTCGCTGAGCAAGCGCGAGGACGAGTAGCTGATCACGAGTAGCGGATAACGGGGCCGTAGCCTCACCCCCGATGCGCGATGTAATCGACTCGTGGGAGGCGGATCCCGAAACAGCCGAGAGGATCGTCCACGTCGAGACGATTCCGGCTCGACCGCCCATATTCGACCCGCTCCTGCCAACCCCGTCACAGCCGGTGGTCGAAGCCCTGCAAGCCCAGGGAATCGAGCAGCTATACCGCCACCAGGTAGCGGCAATTCGCTCAATACGCGACGGCAATCACACCGTCATCGCAGCCGGCACCGCTTCGGGAAAATCACTCTGCTACCAGGTGCCCATCGCCGAGGCCGCCGTCGCAGATAAGGCAGCGACATCGCTTCTCCTGTTTCCCACCAAGGCATTGACACGCGACCAGTTCCGGTCGCTGCACGATTTCGGCGTCCAGCAAATGGTGCCCGCCGTCTACGACGGCGACACTGACGACGAGACCAGGGCATGGGTGCGACGCCATGCCAACGTCCTGCTGACCAATCCCGACATGCTGCACATCGGAATCCTTCCCGGACATGGGCGGTGGGCGACCTTTATGCGGCAACTTCAATACGTCGTCGTCGACGAGGTACATGTGCTGCGCGGGATCTTCGGGAGCCATGTCGGCAACGTGCTGCGCCGGCTACGACGTCTGGCCCATTTCTACGGCTCCGATCCGACGTTTATCGCCTGTTCGGCAACTATCGGCAATCCGGGGGAACTCACCTCCGAACTCATCGGGCTGCCGGTGGAGGTCGTCGAACAAGACACATCGCCGAACGGGCAGAAGCACGTCGTCCTATGGAACCCGGAAGTCGAGGACGAGGACCTGCGTCGCAGTGCCCTCACCGAAGCAACCGCCGTGTTCAGCGATCTGGTCGCCCGCGACCACCACACGATCGCCTTTGCCAGGAGCCGCAAAGGAACTGAGCTCATGTACCGCTGGGCGAAAGAGCGACTCGATGAAGCCCACTCCAGCCGCATCGCCCCATACCGCGGCGGTTACCTGGCCCAGGAGAGGCGCGAGGTAGAGCGGCGACTGTTTGAAGGCGATCTGCTCGGAGTAACCGCGACCAACGCGTTGGAGTTGGGGATCGATGTCGGTGGCCTCGATGCTGCGGTTGTCACCGGGTTCCCGGGGACGGTCGCCTCCTTCCGCCAACAGGCGGGGAGGGCAGGCAGATCGACCGACGAATCGCTGGCGGTGCTTGTAGCTGGTCAGGACGCACTTGATCAGTGGTTTATGAATCACCCGGCGGCGCTGTTCGAGCGACCCTCCGAGGCAGCAGTCATCAACCCACGCAATCCCGAAGTCCTGGCCGCACACCTGGGTTGCGCGGCATACGAGATTCCGCTCGAGCCCACCGAGGCCCTTGAGATGTTCGGTCCGGAGGTGGAGGCTGCAGCAGCTGATCTGGTGGCGGAAGGGTGGTTACGTCCCAGAGCGAGCCGACTGTTGTGGGCGGGTCGCAGGTCACCTGCCGGTTCGGTCGACATCAGGACGGCGGGCGGACCTCCATATACGATCCTCGATGAGAAGGGCCAGATCGTCGGGACGGTCGACGAGGGGCGGGTCTTCAGCCAGGCTCATCCCGGTGCCGTCTACCTCCACCAGGGCGAATCGCTGGTTGTGGAGGAACTCGATCTCGAAGATCGCGTCGTGCGAGCCAGACGCGGCGAGGTCGGCTACTACACCCAGCCCGATGCCGACACTTCGATCGACGTTATCCGCGTCATCGAAAGCGGCAAGGTGGGGCGCCTCCCCCATTTGCACGGTCTCGTCGAGGTGGAGAGCCACGTCGTCGGGTTCAAGAAGAAATCGATTCGAGACCGCTCGATGATCTCCTATGAACCACTCGAGCTGCCGACCAGAAGCTTCACCACCCAGGCCCTGTGGTTCGAGGTGCCCAACGACGTGATCAACGACGCTGACATCGAAAACGCCGATCTACCCGGGACCCTCCACGCCGCCGAGCACACCTCGATCGGCATGCTCCCGCTGTTCGCAATCTGCGATCGGTGGGACGTCGGTGGCCTATCGACCAACTATCACCCAACCATCGGTGGTGCCGTGTGGTTCATCTACGACGGGTACGCGGGTGGAGCCGGAATCGCCCCAATGGGTTGGCGCAACGGCGAGCGGCACCTCCGGGCCACTCTTCAGGCGCTGCGGGACTGCCAATGCCACGACGGCTGCCCGTCCTGCGTCCAATCCCCCAAATGCGGCAACTTCAACGATCCGCTCGACAAGGCCGGGGCGATCCGGTTGCTGGCGACCGCGTTGGAATGAACTGGACCTTCAGCGGCTAATCGCCCGCAATGAAATAGACCCAGGTCCCATCGATGATTCCGACTCTGTACCCGAAGTAGCCGCCGAAGTCGGAGAAGACGGCAAAGTCATCGTCCCCATACAGCGGGCGGAGTGCCTCCCGGTCGGGTTCGGCGACGAGGCCCCACTCGGTTACGAACGCCGACGGCCAGGCGTAGTACTCCGACTCACCGGGACCGGGCTGGGTCCCGTACGGGCGATTTAGCAGCTCGGCGAGAAAGCGCATCGGCTCCTCACCCAACAGTTCAAGCTGCTGCCAATAGGCGACGGCGTCCTCGTTATCTCCGAATGAATAGGCAAAGCCCTCAACCTGGAGGGCCCGGAGCGACTCCCAATCGCATCGCACGGCAGCCTCGAATATCGCAGCGCGCATCGCAGCGTTGGCCGGAGGGAGCCCCGGTTGGTCGGTGAGAACCGGGTCGACCAGAGAACCCGTGCACCGATACTCGTCGGGCGAGAGCGTCGTAGCAGTCGTATCGGGCGGGGTCTCACTCTCGGGCACCAACCACACCGGGTGCTCGCGAACGTTGGCCTGGCTGCCGTCCCGGGCGCTTTCCTCCCACACGATGAGCGATCCACGCTGGGCAACGTCCACCGTGTAGGGGATCTCGATCGACCAATCGCCGCGGCACCCGGTTCCACAGGTCGCGGTAGTGAACCCCTCCCAGATGATGAGACCATCGGCATCGGTGAGGGCGATGCTGACCGAAGCCTCGAATACGTTGGCGGTGCCGGATGCAGGCAGCGGATTGCCCACCGTTGCCCCGTGAGCAGGCTCGTCGATGAGGATCGCCGGGAGACTCGTATCGAACTCGGTGCGGACCACCGGGTCATCGAGTTCAATCCCGTGACCACCAAACACTTCAACCGGTACTCCGTCGATCTGCAGGCGGATGCCGTCGATCTCGTCGAATCGGGTGAGGGTGTACACCAACTGTTCGAGTCGGGCGATCTCTCCGAATGTGCCACTCGGCGCAGCGAATTCGGTCGACAGGTCGATTGTGGCTACTCCATCGGCAACGTCCATGTCGAGCAGGAAGGTTCCTTCAGGGATCGCCGTCGTCATCGCGGGAATCGACTCGATCTCGGGTGGAGTCGGTCCGGCGAGCAAGAAGGCGACGGCCATGCTCGGTAGGTCGGTGATCTCAGAAGAGATCGTTGCCAGCGAGCGGACGACCGGTACCAAGGCCTGTGAGGAGAAGTCGGTTGCAGTGGGATCGTCGACCAGTAGATAAACAACGACCTCACCGGCAGGTCCTATGAGTGGCGGTGCCACCGTGGTCGGAGTCACCGAGGGAGCGTCTGTCGCCAACGTGTCTTCTGGAAGGGACGATGCGACCGACGTCGTATCGGCAGCCACAGGTGTCGAGTCGGGTCGATCGACCAAGAGCAGAGTCGCACCGCCGATCGCCACCACAACGGCGGCTGCCGCGACTGCCACCGCCCACCCCGGCATGACGAACCGAGCACCAACGATGCGGGCAGCCTCACCCATGGGGGCGGCGGGGAGCTGATCAGGCGGGACCGGGTTCTTTCGGCGCATTTCGTCGAATGGTTCGTGTCTCATCGCGGGCCTCCGAGTTCGTCCCAGGTGGCAGAGAGCCGACTTCGGGCCCGGTGTAGCCGGACAGTCGCGGTGCTCGCTGAGCACCCCAGGGCGCGGCCGAGATCCTCGGGGCCGAGACCTTCCCAGGCAACCAGCATCAGGACCTCGCGGTCGTCATCGCGTAACGCTGCCAGCACTGAATCGAGCCCGGTCGCCTCTTCACGCCACACGTAATCGGCGTGTTCGGCGACTCGCCTATCGAGTCGTTCTCGTCGTACGCGACTGCGTCGGTGATTGGCCACCACATTGCGAGCCACCCCGTACAGCCAAGGGAGGGTCTCCGGTTCACGCGGAACCCGACGAATCTTGCGCCAACTGACGGTAAATACCTCGGAGGCAGCATCGGCTGCATCGTCACGCCCAATTCGCCGGGAGCAATAGGCGTGCACCGCTCCGTAGTGCTGCGCAAAGAGACCTCGGAAGGTCTCCTCCGGGGTAGCCCCCCGCGCACCGCTGCGGACAATCGTCATCGCACTCTCCATACTCCCCTTATGTCCACGAGTCGCGGTGGATTACGACAAAGTTGGCTTGCGTGACCACCAATGTCACCTAGCGACCCAGCAAGGCAGCCGGGATGAACTCGGCCCTGCCTGTCGCCTCGATGGAGGTGGTCCCAAGTATCGGTAGCTGCACCGTCCGCCGTACCCGCACCTCCACGGTACGCGGCTCGAAGGTGCGGTCGATCGCGCAACGGCACCAAACCATCTCTGCACCATTCAGATCGACAAAACGAGCTGCCTCCTCTTTTGGTGACCCTTGCGCGCCGAAAGGCAAGAAGGTCACCGGAGCCGCCGCAAGAGCTCCGGCATCCGCCGCGGTGTTCGCCTCCTGATGGGCCCGCGTCACCACGGCCAGCGCCGCAATCCACACGACGAGGAGGAGCATCACCGCGATTGCCCCGATGATTGCCAGGCTGATAGAGCCGGTGTCATCGCTCGACACGCATCACCGCTGAAGATGTGAGCGCCACTTTGAATCCACCAAACAGCGGCGTGACGATCGAGTGGTTGAGCGTTGCCGTGACCCGGGCCGTCCCGCCTACGTGCTGCTGTCGATCGATCGAGACACGAACCCGTGAGGCGGCGCCATCGTCGAGCGACCGTTGCACCGCTGCGATGGCTTGCTCCAAATCTGGTGTGGTGGCCGCCTCACGGGCACCCTCCCGGGCGGCGTGTCCGAGTTGGAGTTGGGCTCGGGCAACGAGCATGACCTCTACACCGGCGAGCAGGACAACCAACAGCAAGGGGATAACCAGCGCGAATTCCACGGTCGCACTCCCCGAATCACGCACCCGCCATTCCTCGAACTCTGTCGACAACCGCAGAGAAGAAGTCGGGAAGCACGTCCGAGCTCGATGCCCATGAAATCAGGGCAACAGCGACGACCGCCGCCGCCACGATCACAAGCGCATATTCGGCGGTGGCTTGGCCTTTGTCTGAAGTCATACTTTCCTTTCGTCAGAGGGTGAGCCGTGCCAGCGATCCGACGACGGTCGAGCCGACGGTGAGAAGGACAAAGCCCGGGAGAACAAGCAGTGTCAGCGGAAGGAGGAGACGAACCGGGAGCTTGCGAGCTGTTTCGACACGCTCCGAATGCCGACGATGCGCTTCGACCTCGAGATGTCCCGTGAGCGCAGGAAGGGCAGGAGCACCAGAGGCGACGGCGGCGGCGATCACCCGAGACGCATCGGCCATCGACCCATCGGTGCCGACGAGGGCGGCGCGTGTCCCGCTGACTTGCATGTCGACCACCAGCCGCGACAGGACTGCGCTCGCTTCCGGAGCAGCGTGGACCAGCGCCACCCGGTGCGCCGCGGCCACGCTGAGGCCACCCGCCAACCCGAGGGCGACAAGCTCCGATGCTTCGAGACAGGCATCGCGCTCGGCAGTCGCCGTACGCGCCAGGCGAGCAGCCGATCGGAATCGAACGACGGCAAGTGCTAAGAAAACACCGGCGGCTGTCTGCACCGGAGCTATGAGCATCGCGGCAAAACCAAGTCCGATGGATACGGCTCTTCGGATGCTGAGTTGGGACAGGACGTTGGCGGTTGCCAGGCCGACGGCAACCGGAGCTATCACGGGCGACTCCGCAGCATGAACACGACGATGGCCACCCCAAGTAGTTGAAGCGCGGCCCCGGCGACGGCAATCGGAAGCGACGGTCCGACATCAACACGGCCGCTGATCAAGAGGACCAAAAAGAGGCCCATCGGCAAGCCGGCAACTATCCAGGCACTCGCCCGTGCCTGAGCGGTGAGAGCTCTGCGCTCACGAAGCAGGCGGCCTCGCTCGGCCGCTCGTTGCGACAGCAACTGCATTACCGGTCCGAAGGGAGCCCCGGACTCGCTCGATATCGCCCAGGCGGCTCCGGCTAGCCGACCATTGAGCGGCATAGCGGTCGCAAGGGCTGCCGCGAGGCGAGTTGAGTCCAGTCCGAGAGACGCAGCTCGCATCGCTTGCCGGGCATCTACTGCCGTCGACCGCTCGGCTGAACGGATCACTGCCACCCGCGGCGACGCACCGCCATGGAGTTCCGTCACGACGCCTTCGAGAAACTGGGCCTCGTCGTCGGGAGTGGGGCCTTGGTCGCGACGCAACCAATCCTGAGTGACCCACGCTGCGACGAGAAGCAGAGCCAGAATCGGAAACCGAAGGGCGGCGAAGACCCCAAGGAGCGGCACGGGCGAGGACCCTGCCCACAACACGAGACCGATCACTGCAGCAATCGTCAGCACTCCCACACCGACCGGACCTGATTCTCAGCAACCCTGGAAACGGTGCGGACACGGCGCGATGTCCCGGATCGCTCTACATGGATAATCGCCTCGACCGCCGACCACAGCATCTGTCGCAAGGCGTCGTGGGGTACCTCACCGGCGGTGGCGGCGAGTGTTTCGAGTCGCCGCATCGCACCCTCGGCGTCAGAAGCGTGAACCGTCCCCATCGAACCGGCGTGTCCCGTACTCATCGCCTGGATGAGATCAAGGGCTTCGGGGCCGCGAACTTCGCCGACGATGATCCGGTCGGGTCTCATTCTCAATGCCTGTCGCACGAGGTTGCGAACAGTGATCTCGCCAGCCCCTTCAGCGTTGGGCGGTCGTGCTTCGAGCCTCACCACATGACCTTCGAGACGGAGCTCGGCTGCTTCTTCAACGGTCACAATCCGGTCGCCGGCTGGTATCGATCTCGACAGCAGGTTCAACAAGGTCGTCTTGCCCGACCCGGTCGCTCCACTGACGATGAGATTGGTTCTGTCGACCACCAACTTCTGAATGATCCGACCGCCATCGCGGTCGACCGCTCCGACGGCAATCAAATCCTCGATTTCCAGCACCGCGGCAGTGAACCGCCGGATCGCCACGACCGGACCGTCTACTGCAGCCGGCGGCACCATGGCGTGAAGACGAGATCCGTCCGGAAGTCGAGCGTCGACAGAGGGCGAGGCGCGATCGAGGCGAAGCCCCAGGGGGAGCAACGCACGCTCGACTGCAGCGATTACGGCCTCGGCTGTAGGAAACTCGATTTCCGAGCGTTCGAGATGGCCATCCCGCTCGATCCAGATCTCATCGTGAGCGTTC
>Ga0255048_10001694_pt1 | contig 14905 bp, 17 predicted proteins | sample JV7_2_2_MG_FD_183619 | JGI IMG/M metagenome (GOLD analysis project Ga0255048, IMG submission 183619) | Seawater microbial communities from Jervis Inlet, British Columbia, Canada - JV7_2_2 | ecosystem: Environmental > Aquatic > Marine > Inlet | place: Canada: British Columbia | collected 2016-10-06
GTCGAACCCCGGGCAGATGTAGGGTAAGGCGAGGTATGGCCGGAGGTTCTGCCAACCCTCTAACAGGTCGATCAGCCTAATCGCCGTTGCTTTAGCCCTTGCCCCATCTCGGGTCGCCGGCGTCTCCTGCCTGAACCTGTACTCATGAACAACCCCTCGGCCGAACATGGCCGAGTCGAGCTTACTTGCTTGATCATGTGGCATAGGTCACTCCTTCATCCGATAGGTGAGGGTCGCCTGCCCGATGGGCATCGCCGCGTCGACATCGGCTTGATCGAGCACGCCATCTTCGACGCCTTCATCGACAGCTTTCTGATCGACGGTGAACTGCCATCGACCGAACCGCTCAGGGTCGAGGTCGAGCCGAGTGACCAGCTCGAACAGTTCGGTCTGGGTCTCGGAGGTTCGGCGCCGAGTCGACCGCCAAGAAGCTGTCAGCTGGGGTGTCGACAGCTTGGTCTCGGCCGGCACATGATTCGCCAAGGCCGCCTTGAGGCCGACGAGTTCGGCCTTCATCATTCGGATCTTTGACTCACGTTCGGCGATCTCGGTACAGATCAAAGTGAGCAGGTGTTCATTTCGTTCCAACATGTTTCTCCCTGTGTTGGTTGATGGTCTGGGTGATGGTGTCACCTTCGGCGACGATGTCGCCACCTATCCATAGGCGCACCCTAAAGGCCCCTCCGGCCCCGTTGATGAGTGGTGGGTAGTAAGTGATAGTCAGCCTGACCCGCTGCCCTGTGAGGTGGATCTCGTCGAAGTGGGCGACCGCCTGATCGCTGATCTGAATCTCGTCGAGATGAGCGGCCGCCTCCTTCTTACTGCTCATCGTTGCCCGCCTCGAGCAAGGCTCGGATGATCTGATCCGACTCGGCAGCCGAAAGGGGTTGGATGTCATTGATCGTCCAAAGTACCCGGGTCAGGTCTCTGATCTTCCATCCCCTCTTACCATTCAAGCTCTCATAGAATGGTGTCATGTTTGAGGTGTCGAGCCCGATCAGCTTGCCGAGCCGATACCTAGTGATACTTCTTGAGCTGATCAACTTGCGTAACGTAGATTCCAACTTGCCCCCCATCTATTGACATCATGATACTATAGTACTGAACAAAACTATAGTACTATTTGCTCGGCATTTTAAATAAAAGTTGGCCCGCACATTGCTACGCGCATATATATTATAACGCTTATTGCATACATCCTTTGATATCATACACTTACGTGAGCACGGCCGCCAATCATGCCCTGATCTAACCCTGATTAGACCGATCTCGGCGATCCTATTACGCATACATCCTTTAATATCATACACTTACGTGAGCATATTTTGACCCCCTATATTTCGGTCAGTAATAATCGATGGTTACCCCTTTACAACTTGCCATGTCTGATCCACTATTGACAAATCTGTCAATAGCTGGGGAGAGGGGATGAGTACTTTAAGAGAATTGCTTCAAGATCTCGGGCTTAACCCGAAGACGATCCAAGGCGGTGACAAGGTCGCCTTCTGGTGTCCGAAGTGTGACGACCAAAGGAAGTTGAACAAGCGAACCGCCCAAGGTCACAACGACCAGATCGGGACTTGGTGGTGCTTTCGATGTATGCCTCGAGGCGATTACCACTCGGCCCGGTGGCTCGCCAAGTGGGGTGACGTTAACTATCAGTCTGGGCCGGCCGACCCCAAGCCGAAGAAGGCGGCGAAGGCTCGGCGGAATGTGCCGCTCGCCTGGTCGGAGGCCTATCGAGACCGAGACCCAACGCTCTCGACCGCTTGGGCGCTTGGTCGGGGTTGGCGCTTCGATGTCTGCCAACACCTCGGCCATCATCCCGATGTGATGGTCGCCGCCCATATGCCTGCCGGCCGATCCGGTGCTTGGTTGGCTCGGCAGTGTCAACCGATTGACCGCCGACTCCTGATCGCTCTTCGGGACGAGTTCGGGAATGTTCGGAACGTCTCGAGGCGGATGGCAATCGGCGACGAGGAAGGTGACCAGCCCAAGTCGCTCTTCCTCCGGTCAGCTGACACCGGCGGAGGTTGGATCTGCTTCGGTCGGATGCAAGTGATCGACAAGTCGAGCAAAGTGATCCTGGTCGAAGGTGGCCCCGACTATCTACTCGCGAGTCGGATCTGGCCTAACCACATTGTGATCGGATCGACCAACGCGACGGCGATGCCCGAGTGTGCCGAGCGGATCGCCAAGAAGCGACCCGCCGAGGTCACGATCATTCCTCACGTCGGCGACACCCCTCGACCCGGCGAGTCGGTTGGGATCGGTGAAGCGTGTGGTCGGGAAGCTGCCGAGATCTTGGCGAAGGTGTCCAACGTCCGACTTGCTCAGCTGGGTCGGGTCGGTGACCTCTCCGATCTCTTTGGGCCGACCCCGGATGAGGCGAGGCAGCTGACTCGGGCCGCGTACACCCATCGGCGGCCAGTGCTACTCAGTGACGCCCAAGCATCCCTCCTCGAGGAGTTGAGAGATGCCCGGCGAGCTGCCGACCGAGACGGTGAGGTCCAGACAATTCAGATCGCCGCCGGCGCCGGGAAGACCCACGCGGCCATCGACCTCGCCGCCGAGGTTGCCCTCGAAGAGTTCGCGGTCGACCGGACCAACAAGGCCGGCGACAACTTCGAAGGCCGAGAGCGAGGCCGGGTCTTCTTCTTGGCGCCGAACCATGATCTCGCCGAAGAGATCATGATCGCCTTCGTCGCCCGCTACCCCGAGATCCCGGTCCAGCACATCAAGGGCTTGCCCCAAGGGTGCCAGGTCTGGAATGAGGAGGCCGCCAAGTACTACCGGCTCGGCGGCAAGCGAGGAGGGCGGCGAGCTCTTTGTGGTGCCATCACCTCGAGGGGGGATAGTCGGTGTCACCTCTGGGACACCTGTTCAGCTCGAAAGACCAAGCGCCTTCGGGCCGGCGTCAACTTCTCAGTTCATGGGATGAGCCACCTCGCGACCGAGGCTCATCTGACCATCGTCGACGAGCAACCCGAGCCGGTCCGACTCGACGTGGTCTCAAGAGATGACGTCGCCTCCCTCTATCGGGCCGCCCCCTTCGGGATCGGTCGAAGATGGATGGAGGTTGAAGGCAACCTTCATCAGTCCGATCTGATGGATATCTGGTCGGCTTGCGAGGCTTGGACGGTGAGGTACCGGGCCGAAGCCCATGGCCAGCGGGCCGCCCTCTTCGACTTGATCGACCGAGACCTTATCAAGAATCTTGATGGCAGCCGACCACCCCCCTTCCCGCCGCCCGATGTCTTGAGGAAGGGGTTGAAGGTCGGCGCCAACATGCCTTCGGTCAAAGCTTGGGAGCTCTTGCTCGGAGCCCTTGACCCGACCGCGACCGCCGAGGTCAGCTGTCTTCGGGGCGAGTGGTCCCTCGAGGTGAGGAGGTCGAACCCCTTGCCCGAGGGTAACGTGATTCTTCTCGACGCGACCGCCGAGTATACGACCGAGTCACTCGGGTCGGTGACTGGTCGGCACATCCGACGCCGAGCGATCCCGGTCATGGGCGCCGCCCCCCTCCGGTCGATCTGGCTCGACTCAGGCCAATTCACGGCTGGCTCGGCGCTCTACTCGACCGCGGTCGAACGTGTTCGGCGTCTCCTCGGTTGGCTGCGGACGGTCACCCAACTCGGCGAGATCGGGATCATAACCCACCGACGACTCGCCGCCATCGGTGAAGAGATCGACGACTCGATCCGTTGGGCGTACTACGGGCGAGATGACCGAGGCACCAACAAGTTCGCTTCGGTCAAGAATTGGGTATGCCTTGGCGATCCGACCCCGAACCTTGGGGCGATCCAGGCCGAGTGTCGGCTCTCCGGCCTTAGCTGGGAGACCGAAGCGAAGCAAAAGACATTTGCCATCGCCGTCCAAGCCATCGCCCGAGCTCGGCACATCCGCCGAGACGACGAACCCCCGATCCTGATCTACGTCGGCCGGACCCCTCCGGCCGTTATGGAATGGGAACGGACCAAGCTGCCCAAGGGTCGACGGTCTGACATCCGCGGCATGATCGAGCGGGTCGCCGATACCGTTGGATGTATCCCGTCTCGCCACTGGTTTCAATCCGAAGCCGGCAATGGTTGGCTCGGCCCGCTCTACGGCGTCGACCTCACGACCGTCAGCCAGTCAACCCTTGACCGGAATATCGGAAGGGTCGCCGGAACTCGCCGATGGCCTCCGACCTACGTCGGCGACGACCGGATCAGGGGTCAGGTTCACGGGCCGGTCGAAGCGATCCAAGCTTGGGCCGACCGAGGCTTCGCCGTCATCTCGCCCGAATAAAAAAAGCCCGGCGCCAACCCCTAGGCGACCGGGCTCTCGGACACAGGGAGAGAGTGTCGAGGCCATACTACTCACATGTTCAGGTGAGAGTCAACCGCATTGGATGCGGCCGAAGCATCGGGTTCTTTTTCGGGATGACATCGAACCCCCACTCGTCAAGAATGCTGAGCACATCATCAACGTGCCGGCAGAGTGCCCAGTTGTACCCAAGCTCGACCAGCTTATCCCTCCAGACTAACTGGTCATGAGATAGCCGGCCCGTCTTCGTCTTGAGCTCGATGAAGCATGGCTTGCCATTGGTCGGCGCCGGCGTCAAGATCACGACATCGGGCACCCCAGCTTTGAGACCTTGGCCCTTCATTTGGGCGCCGGCTCGGGCTCGGTTCGAGCCGCCGAGGTAGGCGCCGTTCGGCGGGTGGAACCAGACCAAGCGCATCCCATCGAGAAGAACTGCGGTCATCCTTTGGATATCTCTTTCAAGTTCAGACACTTACCGACCCCCCTGAATGCTTGCGTGAACTGAACAGGCTATCAGTATGAACAAACGTTTATCAACAAAAAACGATCCACCCCTTGATTATTGACAGATATGTCAATAGTATAGCTGAACAACCAATTGAGGCCCGAGGGGGCCGGGAGAGAGAGAGATGGAAACGAAGGCAAGGAAGCACTTGAGACTTGAGGAAGCACTCGGGGTAATTTGGACACAAGCACTCGCCCGAGGGGTATACTATTTGGATTGGGATCACATTGAGTTCGCGGTCAAGCACATGACCGGGCATGACTGCCACTATGGCTTAACCCTCGAGATTCTCGTCGTCAAGTGGCATTGGATGGCGGACCACACCGGGGTCTACCTACACGCCGGCGAGCCGGAGGTGTGTCGTGATTAAGTACACCTACCTCAAAGAGGTCCAGGACGATTGCGATGTGTTTGGATCGATGGGTCACATCAAATGGACCCCCCCTCAGCTCTTCCATTGTTGGCAGGCCCATGGCAATAGGGGCGGGTTGCTCATCGGCGAGATCGTTGAGAACTTCTCGATCATCAATGGAAAGTTTTGTGCAAGTGCACACTACGTTGCTGCACTTGCAGCAAGGACCGGAGAGCTGACCAAGGTTGAGTCGGTCACGACCCGAACCGAGGAGGGGATGGTCGTGACTTGCACCGTTGCCCGCGGCGAAGGCCGCGAGATGACGATCAGTCACTCCGAGGCTTGGGCGAAGGAGGCCGGATATCTCCGAGGCGGCCGTAGCCCTTGGGCGACACACCTCGAGGATATGCTTCGGAAGACAACCATGATGAAGTTATACCGAGCTCTCTTCCCCGACGCGGTCGCCGGTCTCTACGACCCGGCCGAGATGAGCCACTCAACCCCGACCCCGCGCCGCGAGCCGACCCCGGCACCTCGGCCGGTTCAGGCGCCTCGACCCCGGACCAACCCAGAGCCAGACTTCGCCGCCCAACCTGGCTCGACCCCGGCACCGGCCGCCCAACCCGAGCCGACCGAGCCGACGAATCAGGGCAAGATCATCGGCTTCGTCTCTAACGGTCACCTCCTCCAAAAGGAAGAGTATGAGGCACACGTCGCCAAGTACCCTTCGACCCAAGAGTACGCCAAGATGGAAGGCATCACCTTCGCCTCGGCGATGGCATTGAGCCGAGACGCTAAAGGCGCCGAGCTCCCGATCCTATCGGTCGATGGTGACTGGGTACTCGGAGCGCACGCCCCCCACCCGAGTCTCGCCGAGATGGGTCGAGAGGTCGCTGGCTACGACTCATTCTATTTTGTGTCGCGGGCACTTTGGGCTTGTGATGGGCTCAACCTCGACTACGCGGCCGACGCCATCTCAGCTTGGGCGAGGTCGGGATCTTGGGCCGATGCTGGGTCATTGCTCATCAAGTTGGCAGCCGCCAACACCGAGAATCAGCAAGACCGCCGGTCGACTGCCAACCGGTAGACCTAGCGAGGATTCAAGGCTCCCTCGAGGGCCTTGAGGGCGGCGACCGCAGCCACCCCATGAAGGCGACCGGACTGAATGACCCGGTCGCCTTTTTTGTATTCAAAGTAGAGAGTCGGGGTCGATGGAGGTGGCAGGCTAATCCGCCGAGCCAACCCCTCGAGGTCGGCTGGCGGATCTTTCTTCGGTGGGGGATCGGTCGGTCCCTCGCGGTCGACGGTCATCGGCGCTCCTCCATTCGGGTTTCGATCCGCGCGAGTGTTTGCTTGATCCCATTGACCGCCTCCCAGATCTGAACACCCATCTCTCGGCGCTGGGTCGACTCGATCTCGAAGAGGGATCGGAAGTCGACCGTCAACCTTTTGGCTTCATCGGCAGTGCTTTGGGCCGCTTTGATCTTGCTCTCGAGTTTAGCGAGCAATGACCTTGTATGCCAGGCGAACCCGACGACGAATATCATAATCGCGGGCAGGGCAGTGATCACATGATCCAAGATGTTTCGGAGATCGGCCGGCATGTCTACCCCCAAGTTGCCCAAGTCGGCGAGACCCCGACGAGTGAACCATGCCCGCCCGATGAGACGATCACAAGCTGCCCATTCGCTCCGACGTCGAACCGGCTGATCCGGCCATCATACCCCGCCGGCGGCGTGACTTGAACTGGGTGATCCCCTCCTCCGTAAACGATCCGCGCCGAGTACCCAACTATCGACGGGTTGTCGAAGTCGCCGCCATACACCGGAGCCGCGTCAATGACCAGTCCGACCGGCGTGCCGGTGGTATGGGGGGCAACAAACTCCGGCCGGGTCGGGTCATTCTGGACTATTGCCCCGGCCGTCATTAGGGTGTCGGTTGATTTGGTTGTGAATGCCATTACCCTATCCTTATCAGTTGAAGATCTTTAAACTTTGCCCAATTCTCATCGGCGACCATGGCTCGGCCGTCGACCACGTCGACCCCGATCTCGTCATTAAGGTTGGCAGAGCCGACCCCGACCAAGGTCGTTGGGCCGGGCGAGCTGCCGAGGTTGTCATCGAAGAACACCCTCGGCCCCCAGGCCACACCGGATGTGAAATTCTTGATCTGGAATGACACTGAGTATGCGCCGGTGAGTCTGGGTCTGCATTGGATCTGAAGTAGGTAGTGACCGGCGACCAGCTTCATCGCCGTCGGCCAGGTGGTGTTGGTTATCACCGATCCCCCATAGGCATATCCGGTCACCGGGCCGGCGCCCGAGCTCGGGAGCTCAGTGACCACGATCCCGAACCCCGTCTTCCTTCCGAGGTGCCATCGATGAGCCGAGGTGTAGGTGTACGACCCGACCGTCCAGTTGCCGACGCTAGGATAACGCCAATCGAATGACCCCTCGGAGATCCCGACGCTGACCCCTTTCCACTTGGTTGTCGCCGAGTCATACCCCAGATATTGACCGTCGGGCACGCCGGCATCGACGTCTGCTAATTCGGCGAGATCGGTCGTCGCGAGGTGGGTGTCAACATAGGGCGTATAGCCACCAGACGCCCCCTCAGAGACGTCATCGGCGTCGATAGGTATGTCGCCATCAACGCCGGGTGGTACCGCATTGACGCTTATTCGATTGAGACTCATACCAACCTCATCGCGTAGATGAAGCCCCGCTGAGACTGCTCGTTGACCTGACCGGTCAGATCGTTCGAGCTCGCATCGACCCGGACATCGATCTGATTATCTCCGGCGACGGTCGGCGCTGAGCCGAAGGTCACGATGCTCTGGACCACCTTCGGATATCCAGTGTCGCCGCCGACCCGACTTATCGAGGAGTGGGCGGCGCCCGCCGCGAAGATCCGACAGTCCAAGTAAGAGGTTGTCGCAGGCAGACCCAACCCGACCCCGGCGGTCACAAGGTAGGTGCCGGCCGGGAAGAAGGAGAGCGCCCGGACCCATCCGGCGGCCGCGTAGCTGGGAGCATCGACCCACGACCAAGCCGAGGTACCGTTCGAGGTGCCGGCGGTCCTCACCTCATACTTGATCGAGGTCAGGCCCGTGCCCAAGTTCAGCGAGTAGAACTCGATCTGTTTACCGTTCGAGTAGGGCTCGTTGCCAGATAGGATGCCCCCTGTCCAAGGGTAAGCCACCGTCGACCCATTGCCAATCATGGCGATCTCGGCGCCGCCCGAAGCGGTCGCGGCGACGTAGATCCCCCCCGACCGCTTGAGCACTTGACCGTCGACGGCGCCGGCCGTGTTGACGTCGGCGAAGGCGTCAATGTTGGTCGCCGCGATCTTGGTGTCGATCCGAGCTGGGGTGTAGTACTCGTTGGTCGCGGTCTCGGCCACGTTGTCAGTCGTGATCGAGATGTTGCCTGACCCATCCGGATCAATCGAGTTGACCTTGGTTTTGTTGTGACTCATGACATCTCCCTCCATTGGTAGACAGCGTCCCAGTACCTCAACCGAGTCGAGGCGCCGGCCGCGTTCAGCGAGATCGTCGCCGCCCCCCCGATGAGCTTGCCATTGCCATTGATCGAGATGCTATGCGCCGCTCCCTCTTTGGTCACTTCGATCTGGTCGCCGGCGACCGGTGCCGCCGGGAGAAGGACGGTCAGCGGACCCGGCGCCCCGGTGATATCCACCAAGTAGGATGACCCCGCGGCCGCCGGCGATACGTGCGTCGTCGTCGTCGTGTAGGTGCTGAGCGGCAGAGCGCCGCCGCCCGATTGAGCTTGGACCGTGAAGGAGCTCACCCCGTCCCAAGCGTAGACGTCGCCGGCGTTGGGTACGCCGACCGCGCCGACATCGGAGTGAAGGGCGATCGACCCGAGCGAGGTGCAGTTGATCGGGCCGGCGTCAAGCTGGGGTAGGGTCTGGCCTGCCTCGGTGTTGGTGTTGAGAAGTGTGACCTCGCGGTTCAATGCTGATGAGACGTTGTCGGCGTGAACGTTGGTGCACTCACTCACTAGGTAGATCGACTTCGCCGCGACCCCGGTCGAGTTGATGATCTTCGACCCGCCGACGAACAAACACCGAACGAAGAGGACCAGCCCGGTCACCCCGACGTTGATCGTCACGTCGGCGTTGAACTCGCAATCATAAAATGCGACGAAGGACGAGAGCGGCGAGGCGCCGGCGTTGGCGACGGTAACAGCGCCATACATATGACAGTTGTGGAACCGATTGTTGGCAACACCTCCGCCGGTCGCCGCGTTAAGTGTTACCGGTCCATAGATGCCGAACCCATTGATCCGGCACTTGTTCGTCGTGCCGGTCAGCTCGAGACCCCGAAGGGTCGCGCCGTCGCCGATGAAAGCGTTGGGTGAATTCTCGACCCCGCCCACCGACTTTATGTTCAGGTAATCCTTATTGTTCACCGAGACAACGACGCCGGATGAGTTGAATGTGCCGGGTGATACGATGACCGCCTCGTTGGTCGTCGCGACCGCGTTGATCCCGGCTTGGATGTCAGCGCTCGTAACGTTGACATAGTTGGTCTTGTCTTGGATCGAGGGCACCGCCGCGAGGGCTCGGGGAGCCGTGAACCATTCGTTGGTCGCGCCGCCTGGCTCGAGAATGTCATCGGTGTCGAGAACGACCGCGCCGATCTTCGTATTGACCGAAGTGACCGCGCCGCCGCCGCCACCTCCGCCGGCAGGTGGTTCAATCTTGATCGCCATTAATATGACCCCCTGAAGAACTCGCCGATCACTCGGGTCGTATCCGCGCCGACCGCTTTCTTAATGCTGATCGTCGAAGGCATGCCTCCTCTCAACCCGAAGAGGGTCTGCTCATAGGCAGCACCCGCCTTGATCTGAATCTCGTTAGTCACTGGGTCGCCGGCGATGGTCCGGGCTCTCAGCTTGAGGTAGACCGCGCCGGTGCCATCTGTGTTATCAATGTTGACCGACCCCCAAACGAGCCCACCGATCAAGGCGGCGCCGGTCATCGAGTCTTGAGTCGAAGCCGATGAGTAGTCGATCCAATCGGTTGACACCGTTGTGTCACTCGATCCGACGTACTCGGCGGCAGTGGTTGGTGAGAGTATCCGATTCCCAAACATGATCTAGTCTCCTGATTATTGGTCGAAGTCGGTCGCGACCGGTCGATAGATTTTGGCGATTGAGGTGACCGGTCGATCATTCCGAACGACCCCCTCACCTCGGGTGCCATCCGGGAAATATCCCCAAGCATTGCCTTCAATCGTCGCGAACGTGCCGCCCTTGGTGTCGACGTCGACACACAAAACGATATGAGATCCCTGCTCGCGGGCGACCGATCCGGCATTCTGAACGGTGACGATATCTCCCGCTTGAGGCCAAATGGCCGGCAGCATCTTCTCGGGCATCGACCCACCCATGAGTCGATCCGTACCACCCCAATCTCGCCAGAGTCGAGAGCATGAAGGCAGGGTGTACTTGCGGGCCCGAGCGGTCATCTCGGCGCCGAGTCCGTAACAGTAGGCCGCGAATGCGCCGCACCAACTGAACGATTGAGGTTGGTAGGCTCGCCGCTCGTTCAAGTTCCGAACGTCGGCCGAACCCCAGCCGAGGCCATGCTCGCCCCGGATATACTCATCGATCCGAACGGCGCCCGAGTCATCATCTCTGATGTCTGCGATCCACTCCGACTCGGCGACGGCGACCACGGCCGCGGCGAAGGCGTTCGGGTGCCGGCTCATCATGGCCGGTGCGCGCTTCAATATTGGGTCGAGGTCGGCATAGAGTTGAGTCATCTCTCGGTAGGTTTGGCGAAGCATGGTTCGCATCCGCTCGACTTGCTCGAGGAGCTCCTCGCGGGTCGGCTCGGTCGGCGCTGGCTTCTTCTTGGTTGGCCTCTTCATAAATAATTTTTCCCATCATCATTGGCCGCGCCGAGCTTGCCGGCGGCGTCGGCAAGGTATGCTTGAAGCTGCCTGGCCGAGGTTGCGTTGTCGTAGGTCGGCGGCTCAATTGTGCCGCCGGCCGTCGCGAGCCCATGGGCCGCGTTGAAGACGATCCGGTTCGCGGCGATGTCGACCGAGTTGATCGTGTGACTGGTCCTGCCATCATGATCGCCGGCCGGCAGGTGATCGACCTGAGCACCCGGCCCGAACCCTTGAATATCCTTGAGCGGGTCGCCGGTCGGCGAGACGTCGCTGAAGGTGGTCGCCGAGACGATCACCGAGGTCGGCGAGTCGATGACGGTGACCAAGGCGGCCGCGTTCCATCCGGCGCCGAGTGTGCCATAGTACATCAGCTCGAGGTGGGTGCCCTCGCCCATCAAGTCGACCGTCGAAGAGGTGACGAGTGCCCGAACATCTTCGACCCCCCACGAATCATCATACCCTCGGAGGTGGCTCGAGGTCAGCGAGTAGACCGACCCGACCTCACCCCGAAGACCCCGGCCGGTGCCCACCCCCCCGCTGAACGTCCGGACCGGTGCACCGTACAAGTTAAAGATCCGGCTGAAGAGGGGTCGGAAGATGGCGAGGGTCGACGCGGCATCCTCCCAGTCGACCCGGTTCAGCTCGAGCCCGGGCAGGGTGAGCTCGAGCGGTCGGACCTCACCCGATAGGGCGCCGATGGATCGTTGATTGTTGATCGTGGTTTCGCTTCGGTACTCCTCAGCCTCCGAGTCATAGTCGGCGAGGATCTCGAGCGAGTTGACGATGGTATCGGCCGCACCCCAGATCGGCGGATCGTCGGTCAGCCAATCTCCTTCGGCAATGGTGCCGGCCGAGGTGTCTGAGTACTCGGCACCGATGGCGACCGCACCGAGGACGCATCGACCGTCAGCGAGTCGACGCATAACCAAGGCATACCCCAAGGCTTTAAGGATCGGGTCGATGACCTCGCGGACGCTGATCCCGTCACCGGGAAGGGCGAGCCGCCACAGGTCCAGACCGAGCGGAGCGGTGATCGCCTCGATTGAGGTGACGTCGAGATCAGCTGTCGTCAGTCCGGCGCCATAGCTCAAGACATCATAGGTCGGGTCGTTGATCTGACCCCCACCGCCCGAGAGTAGAAGTCGGAGGATCAGACCACCCGGCGTCAACCCGTCGAGGTAGCTGCCGAGCTTGATCTCACATCTCGGCGACCCGGGCCAATCGCCGAACGATCCGACCCGCTGGCTCGGTGGTAGGGTGAAGGGGTTAACCCTGATCGCGTAGCCAATGACCTGACCCCCCGAGCTCACTGCCGCCGAGGTGAAGGCCTCCATCATCCTCGACTTGGTCGCCTGCTCGGCTCGGTCGAAGTAGGTGATCTGAAGGTAATAGACGGTCGACGGGTCGACGATGGCCGGCAGGATCAACGGGTCGGAGACTAGGACATACCTCTCGCCGAGCTGGTAGAACCCTCGGGCGATCCCTCGGATCGTTTGGCGCATGGTCGCCGGCGATGGCATGTGATGGCGATAGACCCTCTGAGATCCGCCGTCGGCATCATTCTGCCAGTCAACCACGAAGTGGTCATCGCCGGCCGGAGCGTAGTCGATGGCATAGTTGAGCCGCCGATCATTCGTCATCATCGGCCAAGGCCCGCCGACCGGGTCCCAAAGCATCGCCGGCAGGGCCGCGCCGTCCTGAAGGGTCTGATGTGCCAAGAACTTGTCAGTCCAGAACCCAACCCCGAACCGACCGCCGACGACCGGCGCCGCGGTATTCCAAGCGGCGTTGAGCTTGGGCTCGGCGGTGTGAATGTCGGCGAAGGTCAGCCGAAGCCAGGCACCCCCGATCCCGGCATGAGTGACTGGTTGGGCCGCGTTGAAATCGTTGAGTAGGTCGGGCCACTCCCGAAGCTCGGCCGCCGACCCGAGGGGTAGGATCTCATACCTCTGAAGCTCGAGGGGGTTGAGTAGGATGATATCTTGACCGACCGACGGCGCCCAAAGGCCGACCGGGAAGAAGTACCCGGTGTGAGGTGGTACCGCCGGCGAGTAGGCGCTCGGCTCTTCGGCGACGTTGAAGTCTCGGAAGCCGATGAACCGACCTGACCTCGGGTGTCGGTCCTCAAGAGTGATGTCAAATATCTGCTGATGGTTGTGACCACCCGACAAAGTGATCTCGCCGGTCGCCGCGTTGAACGCTGTGATCTGGCCCGAGACGGTCGGGAAGGTGGTGCCGAGCTCTGACTCAAGAGTGCCTTGGGCATGCTCGATCACACATCCTTTATCACTCTCGAAGTAGTGCCAACCCTGCCGAAGGGTGGTCGAGTATCCCTGCTCGGAGGCGATCTCGTTGTCTAACATTGCGGTGATCGGGACTAGGTCGAGAGCGATTGAGGTGTCGCTGTCCGCCCGAGGTGAGGTGTCGATGAACCCCCTCATGATCTCGGTGTATGGGGTGGTCGTGCCATCATCTCGAAGGGTGGCGGCATATAGAGTCGCCCGCCTTGACCTCCAGTTGGTGACATGGTTGGTCGCCTCGGGGATCAGCCCGACTTCGTTGATCACATGATTCTGCTTGGTCGATCCGCCGACCCCTCGCTCGATGATCCGGACCTCTTCCCAAGTGCCATGACTAACACTCGAGGTCTTCGTGAAAGTCTCTGCGCCGATATGAACTACGGTCGGGTTGCCCGGGAAGTTGCCCGACCCCTCGACCTCGATGTCGAAGGGTGGTAGATCCCGATGAAGGATCGAAGCTCGAAGTTGAGCGCTCGTCACCGAGGCAGCTCGCCGACCGAGCCGACCGAAGATGGTAGACGGGTCAGTCTCGCCGCCGAACCGGTCGACCGCGAGCGTGATCGTGATCGGGTCGTAGGTCGCAACCCCCCCGATCACGTCGAGTCTGGATGAGTACTGACTGACCGAGACGAGGGAGTTGACGTCGGTGTATGGCACCGCGGCGACGGCGCTGATCTGCCCGCCGAGGTGGGCGGCCGGCGATGGCCCGGAGTGGTACCGGACCGGCACCCCGGCGATGACCAGGCAGAAGACCCGGCGCTGATGATCTGAGTAGATGTCAGTCATACCACCTCACCCTCAAACATCTCGTAGATGTCAATCGACTCCGGGTTAAGGTCGACGCAAGTCAACCGAAGCATGAGGGGTTCACCCCGATAGTTCGGAGGCTTCAGGGTCGAGGTGTCATCGGGCACGAAGAGACACCGAGGGGTCGTCGCCGCGCCGAGGGCGACGTTAGCGCCTCGGGTTCGGGTGCCGGTCGAAAGGGTCGACCTTGGGTAGTTACCGCCCCGATCTTCGGGCAGGATGTGACCGTTGATCTGAGACCAGGCACACCCGCCATCGATGCAAGTTGGCGCCGCGCCATAGGTCCATAACTCCATTAGGATCGATGATGCACCTGACCCCGAGGCGGTGCACTCGATGATCGCGCCGATGTATCGACCCATGATCGAAGGTGTGAATGGTACCTCGAGAGTTTGGGTCGAGGCCGGCGCCCGCCAGTTGATCGCCGAACCTGACAGAGCATTGTCGGGCAAGTTGATCCGAAGGTAAGTGAATGAATGATGACTCACCCGCCGATACCTCGCGGCCGCCTGATAGAGGGCGACGTCGGCGAGTCGGCTGATCCCTCCGCCGGTGACGGGTCGTTGCCATTTGGTTGACTGGGTCGGAGGTGGCGCCAAGATCTGACGGGTCGGCCGGCTCATGTGATCACCTCCCAATACACAAATGATTTGACCGGAGCGATGATCAGGGTCGCGCCGCCGCCGACCTCGATATTGATGTAGGGAGCCG
>Ga0255048_10001698_pt1 | contig 14884 bp, 13 predicted proteins | sample JV7_2_2_MG_FD_183619 | JGI IMG/M metagenome (GOLD analysis project Ga0255048, IMG submission 183619) | Seawater microbial communities from Jervis Inlet, British Columbia, Canada - JV7_2_2 | ecosystem: Environmental > Aquatic > Marine > Inlet | place: Canada: British Columbia | collected 2016-10-06
CCCGAACCAAAGTTTGGGCTCGCCGTGACCGGCGTGATCCATCCCGACGAGGTCCTCACCAACGTCGGTGGCCATCCGGGCGACGCCCTCGTGCTGACCAAACCGATCGGAACCGGGCTCATTGCTACCGCCATAAAACGCCAACTGTGCGACCGGGAGATGCGGGATAAGGCCGTCGCAGTGATGATCGAATTGAACGACGCAGCATCAACTGCCGCCCAATCCGCCGGAGCCACCGCCATGACCGACGTCACCGGCTATGGACTGCTCGGGCACCTGCGCGAGATGCTCTCAGATGTGGGCGCCGTCATCGAAGCGGACCGGGTGCCCTTGATTTCAGGAGCCGAGGCCCTGGCCGCCGACGGCGTCGTACCGGGCGGTTCGAAGCGAAACCTGGCCGACGCCCACACGTTCGCCGATCTGAGCAGCACCTCCGAAACGACGGCGATCCTGCTCACCGATGCCCAAACGAGCGGCGGCCTGCTTATGGCTATCCCGCCCGAGCAGGTGGAAGCACTTCTGACCGAATTGCCGGCCGCCAGACAAATCGGTGCACTGGTTGCGGATCATCCCGGCGAGATCGAAATCACGTGACCAACGGCCGCCTCGAATCGATCGCCGACGCTCTGTCGATCGGCCGACTCCGGCGCCACATCGTGCTGTGCGCCGACCAAACAACACCAAGGTGCTGCACCCGAGAGGAAAGCAGCGAGGTCTGGCGCTATCTCAAGGGTCGCCTCAAAGAGTTGGGGCTCGCCACCGCACCCCCCAGATGGAGGGGAACACCCAGCACCGAGACCTCGGTGGAATCCGGTAACGGCACCGTCCTGCGGACAAAGGCCGACTGCCTGCGAATCTGCGAGGCGGGTCCCATTGCAGTCGTCTACCCCGATGGAACCTGGTACCACGGAGTGACGATCGAGGTGATGGAGCGGATCATCCAGGAGCATCTGGTCGGGGGCGTACCGGTAGTAGAACACTCCTTTGCCAGCGACGACCTCAAGGGCCGCCTCGACACCGATCGGTCCTAGGCTCGTGGGTCGTGAAGCGTCGAGTAATCACCTCTGCGGTCGCCGGATGGGCGCTGTGGCGCCTGCTTGCGCCCGAAGTTCCGCCGCGATTCGAGGGAACCCAGAACCGACCGGGGACGATACCCGGCCGCACCGTGACCACCGGGAGACACGAGTTCTTCGTTCGCGAGTTGGGCGAGCCCGACGCTCCACCGATCGTGCTGATCCATGGATGGCTGTACGACAGCCTTGCCACCTGGCACCGGGTGGCTCCGGAGTTGGCAATCTCGCACCGGGTGGTGATGCCCGACATCCGCAATCACGGCAAGTCCGATCGGATTAGAACTCGATTCGACATCTCCGAAGCAGCCGATGAGTTGGCCGTCGTGCTCGACACACTCGACATCGTCGACGTTCCGTTGGTCGGCTACTCGATGGGCGGAATGATCGCCCAAGAACTCGCACTCCGACACCCCGGAATGGCAAACCGTCTTGTGCTCGCCGCCACAGCTGCGTCTCCGGTGCAGTGGCCACGCTGGCTCACCGTCGGCGGAATGATCGGCGGCAGGGCCTTGAGCCGCGTTGACCGAACCCTCCTGCCCCGGATTGCCTACCGCTACTTGATGCAAACGGGCGTCTTCGGACCCGAGCACGGTCAATGGTTGTGGCAAACGCTGCTCGACCGTGACACCGATCTCTATTACGAGGCCGGGTTTGCGATCCTCAGATTCGATGCGACCGACCGTATCCGCCAAATCAAGATCCCGGTGCACAGCATCATCCCGAACCGCGATCAGTTGATCCCTCCCGATCACCAGCGCGAGACCGCCACAATGATCGGCGCGGATGTCGTGGAGATCGAAGGCGGCCGTCATGAGGCGGTACTCACCCACCCCGGTGAGATCGCCAAAGCGATAGCCGATTTCGTGTCGGCCACCAACGCCTAGCCCGGCAGCAGACGCGCAAGGTCCCCCGCCGCACGGCAGGGGACCTTGCTGGAGTTCGTTTCTCCTACTCGTGGTGGTGGTGCGAAAGTTGCTTTGCCACCAGTACACCGATGGCAACCACCAGGAGGAGCAAGAAGATCTTCTTCATGATCGTCCTTCCTTCTGTCTGGTAATCCTATCCGGCGCGCCCTCGTATGCGAGGACTGGATTCATCTCCGGCCATGGGTAGCCTCACTCGCCGTGAGGACGAGTGCCAGCATGAACTTGATGACTCCACCGACGAGATCGGCGGTTGATCGCCTAAAGGCGTATCTTGCCCTGACCAAGCCGCGCATCATCGAATTGCTGCTGATCACAACCGTTCCGGCGATGATCCTCGCCGCCGACGGTTGGCCCGGTTGGGGCCTCGTTGCCGGAACCGTAGGTGGCGGCGCATTGTCGGCCGGTGGGGCCAATGCCATCAACAACGTCGTGGATCGTGACATCGACGCCAGGATGCGACGCACCCGGCATCGCCCGCTTCCCGCCGCCACCGCTTCGCCGGGCGAGGCGTTGGTGCTCGGACTTCTGCTCGGCACAGCGGGATTCGGCGTCCTGTGGGCCGCGGCCAACCTCGCCGCCGCAGCGCTTGCCACCGGCGCGCTCGGCTTCTACGTCCTCATCTACACGATCTACCTGAAACGGACCACACCGCAAAACATCGTTATCGGGGGAGCCGCAGGTGCCGTACCGGCCCTCGTCGGTTGGGCGGCGGTAACGGGAAGCGTCGCACTGCCCGCCTGGTTGTTATTCGCTGTGATCTTCTACTGGACCCCACCGCACTTCTGGGCGTTGGCTCTTCGTTTCCGGAGTGACTACGAGGCCGCAGGCGTTCCGATGCTCCCGGTAGTCGTTGGGGAGAGAGCGACCGCCATCCAGATCACCATCTACTCGGTCGTCGTTGCCGGAACGTCCTTGCTGCTGCAGCCGGCGGCGGGGATGGCCACCTTCTATGTGGTGGCGGCAACCGTGCTCGGTGTTGGATTCGTCGCAGCTGCGATGAGGCTTCTCCGTCAACCCGACTGGGCGATGACGGTGTTCCGATTGTCCAACGTCTACTTGTCGCTGCTGTTTGCCGCCGTCGCCATCGATGTGCTGGTCGCCGAGCCGGCTGCGGCGTCCCAAGCCATTGCCTGGGTCGGCGGCTCTCTCGTGGTGATCGGGTCGCTGGCGATCGTCGCCGTGACCCGGCCATCCACCTTGCGCGAGTTCGGACTCGTACTCGTTCCTGCGGTGGGCGCGGCGACCGCCGCACTCGTCGTCATTTCCAGAAGCTGAATCTCCCGACAGAGGTACCGTATGCAGTCGATGCTCGCCACCATCTCGTACCCACCGATCCCGATCTGGGAAGTCGGGCCGCTCCGCCTCTCGCTGCACGGAGTGATGGCCGGAGTCGGCTTCATGGTCGGTGCATGGCTGTTCCTGCGCGAAGCCAAGAAGCGAGGCTTCGACCAAGAGAAGATCACCTCGGTACTCACCTGGGGCCTAATCGGATCAATCCTCGGGGCAAGGTTGCTGACAGTCCCGGCCCACCTCGACGAAGGTCTTCTCAATGCCCTCGAACCCTTCTCATACTTCTCGATCATGGGAGGCTTTGCGGGGGGAATCATCGTTGGTGGTTGGCGGATGCGGATGTTGGGGCTGAATATTCTCGCCCATATGGACCTCGCCGCACCGGGCCTGGCGATTGGAACGGTCGTCGGCAGAATCGGCGATCTCTTCATCGTCGAGCACCTCGGCGGCAAGACCGATTTCTTTCTCGGCTTCCTGGTCAAGCCGGGATACGACCTCGCACCGCAGCACAACTCGCTCGAGCGTCTCTGCGAGAGCGATGTCACCTGCGGTCCGTATCACTTCGCCGGGCTCTACGACCTGCTCGGCGCCGCGCTTCTCCTCGGCATGCTGTTCCTGATCGCCCGCAATTGGACCAGGCTCCGATACGGCGTCCTGGTCATGACCTGGATGGCCTGGTACGGACTGCAGCGCTTCCTGATCGACTTCACCCGCAACACCGATTTCGGGAGTGACGCGGCCGCCGGGTCTGCAGACGCCACCCTGGGGCCGCTTACCTGGAACCAATGGACCGGCCTCACCATCGGGGTCCTGGCGATTCTCGCCATCATCTGGGTCACCGCCCGCGCCAAGACACCGCTCATCTCCACCGAACAGGACCAGTTGTACGGGGCGGAACCCGTCTCAGTGGGTTGATGCGCGACGACACCTCGCCCATCAGAGACGAGGAACGATTCGACGAGCTTCGCGTCGGCGCCTACCTGCGAGAGGTGATTCCCGAATTGGGCTCGTCGGCACCGCTGGAGTTCGCCCAGTTCCAGGGAGGCCATGCCAACCTCACCTACGTCGTTTCCTCCGGCGCCCTGGAATTGGTACTGCGCCGACCGCCGCTGGGAGAGGTAGCGCCCGGTGCCCACGACATGGCCCGAGAGCACAAGGTTTTGTCGGTCCTGCATCAGTCCTATCCACTGGCCCCGCAGGCATTCCACTACTGCGGCGATGCTTCCATCCTCGGGAAGCCGTTCTTTGTGATGGAGCGTCGCAAGGGCACCGTGGTCCGGGGACGGTGGCCGGAGTCCATGCCCGACGATGCCGGGTTGCGGCGGACCGTGGCCTCGTCCCTCGTGGACGCGATCGGCTCACTACACCAGGTGGCTTTCGAACCGCTCGGACTCGCCGATCTGGGGCGTCCCGATGGTTTTGTCGACCGCCAAGTGGCCGGCTGGACCGATCGCTGGAACCGTGCCCGCGACGAGCTGAATCCCGACATGGAGCGCCTCGCCGCAGCTCTGGCAGATGGGAGTCCGGCGCCGCAGCGAGCATCGATCATTCACAACGACTTCAAGCTGGACAACACGATGCTCAGTACTGACGGCCAAGTCACCGCAGTTTTTGACTGGGATATGTCCACGATCGGAGATCCGTTGGTCGACCTGGGCACGACTCTCTCCTACTGGGACGGCCCGGACGAGGTTGCGGTCGTGGTTCCGCCAGATGGACAGGTGCTCGGCGGCGTGTTCGGGGTCGATGAAATTGTCAGCCGGTACCAGCAACAGACGGGTCTCGATTGTTCCAACATCGATTGGTACCGAGCATTGGCGTCATTCCGGATCGCCGTCATCCTGCAGCAGATCTACATCCGGTATGCACGCGGGCAGACGACCGATGAACGGTTTTCCGCTCTGGGAGCAGTGGTCGGGCCTATCGCAGCAGCAGGTCTTGCCCAGCTAGCGGCGAATTAGATCGCCGTCTAGCTCGATTAGGGGCTGACCAGCGGCGGGTTGGCGCAGGTGCGCGACGAGCCATCCCAGTGTCCCCACGGCTCGGGACCATCGTCCCACGGTCCGCTGCGACTGCTGTTGCCAATCAGTGCCTCACGCGACTCCCACACCAGGAGCGCCGCAACCATGATGTTGTGGTCGGGATTGTACGCAGTGGCGTTTACCGCAAAGCCTGCAAAGTGGTCCCGCACCCGGGCCGTGCGGGCATCCCAGAAGGAGGGCCGGTGCTGGAACAACCCGGTGGTCCCCGATCGATAGTTGACGACATTGGGCTGGCCGCGGCTCTCGCAGGTCATGATCGTGAGGGCGTTTTCGATCTGTGAGCCAATGCACTTATCGGCGTTGGCGCCGGTACCACACACCTCTTCGTGCAGACCCCATTGGGTGAACACGGTGGTGACCAGACCTCTCCACTGCTCGGCTCCATCAGATCCGTTCCATCCGTAGTCGTAGGCGGTCTCGGCAAGCGGCTTGATCTCGTTCATCTTGTCGAGAGTCTGCTGGGTAACGGTGCCGTCACCGGCCAGGCCATAGACGCCCTGGAACCGGCGCACCGCTCGTTCTGTACCCGAGCCAAAGATGCCGTCAATCGGGCCGGGGCTGAACCCCACCAACCACACCAACTGCTGCAGGGCCGTGACCTCTGCGCCACGCGCTCCGTTCTGCAGGATCACATCCGGCGGGGTTGTCGTCTGCGACAACTGGTCCCACAACGCCTGACTCACTGTTCCCGTTCTGGACAACGAGTTTGCGGATTGATACGACGTCACGGCGCTCTCGGTTTGCCCGCCGAAGATGCCGTCGATCGGTCCAGGGTTGAAGCCCGCCGACGCCAATAGGAGTTGGAGCGTCCGAACGCCGCTGCTGCGATCGCCCCGTCGGAAGAGGACGGATGTCACTCCGGGGTCGGCTGTCAATGCCGACCATGTCGCCTGATCCACGGCTCCCGTGACCGGGAGGCTCGTGGCGGTTTGGAATTGGCTTACGGCCTGAGCGGTGAGTCCGCCGTAGATTCCGTCAAACGGCCCCGGATTGAATCCGGCGTCGGCGAGGCGCTGCTGCAAGTTGCGGACATCATCCCCGCGCTGGCCGCTCTGCATCAGAAGACCGCCTAAGAGAAGGTCCCACTCCGTCTGGCCCACTCGACCGTTCTTCTCGAGCCCGTTGGCCTGCTGGAGGGCTACCACGGCTTGTTCCGTCAGTCTGCCAAAGGCGCCATCGATCGGTCCGGGGTCGAATCCGGCGTTCTTGAGCATGCCCTGCAGCGTGCTGACATCTGATCCGGTGTCGCCCATCTGCAACGGAAGATCCACCAGGTAAGCGGCCGAATAGAGAGACGTCGATCCCGAGGAACTGGATGAAGCAAAGGCGGTGGCCGTGCTCAGCATCATCATTGTCACCACGACGACCAGTACCCGCACGAAGAGACCGCGGTGTGATCCTGTTCTCATTGCTCTCCCGAAGGTAACCCATCTGACCGTATTCGCCGCGGACCTGGCGACGTTGCCTTTCGCATCGGCAACGCACCACCGTCGGCTTGATCGTCAAGCTAGGACCATTCCTGATTTAGTCATCAAGATGAAGACCACTCCCCCTTTGAGGGGGAGTCAACGTAGAACGGGGCGCCGCCGGAGGCGGCACATTCATGCGGAGGCATTCGGCGGTGCGTAGCCGTCGAATGATGGAGCTAGATCCAAGGGCCGTTGGTGGGGGTGCCTCTGACTGAAGACCGAGGACTCCCCTATTCGATCCCGTGGAGTTCAGCCTTGGCCTCTCGGGTCATGAGTTGCTCGACCATGTCCGAGGGAAGCGCACCTTCGTAGAGAACCGACCCGACCATCGTCGCGATCGGCATCTCGATCTGGTGGGCCTTCGCCAAGGCGAGGATCGCCTCGGTGGATTTGACACCCTCGGCGACCATGCTCATCTCGGCGACGATCACATCTAGCGGCTTGCCCCTTCCCAACTCCACCCCGACGCGCCGATTACGGCTTTGATCCGAGAAACAAGTCGCGACCAGATCGCCCATTCCGGCGAGCCCGGCAAACGTGAGGGGGGCTCCTCCCAGGGCAACACCAAGCCTGGTCAGTTCGGCGAGTGCCCTGGTTACAAGAGCCGCCTTGGAGTTGTCTCCGTATCCGAGACCATGCGCCATGCCTGCCGCGATCGCCATCACGTTCTTGAGGGCACCAGCCGACTCGCACCCCACGACGTCGAGGTTGGTGTACACGCGAAAGGTCGGCTGCATGAAGAGCGCTTGAAGTTCCTGTGCGCTGGTCTCGTCGGATATCGCCACGACCGCCGCGGCCGGTTGCCCAAGCGCAACCTCTCGTGCCAGGTTCGGTCCCGTCAGGACCCCGATGCGAGACGGATCAAGCGGGAGGACATCGCTGGCGACCTCGGTCATGCGGAGCTGCGACCCGCGTTCGACTCCCTTACTGAGGCTGATGACCCGGGTGTCCGAATCCATGAATTCCTTCGCAGCTTCGAGTACTTCTCGAAACCCGTGCGACGGGACGGCCACCACAACAAGACCAGCGCTTTCGACCGCCGCGGCGACGTCCGATGTGATGGTGAGGGAGGCCGGCAATTCGATCCCGGGCAGGTACGAGGTGTTCTCCCGAGCCGCTCGCATCTCAGCGGCGGCCTCTTCGCGCCGCGCCCACAGGGTTGTCGGGGCGCGGCTTGCAACCATTGCAGCCACTGCAGTACCCCACGAACCTGACCCAATCACTGCGACCTTCACGGCCGGAACCGTAGCCCTCGCGTCGGAAGGCTGCGGGTCCTTGTAATCGCCACCGAGACCGGCAAGCCTCCTGATAGTGACCGGCGCACCCACCAGGCGTACCTACGTTCTCGACACCTGCGTCATCCTTGCCGATCCGACCTCCCTCCTTCGCTTCGAAGAACACGATGTCGTGCTTCCGCTCGCAGTGATCGAAGAACTCGATCGCAAGAAGACCCAGATGGACGAGGTCGGCACAAACGCCCGACGAGCGATCCGTCTGTTGGAGAACCACGGTGCCTCACAGATTGGTGGGCTGCGGACCGCAGTCGACCTCCCCGGCGGCGGGTCCCTCCGCATCGAGTTGAACGGGGTTGGTTCACCACGCCTACCCGATGTTTTCGACTCAAAGACGCCGGATCACCGAATCCTCTCTGCCTGTATGGAGATCGCCGACGACGGAATCGATGCCGTACTGGTGACGAAAGATGCCGCCCTCCGCATCAAGGCCGCACAACTTGGGGTATCGGTTCAGGACTACCGAGCCGACACGGTGTCGGTGGACGAGTCGTATTCAGGTGTGGTCGAACTCGACACGGACGCCGGGACCGTCGATCAGCTCTACTCAGAAGGCAAGGCGGAAGTCCACGGACTCGACGCCGTCGTAAACCAATTTGTGGTCCTCCATGCAGGATCGCAGTCTGCGGTGGGCCAAGTCGCGGGGACTGCTCCTGAGCCAACCGTGGTGCGGGTCCCCGGGAATCGGCGCGTCTTCGGCGTCGAGACCAAGAACGTGCGCCAGGCCTTTGCCCTCGAGTTGCTGATGAATCCCGACGTCCCCGCGGTCTCGATCATGGGGCCGCCGGGAACCGGGAAGACCTTCCTGGCACTCGCCGCAGGGCTCGAGCAGGTGATCGAGGCCGGTCGCTATCGGAAGGTCTCCGTATACCGGCCGCTCGTCGCAGTCGGCCGCCAAGAAGTCGGCTACCTCCCAGGAGACCTGGACGACAAGTTGGCGCCGTGGATGGCTGCGGTGCACGACAACCTTTATGCGCTGTTCTCCGGGGGCGGACCTGCTGCCGCCCGGGACGCACTGGAGGAGTTGACGGAGCGCGACGAACTGGAGCTGGCGGCAATCACCTACCTACGAGGCCGCTCCATCACCGGAGAATTCGTGATCATCGATGAAGCTCAGAACCTTGAGCTTCCGACGCTCAAGGTGATCCTCACCCGGATCGGATCCGATGCCAAGGTCGTCTTCTGCGGCGACTTCACCCAAGTCGACAACCCATACGTCTCGCCGTTCGGCGGTGCCGCAGCGCTGATCGAAAAGATGAAGGGGAACTCGCTGTTCGGTCATGTGACACTCGAAAAGACGGTACGGAGTCCCCTTGCCGAACTCGCCACCAACCTGCTGTAGCGGAATGCACGGCGAGGTCAATACCTTCGACGACCTCAATGACCTGCTCAACCCGCCGCGGTCCACGGGAGGACCCGACACTGGAGGGGACCATCCCGACCCAGTCACTCTCAGCGAACCCGCCCACGATGAGCAAGGTCTGCTTCGCTGGAGCTCATCGCAACTACAAAGGCCTTAACCGCAGCATTCGGCTCAGCTAGCGTCGGAGTGTGAGCGAGCGCCCACCCCCGTACCCCAGCGACCCTCCCCACCGCACCGGTTTGGCGCGACGAGCTGCCCGAGCCGCCGCCAGAAAAGTCGATGACGTCTTCAGCCGCAATGGACCGGCCTTTCGCCAGTTGGCCGTCTCGTGGTCGGCAAATGTCGCCGGGGACACGCTGGTGGCGGTTGGTTTGGCGGGCACCTTGTTCTTCTCGGTTCCATCGAGCGAGGCACGCGGCAACGTCGCTCTCTATCTCCTGCTGACGCTCGCACCGTTCGCGGTGGTGGCACCTGTGCTCGGAGGCGTGTTCGCCCGCTTCAAGGGGATCTATCGCGGGACGATCATCCTTTCGTCTTTCCTGCGCACCGTCGTAGCTGTCGTGATGATGTTGGGCCTGACCACGATCTGGCTCTACCCGCTGGCGTTCGGGATGCTGGTGTTCTCACGGCTCTACGGAATCTCGAAGAGCAGCTTGCTCCCGGTAGCGTTGGCCGAACCGGTCGCCTTGGTCAGCGCCAACGCCCAACTGGCCCGCATCGCCATACTCTCCGGGGCCGTGGTGCTTCCGCTCGGGGCATTGGTCGCACAAATCGATCCCGCCGTCGCCCTCGCCTTCGCAGCCGTCTTCTTTGCCGTCTCGACCTTCACCGCCGTGGGCCTGCCCAACCCTCGCCGAGTCGAGGCCGATGGCGCAGGAATACTCGACACGCCGTGGCCAAAGCGTCCTCCGACACCGCGGCGGGCCCTCCGGGTGTCGCGGACGGCAACGGCCGGCGTTCGCCTTCTCAACGGATTCCTGCTCCTGCTACTCGCATTTGAATTCCGTGACACAGACGCCAAGGCAATCGACTTTGCAGCGCTCATCGCCGCCGCCGGCATCGGATACGGCCTCGCCTCACTGGTGAGCCCGTCACTTGAACGTCACATCCGGGAGGAGCCGATGGTGGTGGGGGCCCTGGCGATTGAGGCCGCAGCAGCATTCATCGCCGGCCAGTTCTTCGGCATTTGGGCTGCGGCCGCCCTCGCCGCAGCGGCCGGATTGGCCTGGGGCACGGCGAAGTTTGCGTTCGACGCAATGCTGCAGTCATCGGTGCCCGCGGATCAGGCCGGAAAGGCCTTCATCCGCAGCGAGACGCTTTTTCAGTTGGCTTGGGCGGTCGGAGCGATCATCCCGGTGGGACTCACTATCGATGCCGAGGTCGGACTCGCCATCGCAGGTGTTGTCGCCCTGACGGCTCAGACGCTGTTTGTCGCCGGTCTCCTCGTAGAGCGATAGGCGCTAGTCGGACGCCGGAGCGTCCACGGTCACCGTCACGCCTCTGAGCATGGCTGCAATGGCCGCGATGGCCGTTGCTCGCGGGGCCAGGATGATGCCGGCGGCCGCTGCGGCGGCAGCGTGCAGCAACTTGAGCTTTACCGCAGGAGAACCGTCGGGTCCTCCGATGGTGATCGTGCGCTCGGTATCGAACAGATTCGAAAAGGTCTCATTCACGGCCGTCACGTTAGCGATGGCAGAACCAGGCGCCGACGCCACGGTGCACCGCCATGCCGAAGCCTGGATCTAGGGGCCAAGATCAACGAATAGGCTCCTGAACGATGAAGGCTTTCCAAATCGTCAGCTACGGCGCACCACTTAATGCCACACAACTGCCCGATCTCGAGCCCGGCCCAGAAGAGGTTGTGGTTTCGATCGAGGCCGCCGGGATCTGTCGCTCGGACGTCCACTACAAATCGGGTACCCGTCCCGTCTCATCCCTTCCGCTCGTTCCCGGCCACGAGGTGGCGGGTTCGGTAGAAGCCGTCGGCAACGAGGTGACAACGCACCGGATCGGTGATCGGGTGTCTCTTCACTATCTGGTGACCTGCGGTGTCTGTGGTTTCTGTCGACGAGGCGCCGAGCAGTTCTGTGAGTCGGGACAAATGATCGGGCTCGACCGCCAGGGTGGGTACTCCGAGTCAATCGCCCTTCCGGCTCGAAACGCCCACCTCATCCCCGACGGGGTCTCGACTGATGCAGCCGCGGTGATGATGTGCTCGACGGCAACATCACTCCATGCCCTCCGCCGGGGTGGGGCGGGTCCGGGTACCACAGTCGCCGTATTTGGCTCGGGCGGCCTCGGAATGTCTGCGATCCAACTCGCCCAGGCGATGCAGGTCGAAGAGGTGATCGCCATCGACACCAACCCCACAAAACTCGAAACTGCGGCAGCCCTGGGGGCGACTCCGATCGACGGATCAGCAGACGTGGCCGCGGCGGTGATAGAGGCTTCAGCGGGTGGAGTCGATGTCGCACTCGAATTGGTGGGTTCCGCCCCACTGATGGCAACGGCCGTCGCATCGCTGGCTCCCGGCGGCCGCGCGGTCGCGGTAGGACTCACTGATCAGGAATTCGGACTCGATCCCTATCGCGACTTGATCCGCCGTGAGGCATCCATCTTGGGGGCAGCCGACCACCTCGCATCAGAGATCGACGAACTGCTTGCCTGGGCAGCACAAGGCATCATCGACATCGACCCCCTGATCACCCGTCGCATCCCGTTCGACATCGATCAGGTAAACGACGCTCTGGATCGACTCGAGAACTTCGGTGATGACATTCGAACCGTTATCACCCGAGGTTGAGAATCTGGTCCGGTAGCGTCGGGCAAGTGATGCTCCCCCACCCCATCCGTCAGGCCATCGAGGCCCATGCCCGTTGGGCTTTCCCGCAGGAGGCCTGTGGGCTCATCGCATCGGATGCAGACGGTGATCTGCGTATGGCGTACTGCCTCACCAACATCGAGCACGACCCCAGTAGGTACACGCTGGACCCCGCCGAGCACTTCGCCGCGCAATCCCATGCCGAGCGGAATGGCTGGGTGATATCCGGAGCGTTTCATTCCCACCCTCACTCAGCAGCCATCCCGTCTGCCCACGACGTGGCTGGAGCGTTGGATCCGAACTGGACCTACTTGATCGCCGGACCGGTCAGCGAACATGTTCCGATCAGAGCATTTCGAATCCGCTCGGGGATCGTCGCCGAGATCGAAGTAGAAGAAGCGGCAATCCGATGAGATTCACCTATCACGAGTTGGTTCAGCACCTGCGCGATCAGGTGCCCGAGATCAGCACCGCCGAACTTGCCGACCGGATCGATAACCCGCCGGTGCTCATCGACATTCGCGAACCGAATGAAGTGCAGGCGGGGATGATCCCGACCTCCTATCACGCCCCACGGGGAGTGCTCGAACAGGTGATCTGGCTCATCGTTCCCGATCCGACCGCTGAGATCGTCTTGATCTGTGATGGCGGCAATCGATCGATCCTGTCGGGAGCCTCACTGCAATCAATGGGTTTCGAAAACGTTTCGTCGCTGGCAGGCGGAACGACATCATGGCGTCGCGCTGGTCATCCCATCATCGTTCCCGGTGCGGCGCCGACATCAGACACCGCGACACCCGTCCTGACCGCAGACGACGAGGCCCGCTATGCCCGCCATCTGGTGCTCGACGGTGTCGGTCCGGAGGGACAACAACGCATCAAGGCTGCATCAGTCCTGGTCGTAGGTGTAGGCGGTCTCGGCTCTCCCGTCGGTCTGTATCTCGCCGCCGCCGGTGTCGGCCGGATCGGATTGGTCGACCCAGACGTCGTCGACATCACCAACTTGCAGCGTCAGGTCATCCACGACACCGCTCGAATTGGGATGGGCAAGGTCGAATCGGCTGCGACCGCCATCGAGCGGCTCAACCCCGGCGTAGCCGTCGAACAACATCGGGTCACCCTGGGCGCCGACAACGCCTTGTCGATCCTCGACGGGTACGACGTGGTGATCGACGCCGCCGACAACTTCCCGGCGAGATACCTGCTCAATGATGCATCGCTCCATCTGCGGATCCCGGTGGTCCACGGTTCGGTCTACAGGTTCGAGGGGCAGGCGACGGTCTTCCGACCATATTCGGGCCCGTGCTATCGCTGCCTCTTCCCAAAACCGCCGCCCCCGGAACTGGCCCCGAACTGTGCCGAGGCAGGAGTGCTGGGCGTTCTTCCCGGCACGATCGGCATGATCCAGGCGACCGAGGCCCTAAAACTGATCCTCGGCACCGGGAACACGCTCGAGGGTCGGCTGCTGACCTACGACGCCCTCGGGGCAGTTTTCGACACGCTCTCGGTCAAACGCACCCCCGATTGTCCGGCTTGCGGTGACGAAAACCAACTGCCGATGCTGGTCGACTACGACGAGGCCTGCGCTCCTCGCACCGCTGGTTAGGCACCGACCAAACGCCAGACCAGACCGATCGATTGCAGCAGGTACACCTCACCGCCCGGTCCCACGCCGAACGAGGTCAACGGACCAAACGATGGCAGGAACACGTCGTTGGGATCGGTAAAGATCCTGGTCTCGGCCGGGTCCGTGCGCAGTCCCCACACCTCTCCGGAGCAGTAGTCACCAAAGAGATAGGTACCTATCAACGCCGGAATCGCCGAACCCCGGTAAACGACTCCGCCGGTCACCGAGCACCTGCCCCCATCGTGGAAATACTCGAACACCGGGCCGGCAAACGGATCGCGGTCACACGGCTCGAAACGAAAGCAGTGGGTCCCCTCTAGCAACGGCCAGCCGGCATTGGTGCCCGGTTGGGTGGCATCGAGCAGATCGATCTCCTCCCACGCAGCCTGTCCGACGTCCCCCACCCAAAGATCGGTACCGTCGAACGAGAAGCGCCACGGGTTGCGCAGCCCCCACGCCCACACCTCCGGCGCTCCCCCGACCCCATCGGCGAACGGGTTGTCTGCCGGAATGCCGTACGGATCACCGGCGTCGAGGTCGAGCCGAAGAATGGTGCCGAGCAGCGTGGTCGGATCCTGCCCGTTGTCGAATTGGTCATTGGCTCCCCCACCGTCGCCAAGCGCAACAAACAGGAGCCCGTCCGGTCCAAATTCGACCATGCCGCCGTTGTGATTGCTTGCCGGCTGACCGAGGGCGAGTATCTCGGTGCGGCTGCCGGGATCGGCTACCCCGGCTACATCGAGCCGGTACTCGACGATCGTCGTCGAACCGTCGCGTGCCGAATAGTGAACGACCATTCGGTCGACATCCGCCGGGTCGAAGGCGACTCCGAGCAGGCCCTGCTCTCCGGAGAACAGCACCTCATCGGCGATGTCGAGCACCACTGTGGTCGAACCGGTTCCAAGATCGAGGGCGTACACCACACCGGGTTGATCGACGACGAACAGCCGGCCATCACCGGCCCGGGCGGTTGCCAGGATC
>Ga0255048_10001699_pt1 | contig 14881 bp, 26 predicted proteins | sample JV7_2_2_MG_FD_183619 | JGI IMG/M metagenome (GOLD analysis project Ga0255048, IMG submission 183619) | Seawater microbial communities from Jervis Inlet, British Columbia, Canada - JV7_2_2 | ecosystem: Environmental > Aquatic > Marine > Inlet | place: Canada: British Columbia | collected 2016-10-06
AGCCTGTTATTGTTACGCCAGACCTTGAAGACTATAGCAAAGATATCCAGAGCATGGCGAGTACTGAACTTAAAACCATGTTGCCTCCCTGCCCAAGGGAAGGGGTAGCTAAAGATTGTTCAGTGGTTCATCGTATGGTTATAGATTACGGTGATCTTCGTAGGAAGATTAGAGCAAGCAAGGATGATGATTAATTATTAGCTAAGCTCATCATCACTATCTACATAATTAATAGTGATCTTAGCTGAAGGCATTGATGGTCCTTCTAAGGCCGATATATATTCTCCTACATGTTTCAAGGTAGGAAAACTAAAATAACTAGATAGCATTCCATTTTCATCGGGCTCTCTTAGTCTTATTTTTAAGATTATATCAGACATAATTTCCCTCCTGTTATATTGAAATCGGCGGTGACAAGCATGCTCCGCATGTTCTCCACTTCCGTGCCTGTCTTGGTTTGCTGGGTTGCGCCGTCAACCCCTGACTCATGAGGTATGCTTCACATGTCGGGAAGCACCTCTAGTGGGCGGGTTCTTAAAAGGGGATGTCGTCGTCTAATGGATCGTCCCTGCTATCTTCAACTAAACCTCCACGCATATCACTTGTGGCTGTTCCGCCTTCGGCGTCACTCCATCCCTTGCCTCTTGCTTCAATCTGAAGGTGTCCATTGAACGGGGGGAGTATCACCTCGGTCATGTACTTGTCATTACCGTTGGCGTCTTTATACATGCGTGTCTCTGATTTGCCTTGTAAGTATATGCGTGTTCCCTTTTGTACGAACCGTTCGACAACCCCGACGAGATGCTTATCCTTTACAACAACATTGTGCCATTGGGTTTTCTCTTGTTTTTCTCCGTCTTTTTTCCAACGCTCTGTAGTCGCAAGTGAGAACTTGCCGATCTTATCTCCGCTTGGGAATGTGTGGAACTCTGGTTCCTTACCTACGTTCCCCATTAATGTGATTTGATTAAGGTCCATTTATTCGCCCTCGTTAAGTTGATTGTCAGGGAACTCGTCCCTCTTTTTCTGCATCGCAGTAGACATACGTTGCTTTTCTGCTTTGTCTGTTACTGATTTAAAATCAGGCATCACTTCTTCCCTCATAGTATTCATTTCTTCCGCCGTCTTGCATGCTTCAATCTTCTTGATAACTTTGTCAGCTATAGGTCTATCATCTTTTGCTTTAAATTCTTGCTGCATTTTTTGGACATACTTAACATCGTCAAATTTGCCAAGGAACACATCTGCATTAAAGCCTAGATAAGATAGACACTTAGTTATTCCATCTGTTGTTGCTTTCTTGAATGCGTCGGTGTCCTTCCTAGTTTCCTGCTTGTCACTATATAAGCTGGCCTGCCCCCATTGTTGGATGCCAGGTCTTGTGAGACGTTGATGATGATCGGCTACGTCAGTTAGTATTGGGTGTTCTTTCCAATAGGCAGTGCTATCTACCCATAAGCCTATGAGTATGGCGATATCATTTGTCACTGTGTATTCAATCTTCATTACTTCCCAGCCCCACCCTATTCCTGCTGGTCCAAACTCTTCGGTCGCATCCATTACCTGTGTATGTGGATCGATGGCTGTAAAGCCACCTCTCATTGGGACTGGCTTTGTATGTTTAGGGTTAGTCTTAGATACTCTGTCCCATAAAAGCATGTTGTTATCTGTCATTTTGTTCCCTCTTTTATTTCAGTAATATAGACGTTGTTATTTTTCCTACGTTTAGCAACGACACCATGTCCTATTGCTAGAGAGACATCGTCCTCTACTAGTTTGCGTAATCCTTTCTTGGCTTTTGCATGTATGCTGTGTGCTTCTTTGTTAACCTTAAAGTCTTCAGCAAGTGAAGCCCATTCATTGTTCCCTTCCATATTTACCTTCACCATATCTTCTAAAGTGCGTGTTGTTCTTTGGGGTGTGTGATCATCTGGTGGGGTATTGCTTGTTACATGCCACCAGAATGCTTCTTCTGTTTTGATTAGATGCCTGGTGTCTTCTTCACTTAGCTCCCAAACTATGGGGTCACCCCATTCATTCCCATAGATGGGGGAGATAATGCAGACAGTACATCCACATACCATTGCGTTATGTGTTAGCTGCCAATAATATTTTTTAAACAGATAGCTTTCATCTGCGTATGCATTGGTATGCTTGGCATCAACGACGCAACGATGGTTGTATTCATCTATCTCCCAATACCCTAATGCATCAGGCATGCACCGCACTGGAATTCCATCGCTACCGTTTGGCACTGTTTGGCTTGTAACAAATTTTGTATGGGGTGCACCTGTAATTGTCATATCTTCAAGACGAGAATGTTTCTCTAACCAATAAAGATTTAGTTCTTCAGTAACATTACCTAGTTGCACACGGAAGATATCAGTTAGGTTGTCATCTTCTTTCTGCTCTGTCTTTACCAGCCATAGATCATGCCAATCACCTTCCATGATTTTAGTTGCGTCACTACCTCCAATGCCAAGCAATCGTCCAGCTTTTTGTTCCGGTGTTAATCCTATATGAAGCGCGTTTGTTAGAGATAACTGCATTACTTTCTACCCCTCAATTTTGATTGCATCACTGCGAACCTGCCTCGTGCTAACTTGCGTTCAAATAATTTTTCCAAGGCATACTCTCTTAGCTCCACTGGTTTGGGGAACCATTTCTTTGTAAGACGTATATGTTTTAGAGTCATGCGAAGCAGGTCTTCGGGGATATCTTCTATTGCTTCAAGATAAAACTTAGCTATGACATCCCAATTATCAGGAACTTTGAATAGCTCTAATGTATCATCGAGAAGAGGCAACGCAATTCGTGGATCACAAGGGCGTAGCCCTTCACTATCCATGTATTCAATTGCTGTTTGGCATTCGTTAATGGAGAGTATCGGTGGTTGATCCGCTCTCCATTCGCTCACTGTATGCATTAGCGAGGCCAGATCGACGTCGCTCCCGACCGTCAGAAACCGATTGCTTTTTGTTACGCCCCCACTCAACACCATTTCGGACCCAGGTTTGGAACGCTCTTTCCCAGGCTTTTTTGATACCTCGTTGTCCTGGGATTTCAATCCAGTAGTCGATGAAGTTCTGGACTTGCGCGTCAACGAACTCTTCGTCACTGAATCCGATACATTTTTGACGAGTTGATTCGTCAGGCTTCCAATCTTCTTTGATTCTTGCGCCACGTGCTCTCTCTTTCTTTTCTGTTTTGTTAGTTGTTTCTTTTATGTGGCTCGCTGGTGAGCCGGCCAGTGGCTCGCTGGTGAGCCGCGTCACCTCCTTAATGGTGGCTCGTGGGTGAGCCGCGTCGTCTATCGTGGCTCGCTGATGAGCCGCGTCAGACTCTTCCGTGGCCCGTATATGAGCCACGTCAACAATACGATATTCATTAGTACGGTTATGCCCACGCTGTTGTCGCTGTATAAGTCCCGCATTGGATAGCTCATTAAGCGCACGCTTTACGCTAGACAGATGGATGCCTAGTTCTTTTGATAGTGTTTCACGGGAAGGCCATGCACATTCATTCTTACCTATGTGGAATGCTATCCTTGCATACATGAGTTTACTGTTAGCACTAATGTCCGTGCGTCTCATGATCTCCAGTGATATCTGAGCGTACATGCTTTACTCCCTTAGTTTTTGGTATTCAATAAATTGTTCCCAACGGATTACAACAAGGGGGTCTTCTCTATCCTCTACTAATATTAGATAAGACACACCTACCAAGTACTTCTTGATGAGCTTCCAGAATATTAGCTTAGGAGCTCGGCCCTTCACCTCACACCTGTCACCTGTTGAGAGAAGGATGTCTCCTGTGTACTGCCCCCCTAATGCACCGCTTAGAGGGACCCGTTCAGCAGTGATACCCCTGTCCTTTAACTTGTTGACAAGGTTGCGTTCAATACGATTGCCTTTGTCCCTTTGTTTTTTTGCCATGTTTCTTCCTTAGATTATAAAGATAGGGAGCAGTGTCGTCATCATTTTTATATTGGCGGATTAATGGGTCTAACTCATAGCCTTTAATACGCATCCATTCCTTAGCATAGTAGTCCGTTACTTCGTCCCATGAAGTGAAGTACCCTATGTAATGATTAAGAGATTCGCATAAGGAAGGAAGGGTCGTCCCTTCCCTCCTTAACCATGCGACATGTTCGATGGCTATGTCTTCTGCTTGTTGATGCCTATCCATATTGCTGTACTTTATAGGGGGTACCTTGTTTCTTTATAGTTGTATATGTTTTACATAGTACCCTCCAGTATGTATCTATAGACATGTTAATTTCAATCAGGCCATCATCTGAATCCATAGATAAAACTTCAGCTTTATGATTGTATATTGAACGTGTATCGTCCCATTCAAATACAGTGAACACTATGTATCTATTTCCGTTTTTTCTTTTAACTCCATCTCATATTTTTCAGCATCCTTTTGATTAGGAAGTATGTGATCTGGGTCTATATTCATGATGCCTATTTTAATGCTGGGCCAGTCCCTCTCATTCTTGTCAAAGATAATATCTTCCCCTGTCCTTGGGTCATTCGTTTGGTAAAGATTGTCTATGACTGTTGCATCAAGAAGTGCTGCGATTAGCTCTGTGTTTTTTGGTATTAGAGGGATCAATGCTTTCCCTGTCAAAGTTACAGTTAAGTACTTGATTTTACTAGAAGATGTCATGCCACTATCCTTCTGTTTTCTGGTGATTGGAGATATTGATATGCTTGCCCAGCTTTAGATGCTGCTGTTTTCAGAATGTTATAGTCATTCTTTAATAGGCTAATGTAACCATCAATGTAGCCTGCGTGGTTCACCTTAGATGGGACATTCATTAGTGCCGATGTTAGTGCTGCTCCCATTTCAGCAATTAATTCTTCATAAGCGTATGTCTCCTTCGTTCCTCCTGCTACTTGCTGCCGATCTAGTCTTGTCTTGTGTCCTGTCCAATGAGTGAGCTCATGGAATAATACATTCCAGTAATGATCTTCGCTTTTAAACCTGTGGATTTTAGGCATACCAATGTGGTCATCATGTGGGCTGAAAAAAGCTCTGTCTCCCCCGTGTTTTATTTCAGCACCAATATCATGTACCCATTTGTTAACTGCTTCCCTTGTTATTAATATTTCTTTTGTCTCTTCAACAGGTATCCCTTCTATTTGTGATTTGTTTAGCACATTGAATACTCTTGGGAATGTGATGCCTGGTGTATCAGGATCAGAATTGGCAGGCTTGTAACCTTCTACCCATTTAATAATCGGTGTGGTTTTCTGTCCCTTGAAATTTATTTCTAACTTGTTGCTTTTGGCATAGGAGAATAGCTGATTGGGAGTACACCATTGGTTACTGGGGAACTCATTCTTTTCTGCTGCTAACCAGAGGTTAAATATATTTATGCCATTGTAGTATGCCCCTGTTGTAAAGTTTATAGGCATAGGGTCACCATCCCAAGGGCTGTCAAAGATAGGGGTATTATTATCTTTCTTTGCCTCTTTTAGTTTTGAAATGATTCTGTCTGTAAGTTCCTTTAATACTTCATCTACCTTGCTCATCGTTCCTTCCTTTGATATGGTTTGTTACCTCCCTTTTGGGGTGGGTTACTCCCTTTCCCACCTCACATTGGGCGCAGTTCCATGTGATTGCCACGGTCATTTGGGCTGCGCCCTTTTTTTATTTAATCTTCATTGCTGCATACCAAATTCTCCCATCCTTGTAGACCTCGGTGGTTGTTGTGGTACCGTAGTAAAAGCAAGCGTAGTTCAATGCTTCTTCTTGTGTTCCAAAAAGGAATGCATCCTCTGGCACGAGATCAGAACTTTTGGGTTTCGGTTTCATCGATATAATCCTGTTCGATTGATGTTGTCATTGGTACATTGTTAAGTTCTAAGCTTAAGCTGGCGTAATTTATTATATCTATTGGGTTATCTGGGTTTGGCTCTTGAGCATTAGCCACTCTTGCGAACTTGTTCAACGCCATCATGTCACACACCTGCGAAGGAGTTATCTCCACCCCAAGGTATGCTGACCACATCTGTGCTGAGATGCCAAAACCTGTGCTTGCTTTTCCATGGGTGATATCTCTTTCAACTAGGATTTCTCTTGCTGCATTCATTGCAGTCCACCTGTTGTGGTTAACCCTGTCTGGGTTTTTCTGATTCATTGGATTCCTCTCAAGATTTCAGAGACACGCGCGCCATCAATGCCAAAGCTGTCTCCTATTTCACGGTTGGTTAGATGTTTCTTTGATTGATATAGTTCGAGAACACCTGTCTTGATTTCCATGGTGATGGGGCGGGCTGTTGCCCTTGCTATTTTCATTGGTGTCTTACGGTGAAGTTCTTCTTCACTGATTTGTCTGATGGTTTTTGCAAGCCTAGCTCTGGTAAATGTTTGGCTTAGGTCCTCTATTTCTTTGGCGAATTGTTCCAGTCTTTCTCTTCCTTCTGGAATTCCCATTTCCATATCCCATTGTTCGAGTAATATTCTTTCGCACTTTGATAGTTCATTCATCGTCGTTAACTAGAAGCACTAAGTCTTCATCGTTGTATAGAAAGTTCCCTGATTTTGTGACGACAGACCAGTCGTTATTACTTGGGAAGTTTATCTTCTTGATGAAAGCAACCTCATGTTTCCTTATGAATAGTAATCTGTCACCTTGCTTTAAATCTTTTGGTGACTTGTTTTTGATTGGGATGATTAGTTCTTTTTTTGCCACGATTCAGTTCCTTATTTTATTTGAGTTGACACCTGTAACGATTGCCCCTGTTTTTCCTCCCTTTTTTTTTGGAGGGCTTCCTTCCTCTTCATTATGTGTATGAATCCTTCTATCCAAGAGAGTTATGGAATTCATTCTCCCTCCCCTTTCTTTTGGGGGCTCCCTTCCTCTGCATTATGTGTAAGAATCCCTCTATCCAAGAGAGTTATGGAATTCATTCCAAACGCGCGAAGCGCGAAAATTTTTTGCGTTGCGTCAGCGAAGCGCCGGCCTAGTCAGTGCGACCAGACCGGCGTGTTGGTTAGCGGCTGGCTGAGCGATTCCTTGAAGTGCTGAGGGCGGAGGCAAGTTTTTGTTTTGCGCTCTGCGACGCTTTCGCTTTGGTTCCGGAGTTGTTATATGGCAATGAATCTTTCCATGCCTGAAGATCGAAACACCGGCCTGTTAATTGCTGATACGCTGAGTCCATGAAGTCCCTTATCGAAATAGCCGCGTCGAGTTGTTTTTCTGCTCGCAGCATTGCCCAGCCGTCTCTGATCGTGTCCATTTCTTCGTTGTCAGGGTCGGTTTTGCAACGATTTATGTAACTAAGTTGGGAGCGATCAAAAAAGTCTTTAGAGGTTGCGACGCTGTTGTGTGCTTTTCCTACATAGCTGTCGAAAAGGATGTGAAACCCGCGGTTTTCGTTTTCCCTCGGCGGTGATGTGTCGGCCGGGTCCCGTTTCTCGTCCACGGTGGGCTCCAATACTGCGACGAGCCAATTGACTGCGATGGTGGCGGCATCATCCAGCTGCTTCTTGAGCAGCTCATTGGTTTGGTCTTTCTTTGACATGTTAAAGCTCCTTGTTGCGCCGTCTGCATGATTGCGTCCGGCTGATTTGATGAATATGGCGTTCAATTGTGGCCATATTTGGGCTTTGTTAGGGTATTGTCTTGGTTTTTTGGTGCTCCTTTTTAGGCAGGAGAGCAGGTCTCCTGCTCTTCTGACCCACTGGCGAAGTGCGGGGTAGCAAACGGAAAGCGGGTTCTCGGGGATGCCACGCGGCGCGAGTGCCCTTCAGGGTGCTCGTGGCTTCGTTGCCAAGTAGGGAGCCGCGCCACTGCACGGCGACACCCTATAAGCCCCTCTGCTGGCCTGGGACCCGCTTGTAGTGCGCGAGGGCAGAGCCCTTAGTCTTGCTTCCCTATCGTATGAGATGATCTAAGCCATAGCCCCCTATGAGAAGGGCTACCGTGATGAAGGCCGCGATTGTCATCGTTATGAACAGGGTAGTAACGATTGCGTCTACTATTTTCAGCATATCCGTTTTCTCTTTCTCTTTATTTACTTAACACAAACCGATAACCGTGCCGCATTCGCCCAGTCAAGCATGCCCAGCGAGTGCCGTGCACGGCGCTCGTGGCTGCTTTACTGGTTGCGAATGCGAGCATGGTATCGGTCTTTTAAATTCATTTGACCTGATGCGGGTTGAGGCTTGCTACTACTGAAGCCACCATCGCTTGATGTGTCGAGCTATGCATAATCATTGGTGACTGCTGCACAGTTGTGCGAGACCCTTTCTTTTTACATTTTAATTATGAGATGCGGATTCAGTGCGTAGTGCGTGCTTCAGCGGTGTTAACTCAACGCAGCCAAGTGTTTACAAGGTGGGTTGACAAGGCTTCCAAGCGGTGCCTCTATTACTCCACCAACTGATCTGTTTGCTCCGGTCTCTAAGCTTCTCCTCCTCGCAACTTTAGCTCGTATGTTTACGCGAGGCAGTTATAGGCCGGTGCTTAACGATATAAGCGAGGCACAAATAATGAACAGCGTGGTGGTTAATCCGCAACGTAAGAAGCCCAAGCTGAAGCCAAAGCGCGAACAAGGCGTGACATTCACCCCGCTGCAACGCAAAGTAATGGAGATGCACGCTGTTGAGGGCTTGACAGGGGCGACTATATCTAAGCGCTTGAACAAGCACGAATCGCAGGTGAGCAGAATACTTTGCCTTCCTAAGGTACAGGAATGGCTGCTTTCAGAGCTAGGAAACAAGCGAGGAACGGCAGCAATGATGGGCTACAACACGGTGGCTAGACTGAGCCAGGGAGCGAAGAGTGAGTACGTTCAGCTTGAGGCAGCGAAGGACTTACTGGATCGTGCTGGGTTTAAGGCACCGGATGTTACTCGAGTTGAGGGGGATTTGAGGATCAACATCGATCTGAGTTAGGGCGTGAATGTTTAGCGGAACGTATATGTGTTGAACCTGTGTGGTGTGTACGAGTAGGTCCCCCTTCCCAGGGGAAGGGGTTAGGGGATGGGGAGACGGAACGAAGTGTAGTCCTCTTCATTAGAGCTCTGTGTGTTGAGGGGCTTTAAAGTTTAACCTTGTCCCGCGAGTATATGTCCCATACGCGCAATTATCTGAAAAAAAGTTTTTCAAAAAAGGGTTTCATACACTATGGTTAAATTGACTAAGGCTTCTAAGACGGGCAAGCCTGAGCCTGATTACAGTTTACGTCATTTGAAGGATCGTCCTGTTAGGCGTAAGTGTTTATCGTGTAGGGAGGATTTTGAGAGTGATGGATGGGGCAATCGTCTTTGTATGCCATGCAAACGTAGGAAGGGATGAGGGATGCGAGAGGGATCAGTTGTTGATATTGGTTTATTAGAGAAGCGTTTAAGGCGATCTGGCAATTCGTTACACCGTCGGATGCAGGTGCATCGTGAAGCACTTAAGGCACTTGATTCAGCGGTTACTGCGGTTGAATCGGCTATTGCCTTATTACGCACTTTATCTTTTGAGCAGTCATTGGATACGGTTGAGGCCAGTATGAAGCCTAAGCGAAGGGGGAAGAAGGGATGAAGTTAAGCGAGCCGACACGCTGGTTTAAGGTTGCGAGCAAGCATTACGCCTTGAAGCCACTTGGTGAGAGGTACACCAAGCGCGAGGAGAGGGAGGACCCTCTTTATGGATGGGTTCTTACGTTGGAATGCCCTTACCGTGACACTAGTTTACCGTTATCTGCACTTCGCAAGGCTGTAGATCGTGGGGAATATTTTATGGCGCAGAAGCGCACTGGTCCTTTTGCGTTTGATTTGTTGGTAACAAGGCCAAGGAGTGAATCCTATGCCAATCTTAAAGCAAGGCAAGCGCAGCCCGTATAAGAAGAAGCCGGGGAAGAAGTGACTGAGTTTATTTTAGAGAGCAGTCGCCCTTCTGGTTTTGTTGAGGGTCTTTCTTTCAAGGATCATATGCTTCTTCGTCGTGTAGCGAAGGCTGTTCATATTAAGATGTGCGGTGTTCGGGGGCGTGAGCTAACGGATGAGCAGGCTGATCGCCAGATTGAATCTTGGGGTCCTGGCGTTATGGAGAAGCGTTTACGTCTTGCGATTGAGAGCAAGAGGACTTGGGAAGAGGCTCGGATACGGTAGGGATGGAGTTCACCTACAAGCCTGACGGCAAGATATTATTGGAGTTTATGCGGGATGATACATTCGTTAGGGGCATCATGGGTCCTGTTGGGAGTGGTACGTCGAGTGCGTGTTGTTCTGAGATATTTCGTCGGGCGGCTCAACAGGATAGAGGACCGGATGGAAGGCGGAAGACCCGCTGGGGAGTAATTCGAAACACCAATCCGATGTTGAAAACTACGTCTATCAAGACGTGGCTTGATTGGTTCCCGGAGCATGTATTTGGGAAGTTCAACTGGACGGTTCCGTATACGCATAACATCAAGATTGGCGACATTGATTGCGAGGTTTTGTTTCTTGCGCTTGATAGGCCAGACGATGTTGACAAGTTATTGTCTCTTGAGTTTACCGGGATATGGGTAAACGAGGCTCGTGAGATTCCGAAGGCTGTTATAGATGCTGCGACGATGCGTCTTGGCAGGTTTCCCAGCATGAAGGATGGGGGCCCTTCTTGGTATGGGATGATTATGGACACGAACGCGCCGGAAGAGGACCATTGGTGGCCTATCATGGCGGGGATGACCCCAATCCCAGAGAACATTCCGCATGAAGAGCAGCTTATGTTGCGCCGTCCAGTTGATTGGGCCTTCTATCACCAGCCTCCTGGCATGCTTGAGATCATGGGGAGCAGTGGGAAGGATGTTATCGGGTATAAGGTGAATCCGGCAGCTGAGAATGTTAAGAATTTAACGCCTTCTTACTATGAAAAGATAGTTCAGGGTAAGACCAAGTCCTGGATAGATGTATACATAATCAACCGCCTTGGCAGCATAGAGACAGGGCGCCGGGTTTATCCGACATTCAACGACGAGGTGCATGTTAGCACCCCTGCCCTCGATGCTGTGGAGTCTTTACCTCTGTATGTTGGTATAGATTTCGGCCTTACCCCTGCTGCGGTATTTGGTCAGCACTTATCTAGTGGCAGATGGACTATTCTTGGTGAGCTTGTGACGATGGACATGGGTACGCAGCGCTTTGGCGAGCTTTTGCGTGCAGAGATAAGCAAGAGGTTCCCTAATATTGCCAACATTCATTTTTATGGTGACCCGGCTGGCGACCAGAGGGCGCAGACTGACGAGCGGACGCCTTTCAGGATACTAAAATCCTTAGGCATTAGCGCATTACCGACCCATACCAACGATCCGGTTGTGCGGATTGAGGCTGTTGAGGGGATGTTAAACCGTATGGTGGATGGGTTGCCGGGCCTCTTGATTGATCCAAGTTGCAAGACATTAAGGCAGGGATTTAGGAGTGGTTACCAGTACCGCAGGTTAGCTGTTAGTGGTGAGGCACGTTATGAGGATAAGCCATCCAAGAATAAGTTCAGTCATGTGCATGATGCGCTCCAGTATCTAGCCTTAGGTGGTGGGGAGGGGAAGGCTATATTAGGTGTGCACCCCTTGAAGGCATCTCGTGTTATGAAACGGGACTTTTCTGTCTGGGATATGCGGGGATCGAAGAAGAGGTCAGGATGGTCGAACCTCCGTCAAGGTGGTTTGTAGGTTTCATTGATAGCGAGGTTCCGCGCCCTTGGTATTGGCTAACGCGGCCGGGATTTCGCCATTGTTTTTGTTTTTACTACATGCCTGAGCGTGATTGTTGGTGGTTTCTGGAGTGGACGGCGTATCGTCTTCATATCGAGCCCTTGGTTGGGGATCAAATTGATGCAATCTTTTATTTGCTTCGCACCAAGGGTACATGTGTAGTAATAGACTGCGAGGATTTGCCTCCCGCAGCTAACCATGGTACGGCTCCTATCTACTGTGTATCATGGGTAAAGCAACTCTTGGGGTTACGTGGTTTTATTTTAACTCCATACCAGTTGTTTCGCGCTTTGAAGCGTTATGGTGGTGATATCATATACGCACAGGAAGGAGAATGAGATATGGGATTCGGTGGTAGAAGCAGAGCGCCAGCACCAGACCCTGAGGTTGCTAGACTGCGTGAAGAGAACAAGAAAAGGCAGCTTGACGAAGAGATTCGTCTCGCTAAAAGAGCTGAAGAAGAGCAGGACGCAATTCAGAGACGTCTTCGCGGAAGTCGTTCTCTCTTTGCAAGAGGACAGGCTGGTTTCGATGATGATGATGACAAAAAAGTTCAGGATAATTTAGGTGTTGCCTGATGTCTGTATCAGATGATCTTTATAGGTTCGAGCGTGCTAAGCATAGACGAGCTACATGGGAAAGTGTTTGGCAGGAAATCTTTGACTACACGATGCCAGCGCGTGATGGCTTGCGTGAGTTTTCCCCTGGCACACGGCGTGATGATCTTATCTTTGATGAGACGGCTGTGGTTGGGGTTCAGGAATTCGCGAGCCGCATGCTTTCGGGGATGGTGCCGGATAATATGCGGTGGGTGCGTCTTTCCCCTACTCCTGGTGTAATACGCGGTAGGGAGCCCGGCGAAATATCCCGATTACAGGGGCAGCTTGACGAAGCGAATGCTGAAATTTTTCAGTATCTACAATCTTCTAATTTTCAGGCTGAAGCTTTTGAAAGCTTTCTCGATCTGTCTCTTGGCACCGGGAATCTGACCTGTTGGGAAGGTAGTGCTACTCAGCCGTTGAGATATCAGAGTGTTCCTACGCATGAAGTTTATCTTGAGGAAGGTCCGTTTGGGAATGTCGACGCACAGATGCGTCTGCGCAAGGTTGAGCCTAACATGATAAAGATCATCTGGCCTTCGGGTAGGATGACGCGGAACATGGATGAGAAAATGGGGAAGATGTCAGCGGGCATGCACTCCATGGATGACAGCAAGGTTGAAGTCCTTGAGACCGTATCACGAGATTGGAGCAGGCCGGAAGAAGAGGTCTACCTGTATAAGGTTATCGATAAAGCTGATAAGGCTTATATATTTGAGGACGAGTTTGTAGGCATTGGGTCTAATCCTTGGATTTCGTTCCGCTGGAGTAAGGGAAGCGGGGAGATTTATGGGAGAGGCCCAGCATTTAATGCCATGAGTGCGATTAAAACATGCAATCTCACTATTCAATTGATACTTGAGAATGCGGAGATGTCTATCGCGGGTATCTGGCAGAGCGATGATGATAGTGTAATCAATAGTGACAACATCCGGTTAGTCCCTGGCACAGTTATTCCTCGAGGTGTTGATAGTACTGGCTTGCAGCCGCTTACCCCCGGCGGGGATTTCAATGTTGCTGATTTAGTGCTGAAAGATCAGAGGCATAATATCAATCGAGCCCTATATAATGAATCTTTGGGGCGGCGTGAAGGCACACCGATATCTGCGACCGAGGTTGCGGAGCGTATGGCCGAGTTATCCCGCCAGGTTGGCAGTGCGTATGGGCGTTTGCAAAAAGAAATGGTTTTCCCAGTCTATAAACGTGCTGTTTATTTGCTCAGGGATCAGGGGCGGATCGAATTACCGACCTTAAATGGCCAGGATATTGAGTTACAGGCTGTATCACCCTTGGTCAGGGCGCAAAGGAACGAAGATATCTCGCAACATGTTAATTATGCTCAGATGGTAGGGCAGTTATTCGGACCTGCTGCGGTTCAAAACATGCTTAGCCCGCAGAAATTCATAGAAAAGCTGGCTTATTGGTATGAAATTGATAGTGATCTGCTAACAGATGAAGAGCAGCAACAGGCTAATGCTCAAAATCTAGCAGAAGCGGCAGGCGCGGCTCAACAAGCAGGTATCGATCCTATTAGTGCCGCACAAACACTGCTCCCATGAGTGAAAAGCGCAAGGCGAAGGCTCCTAGTTATTTAGTTGATGGTGTTATTAGGTCTGTCACGGCTGAACATAAGATTAATCAGACGTTACGAGAGACTTTCAAGACGGCAGCAGGGAAGAGAGCGCTTGATTACTTGAAGGAAATGACTTTATACACGGTGCATCCTCCTGGCACGGACCTTACGGTTCTTGCGCATACCGAGGGAGCCCGATATTTAGTTGGGTTGATTAGAAAACGGATAAATGACGCTGAGAGGGACTTACCCAATGTTAAATGAACCTAAGATTCTAAGAGCGGCTGACGTAGAAGGTAATGGTGGGGGTGAAGAGGTAGCAGAAGCCCCAGCCCCAGAGGCAGAAGCTTCAACAGAAGGAGAAGCTGTTCTTCTGGCGGGCAAATACAAAGATACTCCGGCTTTAGAAGAGGGATATAACCAGCTTCGCACGGCTTACGATAAGAAAACCGGAGACATAAGAACTGACATAGCTAAGGAAGTCAGGGGCGAAATAGAATCTGAATACCAGCTTGTAGCGAAGGGTGATCTTCCTGATAAGGCAGAGAATTATAAGTATTCTCCTCCAGAAGGCTTGATCCCAGAGGGTTACGATTTCAGTATGAAGACTGACAACCCTATATTCCGTAAATGGCAGGAGAAAGCGCTGGATATGGGGCTTACCCCCGATCAATTCACTGAGGTTACCTCTCTTTATGTTCAGAACGAAATGTCTCTCTTCCCTGATCCAGCGAAGGAGATGGACAAGCTAGGAGAGAATGGGAAGGCTCGTGTAAACCGGGTTGATATGTGGCTCTCCAAGCATCTGGATGCAGATTCCTATATATCTATGAGCAACTATTCGGGTGAGGCTTCTTTCATAGAGGCGATGGAGCAGATCATTCGGAAGGCTGGGCAACCGGGTGGTAATGACGAGGGCATCCAGAGTGATACGCCTTTGACGCGGGCAGACCTCGAGGCAATGATAAAAGACCCACGCAATAAATCGCGTAATGCCGATCCGGCTTT
>Ga0255048_10001700_pt1 | contig 14875 bp, 13 predicted proteins | sample JV7_2_2_MG_FD_183619 | JGI IMG/M metagenome (GOLD analysis project Ga0255048, IMG submission 183619) | Seawater microbial communities from Jervis Inlet, British Columbia, Canada - JV7_2_2 | ecosystem: Environmental > Aquatic > Marine > Inlet | place: Canada: British Columbia | collected 2016-10-06
CGTCGATCACGAACACCCAGGGCTCCGATTGCAGGTTCCAGTAGTCCGGACCGAGGGCCGGCGCCAGGTGGGCGGGATCCGGGGCGAAGTCGGGCTGAGTGAGGCCGGTGTAGACCTCGACGTGGATGAAGTTCACCTCGGTGTGGTCGGCGGCCAGCGTCTTGGTGTTGTTGAGGAGCGGCCCGCATGCTGCGGTCTGACAGTAGGCGGGGGTGGAGAACACCAACACGGTCTTTCGACCCGACTGCAGCGCATCTTCGAGGGAGATCTCGTAGAAGCGGGGGTCGGGCTCGGAATCGGTGGTGAGCTCCTCGAGGGGCCCGTCGTCGAGCGTCGGCGTCGGAGCCACGATGGCCGCCTCGCCGACGTTGGGGGTGAAGGTCTCCTCGAGGACGTTGAACGGGACCGGTGCCAGGGGGTCACCGGACTCGGGGTAGACGGTCACTGCCCAGGTGCCGGGGCGATCGAAGACGATGTCACCCTGGTAGACGCCGGTGGCGTTCTCCACGATCCAGATGAAGGTCCCCGGGACCCGCTGGGCTTCTTCGGGGGCGCCGACTGGCATCACCTCGAGCTCGACCTGCTGCTCGGGTGAGCCGAGGCGGGTGCCGTCCGGCCGGAGCACACCGACGAGGAGGCGGCCGGGTGCCTCGCTGGCTCCGATGTCGAAGTTGACGGTGAGGGCAAAGGCGTCGTCCTCGAACGTCGGCTCGGAGCCGCCGCAGGCGGCGAGCACCAGTGCGGCGGCGGCGCCGAGCAGCCCGAGAGACGAGCTGAGGCGGCGGGTGCGGGTGGTGGTCGCGGTCATGGTGTGCTCCTCATGTTGGCACGTGGCTCAGGTGTCTCCTGCGTACAGGGCTTGCAGGGTGCCGTCTTCGAGCTCGTCGGCGATGCGGGTGAAGCGCAGCATGCCGGCGACCAGCACCATGGCGCCGAGGAACATGCCGACGGCGAGGATGATCGCCGACTCCATGTGGGAGTCGGAGGGCGCCTCGGCACCCAGCTCGAGGAGAGGAAGGACCCCGGAGCCCGCGGCGTTGTCGCCTTCGGCGGCCTGTGGGGGTTCAGGGGCCGTCGCGGGCTCCGGGTCCTCGATCGTGAATGTTCCGGTCATTCCCCCGTCGGCGTGACCCGGGATGTTGCACAGGAAGCCACCGGTGGCAGGGCCGGACGGCACGGTCAAGGTGCCACGGTCGGTGGCCCTGCGACCGTTAACGTCGACTGGACGCTCACCCCGACGTTCAGCGACCCGGTCGGAGCCAACTTCTCGACGACTGTCCTGTACACGGTGACCCAGCCGTAGAAAGGACCTGAAGCGACCATGACACGCCGACACAGTGTGACTGCAGCACTGCTGGTGTTGGCGGCGCTGATGGTGGGATCCCCGGCCCTCGCTCAAGAGGGCGGGGATCCCGCTGTCGATTTCGTCGTGAGCCCCTCACGGCTCGAAGTCCGCGCCGGACCCGGAGAGGTGCTCGAGATCCCGATCCGGGTCTACAACGGGGGTGCGGAGCCGCTCGTGCTGTTCACCTACGTGGAGGACATCGGGATCGCCGACAACGACCTCGTCGACACCAACGAGTTGGCGTTCACGGCGAGCCGGTGGATCCACTTCAACGCCGAGACCCTCGACGTGCTCCCGGACTCGCAGACGCAAGCTCGCGTCCGGATCGCCATCCCCGAGGGCACCCCCACCGGGGGCTACCACGCGTATGCCTTCTTCCAGAGCCAGGTCGTCGACGACCAGGGCGTCATCGTGCCCAGCGGCCGCATCGGCGCCACGATCCTCTTGGACGTGGTGCCGGCCGGTAGCGAGTTGTCGCGCCATGCCCGGGTCACGGAGACCGCCCTCGACGTCCGCTGGGACGGGTTCTTCAACCCCGTCGTCGATGCACGCACCACCGTGGACAACATCGGCGAGGCCCACGTGATGGCTGGTGGCATCCACACGTTCCGCTCGTTCCCCGGGCCGGGAGCGGCCGACGTGGAGATCGGCCCACAGACCACCCTGCGCGGGACCCGGTTCACGTTCTACTCATCTTTCGACGCGGTCCCGTTGATCGGCAAGGTGACGCTGACCAGCGAGCTCGTGTATCAGGTGGGCCCTGATGAGATCCCGGTGATCCTGACCCAGGCCACCGTCTGGGTGATCCCCTGGCACCTCATCGCCGTGCTGCTCCTGGTGGCAGCCGGGCTCGCGACACTTCTGTGGTGGTGGCGCCGCCGCAGGAACGATCGCAGGAAACCGACCTATGTGGTCCCCTGGCGCCAGGACCAGGAACCCTCGACAACGGAGAGATCATGGCTCGACGACGACGCATTGGTGGAGTAGCCGCCCTCGCGGCCGTGCTCATGGTCTTCGTGTTCGCCGCCCCGGCTTGGGCGGAGACGAAGACCGTCAACCTCACCGCGGACAACACGTACTCGCCGGCCGCGATCACGATCAACGAGGGCGACACGGTGCAGTTCGTGTGGCAGGGCGGCTTCCACGACGTCGTGTTCGCCGACGGGCCGAGCTCGGGATCACCCACCGGCGACGTCGGGGCGACGTACTCACGGACCTTCACCGTGGCCGGATCGTACGGCTACATCTGCACGGTGCACGAGGCCCTCGGCATAACCGGGACGGTCACGGTGCAGGCGGCGCAGACCGGCGGCACCACGACGACCACGACGACGGCGCCGAGTTCGATGCCGTTCACCGGTCCCGAGGATTCGATCCTGCCGTTCGTCGGCATCGGGATGCTGGTTGCCGGAGCCGGTGCGCTGATGATGGCCCGGCGTCGCCGTTCCACCTGACCCCCGATGGGAGCACGGCACCACAGAGGCACAGCCGCAGACCATGACGGTGGTCTGCGGCGCCTCCTGTGGGTGGCGTCGGCAATCGCTCTGATCATCGGCGGGCTGGGGGTGCTCGCCTGGCCCAGGGTCGACGAGACGCTCGGCCAGTGGCGCCAGCACGAGCTGGCAGCTGCCGGCGATCTGACGACCAGCCGGTATGCGTGGGCGGTCGGTGACGCCTACGACGAGCTCGCTTCGACGTTCGAGGACGCCATCGTGGCGTTCGAGGTGGGAGCCCTGCCGCTGAATACCGCTGGTGTGGCGATCTCTCGCGAACCGCTTGGCGCAACCGCGATTCCCGCGGGCGGCACGACGCTCCCGCTGACCACACCCGGCGCCCCAACGCCCTCCGCTCCCTCGGTATCTGGCGCGTCCGGTGCCGACGCTGCTCCCCCCGCGACTCCGCCGATGGCCCCGGTGTTCCCCGGATCGGCGATCAGGATCCCGGACATCGGACTGGATCAGGCCGTCGTCGAGGGGGTGGCCAGGGCCGACCTGCGGCTCGGCCCTGGCCACTATCCCGGAACGGCGTTGCCGGGTGAACCCGGCAACATGGTGATCTCCGGGCACCGCACCACCTACACCAAGCCGTTCTCCGACCTCGACCGGCTCAAGCCAGGCGACTCGATCTACATCGACACGCCAAACGGCTCGCACCGCTACATCGTGGAGTCCACGATCATCGTCGTTCCCGAAAACGTCGAGCCGTTGCGCACCACCGCAGAACCGGTGCTGACACTCACCACCTGCAACCCCAAGGGAAGCGCCCGACAGCGCCTGGTAGTGCGCGCCAGCTATGCCGGCCGCTAGCAGGGTCCGCTCTTCCTGTAGAAGACCGATTCCGATCGCGCCCTGCCCGCGCCTTGCGCAAGCTTGTCCGAGTCGCCGGAGCTCGCTAGAACCGTGCTGTGTATAGCTCCGGGGGGGAGACTCGAACTCCCAACACACGGATTAACAGTCCGCTGCTCTGCCGAATTGAGCTACCCCGGATCGAGCGAAGCGGAAGTGTACCGGCGGCATTGCCGCATTCACTTGAAGCACAGCTCTGCGACAGAGGTCACATCGCAGGCTCCGCCTCCGCCGCTGCGGGCACCGCTCGCCGCGTCATCATCGTCACGCAGACGGCGAGGTAGGCCCATGTCACCGCGAGCGCGAGGAAGGCGGGAATGGCGAACGAAGCGACGATCCCGTACTGGATGGCGACCACCGCAACGGTAACGGGGCGCGAGAACGGCAGTTCGTCGATCGCAAAGAGCAGCACAACCAGCGGTGGGATCAGCAGCGGCAGCGTGTTGTACAGCGTGTTCGGGTAGACGATCAGCGACAGCACGATGATCAACGAGAACGTCAATTCGGTCGACAGGGGCCCGCGCCGTGCCCGCCAAGCAACGACAACGGTGACGATCGTGAGCACGGCAGCGATCACCAGGTATGGCGGGTAGAGGACGGCATCGATGGCTCCAGGGCCCGGAGGAACCGAGTCGAAGGCTCTGCGCAGTGTGCCGTTGAGCGACTCGATGACCGAGTCGAGAGCCAGTTCGGGCGGCCGGTCGCCCGGTCCGAACGTCGTGAACTCCGTGTAGACGTCGAAGCCAAAGGCGATGCCTGCCAGCACTGCCGTCACGGCGACCGCCCCCAGTGCTCCGAGAGTGATCCGCCACTTCCGCATGGCCAGTACCAGTCCGGCTGGGATCAGGAGCAGGTGCTTGAACAGCGCGCCGATTCCGAGGCTGATCCCTGCCAGCCAAGGATGATCGCGTGCAGCCCACAACCCAACGACCAGGAAGAAGAGGGCCCCGAACACGATCTGCGCGAGCTGAAAAGCGGAAAGCACGGGTCGGAACAGCATTCCTAGGAGCGTCATCTCGACCAAGCCCATCAGCCCAGTCCGCAGCGGGTAGAACCGGTGCAGTAGAAGGATCGCCGCGGCGAAGAACGCCCCCTGCACGACGTACTGGATCACAAGCCCCGTCGTGAAGTCGGAGACCCCCAGTGGTGCCAGGATCAGTGCCGTCGGTGGTGCGTACCAGAAGCCGAACTCCTGGAGCCAGTCCGCAGGAACCGCGGCCTGCTCCTGGATGAACGTGAAGGTCGGGAGTAGCTCGGCAGGGTCGTAGAAGGACACGCCATCCACGGCATTGCGCGCCACCGTGTAGAAGACGGGGAAGTCCCATGCCTCCGGCGCGGTGACATTGCGATACGCCGCGACCGCCACCATGCCGACGAGCACAGCGAGGGTCGCTACCTCAGCGGCGTCAATCCATCGCTGCCATCGCGAGGGGAGCCGCGCCACCTTCAAACGCCACAGCATGCCGGCGACGACGGCGAATATCCCGATATGCACGACGAGCTGCTTCATCGAATCCCCACACCTACCCCGGGGCAATGATACACAGCGCGCCCGTCAGCAGGCCTGGAGCGTCATTCCTCCGAGCTGGGTTGGTACAGGGTGAGGATCAGCCCAAGAGCGGCAACGACGACCCCCACCCCCACCCCGACGATCTGTTTCCAACCGAACGTGTCGTCGCTCCCGATGCCGATCTGATCAGCGAGAACAGCGACGACTACGACGATCACGCCTACAGCTGCGACGATGATTCCGAGAGTCCTGCGTGACATCAGCCACCCCCTCTCCGCCAAGGCTACGCCACGGGGAGTGGAGGCGACGAGCCTCGTGCCTGGGTCGGGCACGGGGTTCTTTGTGCCCTGGTCGCGCAGACGGCGCTGCCGATACTCTCCTTGGTCAGGAGGCAAGTGGTGCCGCAACGCGCCCTCGTGGCAATCGCTGCATTCACGGCCGCCGTCGCCGTCGGGTGCACCGGCGGTACCGCAGAGACGGCGACCGTGGACACCACCGCGCCTCCCGAAGCCGCTACGAGCACCACGACGACGGTTGCGCCGGTCACGACTCGTGCAGACGTCGTTCCTCTCGGTGACCTTGGGGCCTACCTCGACGAGGTCGCTTCGGAGCTCCTGCGCCGGCAGCCGGAGCTCGCAACCGAAGTCGGCGTCGGCGGCGCTCTCGGCACGGATGGCTTCCTCGACAGCGTCTCGGTCGATGCCGTCAACGACACCGCGGCGTATGCGGAAGCCGCCCTGGCTCGCCTCGAGGCCACCGACCGGACGGCGTCGACCCCACAGCTGCAGCTCTCGGTCGACGTCTTGCGCTGGCATCTCTCCGACGTCGTCACGATGGCTCAATGGTACGTGTATGAGTACCCGCTCAGCTTCATCACCGGGAGACACACGAACCTTCCCGAGTTCCTGCTCGACGTGCACCCGGTCACGACCGCCGAAGAAGCCGAGGCGTACATCGACCGCCTCGAGGCCATCGAGATCCAGATCGCCCAGCTGATCTCCCTGACGACCGCCCAGCGGCGCGTCGGTATCGAGCCAACCGAGGGTGGCATGGAGATCGCCGGATTCCAGCTACGCGGGTTCCTCGACGCCGGCGGCTCGGCGACCCATCCCCTGGTCACGGACTTCGCCGACCGGCTGACCGCCATCGACGAACTCGCCGACCAGCAGCGAACCTCCCTGGTCTCCCGTGCGACCAACGCCATGGAGAACACGGTGCTCCCCGCCTACGAGCGGCTCCTCGCCGCGATCACCGGCACGGGGGCACGCATGGACGTCATCGGCGGCGCCTGGGCGCATCCCGACGGCCACACCTACTACGCCGCTGCGCTGCGTCACCACCTCTCCCTCGACCTGTCGGCTGAAGAGGTCCACGCCGCTGGGCTCGAGGAAGTGGCCCGGGTCACGGCGGAGATGACGGTCGCTCTCGAGAGGCTCGGCTACTCGCCAGGCGACGATTTCGCCGGGACGGTAGGGGCCGCACGCCGGGACGCAGGGGGCTTCCCAACGACCAGCGAGGCGGAACGTGCCGCTGCGCTGCGTGCGGCTGCTGCGTTGGTCGACGATGCGGATCGCCGATTCTCCGCGGCGTTCCAGATCCTCCCCGAGACGGCGGTCGCGGTGGTGCGACCCAGAGCCGGCCGAGAGTCCGGCGCCGGGGGCTACTACCGCCCGCCCCCCATCGACGGCTCACGCGATGGCATCTACTACTTGAGCATGGGTGGGAGCCAGCTGTCGAAGTGGAGCTTCGCCTCCACCACATATCACGAGGCGCTCCCCGGACACCACTTCCAGCTCGCCCGGCAGCGTCAGGCTGCCGACCTCCCGCTCCACCAGCGGGCGTTCACCTTCACCGGCCACGTCGAGGGGTGGGCGCTCTACGCCGAGCGGCTCGCCTTCGAGCTGGGCGCCTACTCCGGCAACCCCTACGGAAACCTGGGCCGGCTCCACTTGGAACTGCTCCGCGCCGGTCGCATGGTCGTCGACACCGGCATCCACTCCCGGCAGTGGAGCCGGCAGGAGGGCATCGACTACCTGACAGCGCTCGGCTTCCCCGAAGGGCAGGCGGCAGGAGAAGTCGACCGGTACATCGTGTGGCCCGGCCAGGCGCCGGCGTACTTGGTGGGCATGCTGGAGATCCTGCGGTTGCGGAGCGAGGCACAAGAGGCCCTTGGCGACGCCTTCGACCTCGCGGCGTTCCACGAGGCCGTGCTCTCCCACGGATCGATCCCCCTCGACTTGCTCGACGACGCCGTGGCGCTCTACATCGCTTCCGCCTGAACTCGGTGGCGCTGCGTGTGGGAGAATCCCCAGATGAAGTTCCGCACCGGATTGATCGTCGGCCTCGTCATCGGCTTCATCCTGGGAGCCAGGGCGGGTCGCGAGCGCTATGAGCAGATCAGGGCAGCGTCCAACCGGGTGATCGGCGATGAGCGCTTCCAGCAGATCGCCAAGATGGCCGAGAAGGGGAGCTTCAAGGCCCGCACCGCCACCGGCAACGGGATGATCGTCGCCTCGCAGAAGGTGCGCAGCGCCGCCACCCCGTGAGGCGCCCCCGTTCTTGCGTAAGAATCCGGCGATATACGCCGTCTCCTTACGCAAGAACAGCAGCAGTGGGTCAGCCGCTTTCCAGGTAGCCCTCGAGCTTCTTGGCGCGGGCCGGCTGGCGCAGCTTCGCCAGGGCCTTGGTTTCGATCTGGCGGATGCGCTCACGGGTGACGTTGAAGTACGCCCCGACCTCCTCGAGGGTGCGCACCTTGCCGTCGGCGAGGCCGAACCGCATGATCAGAACCTGGCGCTCCCGCTCGTTCAAGCCCTCCAGCGCCAGACTCAGGTAGTCCTGCAGCAAGCGGAACGTCGCCTCTTCCACGGGAACATCGGCGTCGGTGTCCTCGACGAAATCGCCGATCGTCGAATCGTCCTCCTCGGACAGCGGCGTCTCCAGGGATACCGGATCCAACGCGATGCGACGCAGCTCAGTGACCTTTTCCGGTTCGAGCTCCAGCTCGATGGCGATCTCCTCAATCGTCGGCTCCCTGCCCAGGTCCTGCATCAGTGAACGCTGCGCCCTGGCGAGCTTGTTGATCGTCTCCACCATGTGCACCGGCACCCGAATGGTACGCGCCTGGTCGGCGAGCGCCCTGGTGACGGCCTGGCGGATCCACCACGTCGCATAGGTCGAGAACTTGAAGCCCTTGCGGTAGTCGAACTTCTCCACGGCGCGGATCAAGCCGAGGTTTCCCTCTTGGATCAGGTCGAGGAGGCTGAGGCCGCGGCCCACATACTTCTTGGCGATGGAGACCACGAGCCGCAGGTTCGCTTCGACCAGGCGCTTTCGTGCCCGGTCGGCGTTGCGCACCGCCCGCTCCAGGATGCGGACGTCTGCTTCGGAAAGGTCAGCCTTGGCTTCGAGCTGCTCGTCGGCACGCACGCCGGATTCCATCTGCATGGAGAGCTCGACCTCTTGTTGCGGCGTCAGCAGCGGGTAGCGGCCGATCTCCTGGAGGTACATGCGCACCGGGTCGGACACATGCACCAGCTCATCGCTGCTCAACTCCGTGGCGGCCAGCGCGTCTTCGGAATCCTCGCGGACCTCGATGCGTCGGTCGCGCAGCGCCTCGAACAGGACCTCGAACGACTCGGCAGGCGCCTTGGCATCCTCCAGCTCCTGCTGCATCTCGGTCATGAGGAGGAACCCGCGTTGCTTCCCGCGCTTGGTGAGCTCTTCGAGCACTTCTGAGACGATGTCGTTCACTCGCGACTCCGCAGGTCCCGCCGCTGTCGCTCCAACGCTATCAAGCGATTGAAGACGTCTGAATACTTCTGCTCATCGGCATCCGGGTCGAGCTTCTGCAGTTCCACCCGCAACACCTCGATCCGGCGCTCCACCGCGTCCAACTCCAGCCGGCTCAGCACCTCTGCCGTGTCGGCCAGCGGACGGTCGGCCAGCGCCAACCTCCGCAGGAGCGCTGCGGCCTCAGATTCGTCGGTTCCGATGATCGAACCCAAATCCGGCGGCTCACCAGGTGGCAACACCGCCACCGCCGGTCCGATGATCTCATAGGCCGTGCGGTGCTCCGGCCGGGTGAACAGCTCGGCGACCACAGCGTCGTTGCGCACCGCATTGGCGAGCAACAGCCGCAGCAGCTCCTGTTCTGCACGTTCGGAGCCGGTGAGCGGTCTGGAGGGTACGGTCCGTTCCTGCGAAGTGTCGGCGCGCCGGCCTCCCCCACCGACGGCGCGCTCCACGACATCGAGGTCGACGCCGGTCCTGCGCGCGATCAACACCGCGTACTCGTGACGCGTCACGGCATCGGGATGGAGGGCCACGAGCGCAGCCGCCGACCGCACGGCCCGGCCGCGGCTCTCCGGCTCTGCCAGGTCGTGGTGCTCCAATTCCCGCTCGATGCGGAACTGCAGCAGCGGCGTGGATTCGGTGACCGCCTTCTCGAGGGTCAGGCGGTCACCGTCGTGAACCAGGTCAGCAGGGTCGCGCCCCGGAGGGAAGATCGCCACCCGCAGGTCGAGATCGCCTGGCACCGATCGCTCGAACCCGCGCACGGCGGCTCCTGCACCGGCCTCGTCTGCATCGAACGCCAGGACAACGCGCTCGGAGAAGCGGCGTAAGAGGTCGAGATGGTCCTCGCCGAGGGCCGTTCCGCACGTCGCCACGGCCAGCGGCATCCCGGCCAGGTGGAAGGCGATCACGTCGGTGTATCCCTCCACGACGACCGACTGGGCGGCACGCACGATCTCCGACTTCGCCCAGTTGAGGCCGTACAGCAGTCGAGACTTGTGGTAGATCGGTGTCTCCGGTGAGTTCAGGTACTTGGGCCCCTCACCGTGCAGAATCCGCGCTCCAAAGCCCACGGCGTCACCGCGCAAGTCGTAGATGGGGAACATGACCCTGCCCCGGAAACGGTCGACGAGTCCGCCCTTCCTGCTGCGTGACGCCAGCCCGGCATCAACCATCGTCCGATCGGCGATGCCCCGGTCGCGGAAGTGCGAGACGAGTCGGTCCCAGACGTCCGGGCTGTAGCCGATGGCGAATTGGGCAACAACGTCGGCGTCGTATCCACGCTTGCGCAGATACGACCGGGCTGGACCCGCTGTGGGATCGTCCTTGAGCAGGCCGGCGTAGAACTCGATCGCAGTCTCGACCGCATCGACGAGTTGCTGGCGCCGGTCGCGCCGCTTCGCCGCCTCCGGGTCTGGGGCGATATCGACGCCTGCCCGACGTGCCAACAGCTCCACGGCGTCGGAGAAGCCCAGGCCCTGTGTCTTTTCGACCCAGCGGAACACGTCCCCGCTCTCGCCGCACCCGAAGCAGTGGTAGAGACCGCGCGCCGGGTCGATCGACAGCGAAGGCGTCTTCTCCGAGTGGAAGGGGCACACGGCCATGACCGAGCGCCCGGAGCGGCGCACCTTGGTCACTTCGGAGGCCAGCTCGACGAGATCGGTGCGGTCGCGCACGAGATCGATGTCGTCGCGAGAGAACGCCATGGGGAGAAGATAGACGGTGGGCAGGCTCCCCCTCCCCACCTGCCTTCGGCCGTACACTCGGCCCGTGGGGTTCGGCTTCTTCATCGTTCTCGGGGTCATCGGCGCCGTGGTCGGCTTCGCTGTGATGCGGATCCAACGCACCAGGCAGCTCACGGCGTGGCAGCAGGCCGCTGACGAGCTCGGGATCGCCGTCGAGCAGGGACCGTGGTGGCGGGCTCCGCAGCTCACCGGCTCCGTCTCCGGCCTGACAACGGTCGTCGATATCGTCAGCGAGTCGAGTGGGAACAACAACACGACGTACACCAGGTACCGCGTGCTGTATCCCTCGCTCGGGTTGGGGCTACGCCTGGCCAGGGAGAGCGGATTCACCAAGGTCGTCCGCTTCTTCGGCGCCCAGGATCACACCGTCGGTGACGAGGCGTTCGACCAGGCATTCGAGGTGAAGGGGTCCGATCCAGCGGCGCTGGCGGCGTACCTCACGCCCGGTAGGCGGGAATCGCTCATGCGCCTCCAGGCGGCCTATCCCGGATCGGTGATCACCGACGATCACATCCAATACCGCAAGGTCGGCACAGAACTCGACGCGGGAACCATCATCTCGGTCGTACGCCGCCTGGTCGGCGCGGCGGCCACCCTCACGAATACCAGGATCGCCGAGCAGCTCGACGGTCCCCTCCGGCGCCGCCTCGATGGAGAACTGACGGCGAGCGTCGACCACCCTGCCGTCGTCCACCCCCACCCGGACGACATCGACCGGGCCCTCCTCGACGTCGAAACCCTGTACGGGTCGAACCGGGAGGACTCCGCCCGCGAGGTCCTCGCCGGCCTCGAGGACATCGTTCCAGAGGATCCCGAGGTGCGTGGCTGGAGACAGACGATCGATGCCGACACCACCCGAACCACCACGCCGACCGACGACCTGCTGACCGATCCCGTGGCGATCAGCACGGAGCTGTTTGGAAGCCAGCGCCTCAGCTTCGAGACCCGGGAGCTGTTCGAACGCACCCACGACGGGGCGCCGGTGCGGTGGACGGGCACGGTGCGGCGTGCCACCCACGTCGATGCCGATCGGGACTTTCCCGGGGGCCCGATGACCAGGGCAATCGTGCACATGGCGTCGATCTCGAACGACCTCTACGGCATCGCAGAAGTCGACGCGGTCGTGCAATTCCCGCCGAGAACCCGGCTCGAGAGCGGTCAGCAGATCACCTTCACCGGCACGCTGGTGAACGTCGACAGCCTGATCAGAAACCTGTTCGTCGCCGACGGCTCGCTCGTCTGACGTCGCTCACGTCTCGGTGCCCCGACTGACCAGGTAGCCGCCGGCAATCGCCACCAGCACACCAAGCACTTGGATGATCGCAACGCTCTCGTCGAGCACGAGGACCCCCAGGATCAGGGCAACGATCGGGATCAGGTATCCGACCAGTGATGCCCGCACCGCGCCGACCCGTCCGAGGAGGCCGACGAAGAGGCCCCACACGGCACCGGTGCCGATGATGCCGAGGATCAGGAGCGCCGTTACGGAGAGTGCCTCGAACGAGGAAGACGGCATCCCGATCAGGCCGAGCGGGGCCAGGAAGACCATGCCCAACAGCAGCAGCCACAAGGTGACCGGCATCGATCCGTAGGTCTGCTGGAGCGGGGCGTACAGGATCCCGGCGATCGAATAGGACAGCACGCCTGCCAGCACCATCAGGACGCCGACAGCCTGAGCCCCCGCGCTGCCCATCTCTGGCGCCGCCAGCAGGACGATCCCGGCAAAACCGACGGCGAGACCGGCGACACGGGGCCGCGACGGCAGCGTTCGTGTGAGGATCGCCGCGACCGCAGCCGTCATGACCGGGATGCCGGCAACGAGCATCCCGGTGAGCGCCGAAGACACGCGCTGCTCGGCGAGAGCGAACAGGAACACGGGAGCTGCCATGCCCAGCACCGATGCCACGACCATCCGCGCCCAATCCGGTCGGGCGATGGCCTTGCGAGCCGCCGGGATGGCGACGACGACCGCGGCGCCGAGCACCACCCTTCCGAAGGCGATCAGCCCAGGGCTGAGGGACCGCAGCGCCAGAGCGATCCACAGGAACGACGACCCGAAGATGACGGCAGAGAGCGCCAATTGGCCCCAGTCGAGAAGTCGGAAGTCGCCGGTCGCGGTGCCCTCGACGGACTCGGCGAGCGACCTTCTGTCGTCAGCCATCGATCAGCGAGGCAGCCGCTCGCGCAGGTACTCGCCGACGGACGTGAGGGCAATGCGATCCTGGTCCATGGTGTCGCGATGCCGGACCGTCACCTGGTGGTCGTCGAGCGTGTCGAAGTCCACCGTCACGGCAAACGGCGTGCCGATCTCGTCCTGGCGCCGGTAGCGGCGCCCGATCGACTGGGTGACATCGTGCTCGATGCGAACGTCACCGCGCAGATCGTCCGCCAGCCTCGTCGAAACCTCCATCAACTCCGGCTTCTTCGAGAGGGGGAGCACCGCCGCTTGGACGGGAGCAAGCCTGGGGTCGAGGCGGAGCACGATCCGCTGTTCCCCGCGCACCTCCTCCTCGTGGTAGCCGTCGATGAGGAAGGCGAACGTCGTGCGGGTGGCCCCGGCCGCCGGCTCGATGACATACGGCACGATCCGCTCGTCCTGCTCCTGGTCGAAGTATGTGAGATCGGCGCCGGAACGCTCCATGTGCGCCTTCAGATCGAAATCGGTCCGATTGGCGATGCCCTCGAGCTCGTCCCAGCCCCAGGGGAAGAGGTACTCGACGTCAAACGTGCTCGCTGCGTAGTGGGCGAGCTCGTCGGCGTCGTGCGGGCGCAGCCGAAGGTGGTCCTCCGTCATGCCCAGGTCGAGGTACCAGTCGCGCCGCGCCTCGGTCCAGTACTGGAACCACTCGGCTGCGTCGTCTGGCCGGCAGAAGTACTCCATCTCCATCTGTTCGAATTCGCGAGTACGGAAGACGAACTGCCCCGGAGTGATCTCGTTACGGAACGACTTGCCGATCTGAGCGATGCCGAACGGCAGTCGCAGGCGAGCCGTGCGCCGGACATTCTCGAAGTTGATGAAGATGCCCTGGGCCGTCTCCGGGCGCAGGTACACCCGGTTCTCGTCACTGCGGACCGGACCCATGTTCGTCTCGAACATCAAGTGGAACTCGCGAGGCTCCGTGAACGTGCCCCGCATCCCGCACGTCGGACAGAAGTCGGGATCGTCAAGCTTGTCGAGCCGGTGCCTGGCGTTGCAGTTGCGGCACTCCACGAGTGGGTCGGAGAAGGACTCGACGTGTCCTGACGCCACCCACACCTCTGGCGACTGGAGCACCGCAGAGTCGATGCCGACAATGTCGTCGCGCAGCTGCACGGTGGACCGCCACCACTGCTCCTTGACGTTGCGCAGCATCTCGACGCCGAGCGGCCCGTAGTCGTAGGCGGAGCGCAGTCCGCCGTAGATCTCAGACGACTGGAAGACGAAGCCGCGCTTGTGGGCGAGATTCACGATGGTGTCGAAGTCGGCCGGCACGCGCTTCCTCTCCTCGGGGAGCCTGGTGGCCCGGGAGGTTAGGTCGCCAGACCCCGATAGGAACGACCAGGCCTGCTAGGTCGATCCGTATCGGCGTTCCCGGTCCGTGTACTCGGTGACGCAGCGGGCGAGCTCGGCGCGATCGAAATCGGGCCACAGCACGGGCGTGAAGACGTACTCGGAGTACGCCTGCTGCCACAACAGGAAGTTCGAGGTGCGCTGTTCGCCTGACGTGCGGATGACGAGGTCGGGGTCTGGCATCTCGGGGATGGACAAGTGAGAGGTGATGGCCTCCTCGTCCACGGTCGCGGCGTCGCGCGATCCAGCGGCGATCTCCTGCGCCAAGCGAGCCGCCGCTTCGGCGACCTCCATGCGGCCGCCGTAGTTGAAGGCAAACACCATCGTCATGGCCGTGTTGTCCTTGGTCAGCTCCTCGGCGGACTGCATCCGCTCCAGCACGGCTGCGGGGATCCTCGGATCGGCATGATCGCCGATGAAGCGCACCCTCACGCCCAGATCGTGCAGCTCGTCCCGCCTCCTCGTGAGCAGGTCGACGTTGAAGTGCATGAGGAACTCGACCTCTTCCGGCGAACGGCTCCAGTTCTCCGTCGAGAAGGTGTAGACGGTCAACCACTCGATGCCGAGGTCGAGGGCGCCGTGGAC
>Ga0255048_10001701_pt1 | contig 14854 bp, 20 predicted proteins | sample JV7_2_2_MG_FD_183619 | JGI IMG/M metagenome (GOLD analysis project Ga0255048, IMG submission 183619) | Seawater microbial communities from Jervis Inlet, British Columbia, Canada - JV7_2_2 | ecosystem: Environmental > Aquatic > Marine > Inlet | place: Canada: British Columbia | collected 2016-10-06
ATTTGGAGGAACTCGAATCAGTGAAAGCTTCACTGCCGGTGACCAAATGGAACGCCCAGTACATGCAGAACCCGACCTCGGAAGAAGGCGCGATTATCAAACGGGATTGGTGGCAGCCTTGGGAAAAGGAGAAGATACCTCCGGTGGAGTACATTATTCAGAGCTATGATACGGCGTTTTCCAAGAAGGAAACTGCCGATTACTCGGCGATTACCACTTGGGGTATTTTTAAGCCGAGTGATGACAGTGGCGATGCGATTATACTGCTCGATGCCAAACGCGGACGCTGGGATTTTCCGGAGTTAAAGGCGGTGGCTAATGAGGAGTATAAGTATTGGGAGCCGGAAATGGTGCTGGTTGAGTCCCAGGCGTCAGGAACGCCGTTGACCCAGGAACTACGCAATATGGGGATACCGGTGGTCAACTACCACCCGTCGAGAGGTAATGATAAGGTCACCAGAGTGCACGCGGTTAGTCCGGTGTTTGAATCGGGGATGGTCTGGGCGCCACAGAAGAAATTTGCCGAAGAGGTAATCGAGGAGTGTGCTGCTTTTCCGTTTGGCGAGCACGACGATTATGTGGATTCGATGACGCAAGCGATACTGAGATTTAGACAAGGAAACTTTGTTCGTCTATACTCGGATGAGGAAGATGAGGAGTTTGTACCACAACAACACATTTATTATTGATGACACCCGCACAACAAATAGATTTGGCGAAAAGGCAGCTTCAGGCTGGGCTTTTAACTTACGAAGAGTTTTTGATAAAAGTGGTCCAGGCACAGGGAGGAAAAGGGCTTGCTACAGCAATGATGCCGAGAATTAACCGCGAACTTAAATACCCGTTGGGTGGTCGTGGCAAAGAACTATACCAGACCAAGAGCGGAGGAGAATTTAGGGTAAGGCCATTAAGGGCGGTTGATCCGGAAAAATCGGCAAGAGCAGCGGAGCGTTTTAGAGAGATGTGGATGCGTCGTCAGAATTTAAACCCGTTGTTGAAAAAAGCAAGAATTGCGGGGGGCATTCCAGGACTTCTTGCAGGATTTGCTGGAAGCCAAGCGTATGAGAAATATCCAGAAGAAGAAGACATTTTGGCTGAATTAGAGGCCATTGCAGGGCAAAAAGACGATTCCAGGCGAAAAGCCATTGAGAGAGCTTGGATTAGAAATATGTTTGGAAGATTGGCAAACGAATGATTTAATGAGTAGAATGAACAACACAGTAATAAGTCCATTGACCCAATATCGAAATTGGATTAGTGCGCTTATATTTACATTAGCACAAGGGCGATACTATGGCGGACGTCGATAAACGAATATACCCAGCTCAAGAAGAGCCATTGGAGGTTATCGATGATTCCAAAACAATTGAACTAGAGGATCCCACACTTGCCGAGTTGAATGGAGAAGACGTCCCCATTACCGCCTTGGATAATGGAAATATTGTTGTTGGGGCGGGCGATATGCTGCCCCAACAAGTTGAATTTGGTGCTAACCTGGCTGAAGAGCTAGACGATTCCGAGATACAAACTATATTTAACCAATGCGTTGCCGATGTCGAAGCCGATATTAACTCTCGTTCCGAATGGGAGAAACAATATCGTGACGGCTTGGAATTTCTCGGCATGCGTTATGAAGAACGCAGTCAACCTTTTGAAGGCGCGTCCGGCATAACCCATCCCCTGTTAGCCGAATCCGTTACCCAATTCCAGGCACAAGCCTATGGCGAAATACTGCCGTCTCAAGGTCCGGTTAAGACTCAGATTGTTGGTGCTATTACTCCCGATTCCGAAGCCCAGGCAGGGCGAGTCAAGGAGTACATGAATTATCAAATCATGCACGTTATGGAAGAATACGATCCTGAAACGGACATGTTGTTGTTTTATCTGCCGTTGTCCGGTTCGGCGTTTCGTAAGGTTTATTATGATCAGAACTTAGGTCGGGCAGTGTCGAAATTTATACCGTCTGAAAATTTAGTGGTGCCTTATGACACCAGTGATTTACAAACGGCCACACGGATTACCAACATCGTCTCGATGCCGATGAACGATGTCGTTAAGTTACAAAATAGCGGGTTCTATCGTGACGTGTCGTTGAAGTCGATGGGCGCGCAGTACGACAGCGAGGACATTCAGGGAGAAATTGACAAGCTCCAAGGCACGGAGCCGTCGTATAACACTGACAGCGATTGCGAATTGTATGAAATTCATACCAATTTGGATATTGACGGGTTTGAAGACATGGACGAGACCGGTGAACCCACCGGGGTTAAGTTGCCCTACATTGTAACGTTGTCCAAACGTAACAATGCGGTGCTTTCCATTCGCCGCAACTGGAATGAAACCGACCCGTTAAAGAAAAAGATACAGTATTTTGTTCATTACAAGTTCCTACCCGGACTTGGATTTTACGGTTTTGGCCTAACGCACATGATTGGCGGTCTTTCACGGGCTTCCACTTCAATTTTGCGTCAGCTGATCGACGCGGGCACGCTCGCCAACCTGCCGGCCGGATTTAAAGCGCGAGGTATTCGCATCCGGAACGACGATCAGCCCTTACAACCGGGTGAATTTCGCGACATGGATGCCCCAGGGGGCAGTCTTCGAGATTCGTTTGTACCATTGCCGTTTAAAGAGCCGTCACAAACCCTGTTAGCCTTAATGGGCTTAATGGTCGATGCCGGTAAGCGGTTTGCTTCCATTGCTGATATTCAAGTGGGCGATTCCAATCAGGAAATGCCGGTGGGCACCACCGTGGCCTTACTGGAGCGTGGCACCAAGGTGATGTCGGCGATTCATAAGCGTTTACACTATGCGCAAAAGATAGAATTTAACTTATTGGCGAGAATTTTCGCCCAATTCCTACCGCCGTCCTACCCGTACATGACCAAAAACGGCGATCAGAACATTAAACAAGCCGATTTTGATGATCGTGTGGATATTCTTCCGGTATCGGACCCGAACATCTTCTCGATGAGCCAACGGGTGATGCTGGCGCAGCAAATGCTGCAAATGGCGCAATCAAACCCTGAGATTCACGGTCAAGCGGGCATTTACGAGGCGTATCGCCGGATGTATCAAGCTCTTAATGTGGAGAACATCGAGGCGCTCTTGCCGCCACCCCCGCAACCGGAACCGGTGGATCCGGGTAATGAAAACGCTTCTTTATTGATTGGTAAAGGTGCACAAGCCTTCCAGGGACAGGATCACGATGCTCATATAGCTGCTCACATGAGTCTTTATGGCACCGCAATTATGCAACAAAACCCGCAAGGAATGGCGATGATTCAAGCGCATGTGTATGAACATATCACGATGAAAGCGGAACAAATGGTACAACAACAAATGGCACAAGATCCACAAATGATGCAGATGCAACAACAATTAATGCAGATGCCGCCGGAACAGCAACAACAGATGCAACAGCAAATGATGCAACAGCAACAAGCGCAAGCAGCACAAGTGATTGCCGAGCTAACACAACAAATTAATGAGCAGTTTGCTCCGCCGCCACCGCAAGAAGATCCGTTGGTAGCACTAAGGCGCCAGGAGTTGGATATTAAGGCCGGTGATTTACAACGCAAACAACAAGAATTTGGAGAAAGGCAAAATTTAGATATAATGAAAATAGATCAACATGATGATTTAACTAAGGAACGAATTGACTCATCCGAGGAAATTGCCGTAATGAAGAATGAAACGGCGCAGGACAGATTAGATCAGGCAGAACGATTTAAGGCAGCAGATTTACAACAGGAGAGCAAACAATGAGTTCAGTGATGAAAGCCATGCAGGCCGCTCACAAGGCACAAAAACTTGAAGAACGAGCCGCAGAAGAAAAACGATTAGCAGAACATCAGGCTGAGAGAGACTGGCGCGGTGATCCTAAACGAAAAGAACAGCTTATTAAATCCAGAGAAGATGAGAAAAAAGCAACGCCAAAGAAAAAAGCAGCGGCTAAAAAGACAACAGCTAAAAAGAAAGCACCAAAGAAAAAAGCAGTAAAGAAAAAAAGTGCCGCTAAAAAAGGGTAGCGCCAAGAAAACAGTTTCTGCTAACATAAAGAAACTGAGAAAAGAGGGCTACAAGAAGAAACAATCCGTTGCCATTGCACTGAGCAAGGCGGGAAAATCTAAAAAAAAGAGGAAGACCAATGCAAAGACCAAGAAAGTTCAGAGGCGCAGTACCAAAAAATCCAGGTACCGCAAGTAAATCCATGAAAATTAAAGACCAGGGCACGGTGCCGATGGCACAACCTAAAAAAGAAGCCAATGGCGGACCCCCTAAACCGGGTTCCGGCGCCGGCAAGTGCAGAGGCGGAGGCGCAGCTATTCGCGGCACTAAGTTTGAAGGCGTTTTTTAATGCCGAACTTTCTTAAAAGACCGAGCTTACCCCCCATTGCGGGGTCTGGCTATGGTCCTTACCTTAGAATGCCCGGAGCCAGAGGGTTTGCAGAGGGTGATGCGGTTGAAAAGAAAAGATTTAGAGATTATCAACCTGAAGGTATTCTTAAAGGCACTATTTTTGATTTTATTCCCGACGCTGTTCAAACATCTGCTTATTTGCAAGATCGTTTTGGCGACCAACAAGAACCAGAGCCAGTCGATGACAGTTTTGACATGCTCAAAATGTTTATGGAGTTAACACCCGAAGAAAAAATGAGGGTGGCAGGTCCTAACTTTAATGAAATGAGCGAAGAAGAAATCGGTATGGCCATGTATGACTTCATCTCAGAAGGAAGAGCCTTGAGTGGCGGTCGAGAAGTTGATTACATGGACCCCGAAAAACAAGAGTTGCCTCTCTTTATGGAACCGGAGGCTTACTATACCGACGATGAGATGTGGGAAAGCTCTTTATCGGCTTTATCGAAAATGGCTAACGGCGGACTTGCTTCGCTGATGGGCGGTGTCAGAGGCTATCAAGGCGGAGGTGCGGCTAGACGTACTGGACGTACTGGCTTTGCTCCATCTTCGTATACATCTCCCACTGACCCGTATGGTCGTTCTTGGGGATTTCAGAGGCGCCATCTTGGACAGAGTTTCGATCCCAGAGAACAAATGAAAGCAATACAAGAAGCAATGAGAAACAATTGGGGTCGACCACCAGGAGGGGGTTAGACAATGCCTTCTATTTTTGAATATATATCTGGCATGGCCGCAGGCGGAATGCCAAGATCACCTCTAATGAGACCAACACCTGTTCGTCCACAAAGACCGCTAAGAGAGTTTATTCATGAGAGAGGACCTCGTTTTGAAGGAGACAATCCTCGTTTTAATATACCAACACCACCATATCCTATGGGGCAAAATCCCTATGAATCACCAATAGTTCCCGCACCAGAGCCGACACCTATGGGCTTAAACCCTGATGGTACTCCTTATGTTTCTTCTTTGCCTTCTGCTGCTCCCGGAGTTCCAATGGGCCCAGATGGACAAATAGGACCAGCAAATATTCCTGAAGAAGTAGAAAGAGTAAAAAAGATTCTTCCTTCGTTAGCTCCTGAACAAATAAAACAGGTGGTTCCTAAAATTCCACCAGAAGTAATAAAACAAGTAGTACCTTCGTTACCTACTGAAACAATAAAAAAGGTACTACCTTTTTGCGGTACTGGAACAATAAAACAAGTAATGCCGACGCTTCCACCAGAAGTAGTAAAAGAAGTAGTACCTTCGTTACCTACTGAAACAATAAAAAAGGTATTACCGACTCTTCCACCAGAAGTAGCACAAGAAGTAGCCTCTTCTCCCGGAGTTCCAGTAGGAAGACCACCAATACCACCTAGAATTGGTACACCACCACCATTTGATCCAAACTTAGGACAACCTCCACCAATGAGACCACCAGTAATGCAGCCACCTGGTAGGATCCCTGGAGGACACCCTATTCGGATTCCAGAACCTGTCGGACCTATGCCTGGAATGCCGCCTTTGACACCGATGCCACAAACACCTATGAGTTCCCCTGTTATTCCTCAAGTAGCACCAGACACAAGAACACCTGAAGAACGACAAGCTGCGGATAGAGAGTGGGAACTCAGACTCGCTAAACTAGAGGCAGAAAGACTTGCTAACCCACCTGTCCCAGAAGCTGTCCCACTGTCTATAGAAGAAAAGAGGAACTGGGGGGTTCGTCAACCGCGGACCGTGCCAGAAATGACACCAGAAATGCTGGCTATATTAAAGTCAATGCCTGAAGTAGAGGGGGAGGGGATTCCTCCACAACCAGATGAAATGCCAGGAATGCCTCTACCAAGATTTGAAGGAGATAACCCTCGTTGGAACATACCTGCACCGGGTGATCCTATGCCACCTATGCCGCCTACTCCTCCACTAGAAGAAGAGACTCCACCTCCAGGAGGATGGAGCGATACTGATATAATTGAACCTGAAGTTCAACCACCAATAACACCACCGGAACCACCGATGCCGCCAGATGTTTTAAACCCTGATGGCACTCCACCTTGGGTTGATCCCATTGAAACAGCACCCGATGGAGGTCCCCCTGGAGGTCCCCCTATAGGACCGATGCCGCCAGATGTTTCACCCGTGGGTTCAGGTCAACCAGCACAACCTACCAAAGAGGAGTTCATGGAAAGATTGATGCAAATGATTCAAGCGCTTCAAGAAAGAAGCCAACCAGCTCCACAAGCAGCGCCACAAGCAGCGCCGCCACAGCAATGGGCGCCACCTCAATCGCGACCACCTGTAGCTGCGTTTAATATGGGCAATGCAAGCGCACCAATGGCAGCACCGACAATGCCGCAAATGTTTAATAGCGGACCAGGGTTTTTTACTCCACAGCAAAGAGGTCCTCTTATTGATCCTAGCGCCATACCTCAACAACAGATTCCAATGCCAAGCAGTTCACCCTATGGGCTGGATTTTAGTTCCTTTTTAAGAAAGACATAAAAAATAGTGGACGGCTTACGATTAGCGGAGTATATTTTAAACGAACTGCGAGATAGACAAGAACGAGTTTCAGAACATCTGTCGAGTGGTTCAATAAAAACGATGGAAGACTATCGTTTTCTGATTGGAGAGTTGACGGCACTTCGCTCCTTTGAATCAGATTTAAAAGAAGTGTTGCAAAAAACAACTGGAGACAGTTTTGATGAGTGACTTAGCAGTCCCCCAACATATAGAAGCCGAACGCAAGGCTCAAAAAGAAGCGCAAAAAATAGAGGAAAGCAAAACAAACGGTGAAGCATCTATTCAAGATGCCTACATCGAACCTCAAGAAAGAGTGCTTGACCCCTCCCTTATCGACAACTCACTATTAGAAAGAATGCCTAATCCTACGGGTTGGCGTTTATTGGTGTTGCCATATAAGGGAAAAGGCGTAACAGAGGGAGGCATTGTGTTGCCGGATTCCGTAATTGACCGTGAAGCATTGGCAACGGTGATTTCTTATGTGTTAAAACTCGGACCATTGGCCTATAAGGATTCTGGAAAGTTTAGCGGTGTACCTTGGTGTAAAGCTAAAGATTGGGTTTTAATTGGTCGTTATGCGGGCGCTCGTTTTAAATTGGAAGACGGTGCGGAAGTCAGAATCATTAACGATGATGAAGTCATTGGCACCATTTTAGACCCAGACGATATCCAGAGTTTATAATCGGAGCAAACCATGGCAGAAGCATTACCAGAAATTACTGATGAGAAAATTGAAAAGGCGGCCTTACCGGAAGGTAGGAGAGCCAATGAGGAAGTTTTAGAAGAATCAACATTTATTGAGTTGGAAGGAAAAGACTTAGAAGGTCTTCCGCCAATTGAAGAAGAAAAGGTTACAGAGGACTTCAAAACCAGCAAACATGTTGAGAAAGAAGCCGAGGGCATAGAAAACGAAGCTGAAAAAAGAGCCAAGTTAGCGCAGAATCGAATTGATAAAGCCGTTAAGCAAGCTAAAAATTATCAACGCAGAGAACTTCAAGCGCTTCAATATGCAAAACAAATTGCCGAAGAAAACAATAATTTAAAAAACCAACAAGCACAAATGTCACAAAGTTATGGTGACGAGTTTGGTGCTAGAGTGGAATCTCAATTAGAAGGCTCCAAGATTGCTCTGCAAAAAGCAATGGAAGAAGGCGAGGCTGATAAAATTGCTGAAGCTCAATCCATACTGGCGGCTGCATCTGCTGATAAGGTTGCCCATGATCAGTATCAAGGACAACTTCAGAGATACAACCAAGAGATGGAGCAATACAATGCTCAACAACAAGTCTATGCCCAAGAACAAAGAATGGTAGCTCAACAGCGGTCGTCTCAACAGCCGGTGTATCAGCCGCCCTCACAAAGAGCACAAAGCTGGGCTAATGAGAACACTTGGTTTGGAAAAGACCAAGTCATGACCAATGTAGCTATTGCTGTTCATGAACAATTAGCACAAGAAGGATTTGACACAGAGTCAGATGACTATTACTCTGAAATTAACAAAAGGATGAAGCAAGAATTGCCAAATCGTTTTAAAAATATCGTGGAAGCAGATGGGAAACCCGTCCAAACCGTTGCTTCACCATCACGCAGTAACTCAAATGGACGCAGGAAAAATCGTAATCAGGTAGAGTTGACACCTAGCGAGCAGCAATTAGCTAAACGTCTAGGAGTTTCTTTTAAAGATTACGCAATTCATAAAGCGAGGTTAGATAACTCATGAATGATAAAGTTGAAATCGAAGAAAACGTTGAAATTGACAGAACTTCTCGAAGTTCAGAAACACGCGAGACTCAAAAGGCTAGACGCCCTTGGGAACCGCCTTCTCTTTTGAAGACGCCTACACCGCCTGATGGCATGCGATACCGTTGGGTTCGTACTGAAATCAGAGGTCAGGAAGATCGAAAGAATGTTATGCAACGACTACGCGAAGGATGGGAACCAGTTAAACCGGAAGAAGTTCCAGAGTTTGATGTTCCAACCATTGATCACGGCAAACACGCAGGTGTGGTCGGAATTGGTGGTTTAATGCTTTGTAAAATCGATGAATCAATTGCCGAAGAACGAAATCGGTATTTTGAAGAAAAAACAACTCATCAGATGAATGCAGTTGATAATGACCTCATGCGTGAAGAACATCCTGCTATGCCGATTACAAGAAATCGGCAGTCCAGGGTTAGTTTTGGTGGTAATCTAAAGACTAAGTCTTAAGGTTACTTAATTTTAATCTCGTGATCGGAGAAGTTAATTATGGCAAATAAAGACGCCGCATTTGGTTTGCGTCCCGCCAAGCATGTTAGCGGTTCACCGTTCAACGGAGGTCAATCTAGATATAGGATTACGACGAGTGCGACAGCTTATACTACGAAGATTTACATGGGTGATATTGTGACTCAAGGAACAGGGGGTACGGTTACTCGTATCGCTCGTGCTGATGGTGGTAGCGCTACAAGCGCTATTATTATTGGTGTGTTCAATGGTTGCTTTTATACGGACCCTACTACAAGTAAACCAACGTGGAGCAATTACTGGCCTGGTAATGCAGCTACTGATGCAGTCGGCTTTATCATTGACGACCCTTATGTCGTTTATGAAGTACAAGCAGATGCTGCTATGCCAGTAGCGGATCTTTGGGGTAATTTCGACATTGTGGATCAATCCACAGTCGGATCAACCCAAAGTGGTCGTTCTAATGTTGAGCTTGATGTGACAACAGGTGCTACTACAGCAACGTTGCCACTGAAAGCAATCGGTATATCTACAGACCCTCAGAACTCCGACGTCGCAACTGCAAACACCAATGTGCTTTGTTTAATACAGAACCATCTGTATAGACAAGCTCAAGTTGGTCTAGCATAAGGGAGGTATAACTAATGGCTATTTCAAGAGCACAGCTCACTAAAGAACTAGAACCTGGTTTAAACGCCCTTTTCGGCATGGAGTATTCTCGTTATGAGAATGAACACGAGGAAATTTTCGAGTCTGAAAATTCAGATAGAGCTTTTGAAGAAGAAGTTCTTATCGCAGGATTCGGAAATGCTCCCGTGAAACGTGAGGGCGATGGTGTTGAGTTTGATACAGCCTATGAAGGCTTTACTGCTCGCTATACCCATGAAACTATTGCATTAGCATTTGCATTAACAGAGGAAGCTGTAGAGGATAATCTCTATGACCGACTTGGTGCACGTTATACGAAAGCGCTTGCGCGATCTATGGCACACACTAAGCAGGTTAAAGCTTCTAATGTTTTGAACAATGCTTTTAGTTCTAGTTACACAGGTGGAGACGGACTGTCTCTAGTGAACAGTGCGCATACCCTAGCGGGTGGCGGCACTTACTCAAACACACCTAGTACCCAAGTTGATCTGAACGAAACATCACTTGAAGACGGTTTAATTTCAATCTCAACACTTGTTGATGATCGTAATTTGACCCTAGCTCTTCAGGGGATGAAGCTAATTGTGCCACCGCAACTTCAATTCATAGCAGACCGCTTGCTCGAAACTCCAGGTCGTGTTGGAACAGCTGATAACGATATCAATGCAATGAAAAATATGGGAATGATTCCTGAGGGCTATGCCGTCAACCATTTCCTAACTGATACAGATGCATGGTTTTTGTTAACAGATTGTCCAGACGGAATGAAGCACTTCGTGCGTACGCCTATAAGCACTAACATGGAAGGTGATTTTGACACCGGAAATGTTCGCTTTAAGGCTAGAGAGCGTTACAGCTTTGGTTGGAGTAATCCTCGTGGCATATATGGCTCGCAAGGCGCTTAAGAACCAGTAAATGGAACCTCGCCGGGGGTTTCTTACTCAACCCGGCACACTTTTCTAGGGGTAACTTGTCCTACAGACTGACCTAGCAGACAATGCCAAGACGGTAGGACTTATTTTTTCAGGAGAAAAAATTATGGCACAATCAACTTTTGCAGGTCCTGTAAGATCACTCGCTGGTTTTATTAATGCAGGATACAAAGCAACCGTTAGTTTAACGGCAAACACAACAATCACAGTGGCAGCTCATGCTGGCAGAACGCTATTATGTAATGATGCAGACGGAGTGTTCACACTTCCCAGCATTGTTGTAACAGAACCTGCTGATAAGGGCGACCCAGGACAATTATGTAATTTAGGCGCACAATTCACTTTTGTTGTTGTCACGGCAGCAACAGACATGGACATCGTAACAGACGGCACTGACAAATTTGTCGGTGGTGCTTACACTGGTATTGATGACAGCGCAGCAGGTAAAACTTTTATTTCTGGCTCATCCAATGATGTTATTACACAAAACGGATCAACTAAAGGCGGTTTAGCAGGAAGCATTGTAGTAGTTACTGCAATAGCTAGCGCTAAATATCACGTTGCAGCACAGCTACTTGGTTCAGGAACTTTAGTAACTCCATTTGCTGACGCTTAATAGGGGGTAAATTATGGCTAATTCAGTCACAGGTCCCACTAATCAGTTTGATGGAGAAAAGAAGCTTATTGTTTATTGTTCTGTTTATTCAGACGGTAGTGCGAGTAGCACAACCCTTGTCGATGTTTCTGCACTAAATGCTGCCCCAGATGGAACCGCCTGCTCAACCGTTACTTTAAACAAGATATGGTACACATGCAGCGGCTCTCCAGATGCTCCGGCCTCCCTTGATTGGGATGCAACCACTGACGTTACTTTTTTAACGTTGTCTTACGACAATTCGTTTGATTTTAGTGATTTTGGAGGTTTGACAAATACAGCAGCATCTGGTTATTCAGGTGATGTTCTTTTGGTTATTCCGTTAACGTCTGATGCCGGGAATGAATACACCGTTTGGTGTGAGTTCATTAAGAACTACTAATAAGAATGGCTACTTCTGGATCAAGAGACTTTCAGCCTAATGTCGCTGAATGGATCGAAGAGGCCTACGAACGATGTGGGCTGGAAATGCGTACTGCTTATGACGCAAGAACAGCCCGCCGTTCGTTAAATATTCTTTTTGCAGATTGGGCAAACAGAGGTCTAAACCAATGGACCATTAGCAATGTTAGTCAAACATTAACTGAAGGTACGGAGTCTTATAGTTTAAATGCTTATGTAGTGGATGTTTTGGATGTGGTTCTTAGACGCACTAAAAACAGTGTGGTTACGGATTATCAAATGAGTCAGATAGGGCGTTCTGAGTATTGGAACATTCCAAGCAAAGCCAATAAAGCCAGACCTACTCAATACTTTTTAGACAAACAGGAAACGCCTAAAATATATGTTTGGCCAGCACCAGAGAACAGCACCGATATTATTAAAATGAATCAGATTTTAAGGATAGAAGACGCTGATACTTCTGTTAATGATGTCCAGGTTCCTTTTCGATTTTATCCTTGTTTGGTTGCGGGGTTAGCTTATTATATTGCTCAAAAAAGAGCACCAGACAGAATACAAATATTAAAAGGAATGTATGAAGAGGAGTTTGCTAGAGCGCTGGCTCAAGATGAAAGTCGCGCATCATTTATGGTAAAACCAAACATGCGTTCCTATGGTTACTAGGTATGACTTATGCTGCCGGTAAATATGCATATGGAATTTGTGACCGATGCGGTTTTAAATATCCGTTAAGAGAATTACACAAGGAATGGAATAACTTAAAAACATGCCCGGAATGTTTTGAACCCAAAAGTGCACTGCTTGATCCACTGCCTCATGTTGCTGATCCACAGGCTCTTTATGACCCAAGACCTGATACTGTTACTCAAACGGCGGGGTTGGGGGTTGTGACCACAAATAAAATCTCAGAATTTGATTCTAAGGGGGTTTATTTAGGAACCGGGGGCATGACCACTACCGATGATCCTATTGGTAGTGAATTTGAGGGTCTTGAAGCAACCGGAGAAATTGGTACTATAACAGCAGGAGGCTCATAATGGCTTTTACTTATGCGACATTAAAGACAGCTGTCCAGGATTATATGGAAAATGATGAAACGACATTTACCAATAACTTGGATAATTTTATAAAAGTGACTGAAGAAGACATTTTAAAAAATGTTGAACTTAACTATTTTAGAAAAAACGTGACGGGAACAGCGGCTTCCGGAAATACCTATTTATCAATGCCTAGCGATTTTTTAGCGCCGTTTAGCCTAGCGGTAATTAACTCCAGCGTTTACACTTATTTGTTATTAAAACATCCGTCTTTTATTAGAGATTATACACCCAACTCTTCAACCACTGGTGCTCCTGTATATTACGGAGAATTTGATGATGATACGTTTATCTTAGCTCCCACTCCCGATGACAATTATACTTTTGAATTGCATTATTTTTATAGGCCAACATCTTTAACTGCCGGCGCTTCCGACGGCACCACTTATTTATCAACCAATGCGCCCAATGTTTTGTTAGCAGGCTCTTTGTTACAAGCGGCCTTGTTTATGAAACTAGAGCAAACAGAAATTGGCACTTATAAACAAAATTATGACAAAGAAATGATGCAACTTAAGGTTTGGGCAGAGGGCAAAAACACCAAAGAAGAAATGCGTTATGACAAAACCAGAGCAGTGCGATGATTAAAGAACTGAAAGACAAAAACATTGCTATTGTGGCGATGGGTAAGAGTCAGCTGGATTACCATTTGTCTATTAGCCATAGTCAGGAGTACGATGAGGTCTGGGCAATTAATTCCATGTGTGCGGTGGTTAAAGCAGACAGAGTTTTTATGCTGGACCCCGCTTCACGCTTTTTTGACACGTTTGACGCTGGACCACAAACCCAGGTAATGAGAAAGCTTTTACCAAGAATAGAAATTCCTGTTTATTCTTGCGAAAAAGACAATCGAGTTCCAGCCATTGAATTGTTCCCTTTGGATGAAGTGGTTGAGAAAATGGGCTGCGGATACCTTAATAACACCATTGCCTACGCTATTGCTTTTGCCGCTTTAAATGAAGTGGGAAAAATTAACATGTACGGCGTCGACTTTAGTTACAGTAGTAACATTCACTTTGGTGAGATGGGAAGAGGTTGTTGTGAATTTTGGTTATCAAAATGCATGAGCAAAGGCATTGATGTCGCTGTGGCAGCTTCTTCATCTTTGCTTGATACAAATGTTTCAGAAAATGAAAAGCTATACGGATATCATAGGCTCGAAGATCCGCCTGTCGTATATTCTAAGAATGGCGATTTAAAAACAACACAATTTTCTAAAGTTGAAATAAAAAATGAAAAACCCGTTGGCGTTTCCGGCAGGCAAGACCCTATAAAAGTTAAAACAACAAACGGTCTTACCCCGCCAGAACCCAACCAATATTAAGGAGAAAAAACAATGCCAGGTGCAACAGAGAGAAAAAGATACATGAGAGGAGAAACTAAAACTTCTCGTGGAGATTACGACATGAAGAAGAAATCTTCTAAAAAGTCTAAAAAAAGTAAGAAATATTGAAATGGAAACAGATTCGTTTACTATGTCAATAGGTGATTTAGGCGTAAAGACTACAGAGAATAGAGGCCATACAGTAGAAGAAGTTGCTGAAATGGCGACCAATAAATTAGTTTCAGTTGCAGATACTGCTCCTGACTCAATTAAAGCACAGGCACATGCTTTTAAAAATAAGTGTCATTTTATCATTGCTTATTATATGCGTGAGGCGATTAAAAACCATATGTGTACAATAGGTAATCAATTAGAATCGCAAGGTCATAAAGATCTTGCAAATATTATTAGGAGACTATAATGGCTATAACACAAGCAATGTGTACTTCTTTCAAAAGCGAGCTTCTGCAAGCGGTACATAACTTTAAAGCATCTGGAGGAAACTCTTTCAAACTTGCTTTATATACAAGTTCAGCGACAATGAGTGCTTCTACTACCGCCTATACTACAACCGCAGAGGCATCAGGAACAAACTATACTGCGGGCGGATCAGCTTTAACAAATGTCAACCCGACCACATCGG
>Ga0255048_10001706_pt1 | contig 14825 bp, 13 predicted proteins | sample JV7_2_2_MG_FD_183619 | JGI IMG/M metagenome (GOLD analysis project Ga0255048, IMG submission 183619) | Seawater microbial communities from Jervis Inlet, British Columbia, Canada - JV7_2_2 | ecosystem: Environmental > Aquatic > Marine > Inlet | place: Canada: British Columbia | collected 2016-10-06
CTCACCATTTGTGCCGTCTGCGCCGTCTGCGCCGTCTGCGCCGTCTGCGCCGTCTGCGCCATTCGCACCTACCGCCCCTCTCGGTCCCATTGGTCCTGTGGCTCCAATTGGACCAGTTTCACCATTTGTGCCGTCTGCGCCGTCTGCGCCGTCTGTGCCGTCGTCGCCTCTCGGTCCCATTGGTCCTGTGGCTCCAATCGGACCAGTCTCACCATTTGTGCCGTCTGTGCCGTCTGTGCCGTCTGTGCCGTCTGTACCGTCTGCGCCGTCCGCACCTGTCGCGCCTCTTGGTCCCATTGGTCCTGTGGCGCCGTCTGCACCAGTTGCTCCGCCTGCACCTGTCACGCCTGCCGCCCCTCTCGGTCCTGTGGCTCCCGTGTTAGTCGCCGTCCCGGGCCTACCTTCTGATCCTGTTGGACCAGCGCCGCCATCAGCCCCCGTGGGACCCGCCACTACATTCAGATCACTCACTCCGTAGGTAAGTGCTACCATTATGTCCTTGGCCGCCCCTGAATCTATGTCGCTGTGCTTGATTCGTACGGTGTAGAATTGTCCCTGTTGTATCTCCGCGCGACTCGTCACGAACACTTCTGAGGGATTCCCAATCACACAAGGCAATTCAGCAACAATTATCACGCCACCATCTGACGGCTCCCCTGTATCGTCTATCTGGACGAACTCGATGGTGATACTGCTCGCTATACTGCTATCACACTGCAGAAGTCCGACTTTCATTCCAGTGACGAGTCCATTGAAAGGTACATGCCACGCGTTTCTTAGTAGAGTAAAGTCCTGGTTCACGTCCTGTGCGAATTGAGACGTTACATAGGCGGACGATAGCCCAACAGGTGAGATCTCATTGGTCACAATAAGATGATAATAGGCACTAGTATCTACGTCCTCGCCCTCGGGGACGAGACAGCGGGCACCCCAGTAAAGAGTCATAGCACTTTCTGCAACGTTTCCCGCAGCTCCAGTAGACCCGGTCGGGCCTATAACTCCTTTGCGAGAAAACCCCAGAACATATCTATCACCTGCAGTGAGCTGCCCGTTGCTTGCGATCACGCGGCCATCCATCTCGAAGTAGCCATCTCCGTTCTCATGCTCCACTCTCAATAACGCTTGTATCTCAAAAATCACAAAATTCAACGATGAGCCTGTCGCAATAGTCAAATGCCCCCTCCCTTCTGCATCGGATCCCCAAGTTAGCAACCATTCGGTCAAGTCATGTTGCTGCTCGGACTCTTCAGAATGCACCTTCACCTGCGTAATCTCGGAGAGGTCGCCCAAACTGTTCGTCCAAAAGCCACCAGAAGTAGGACCTTGGTGTTGAAAGCACCACACCGCTGTGTGAGGGGCATTGGCTCCTGCTACCCCGACGTTACCGGGTTCTCCTGTCGGTCCAGTGCAGCATGGTCCGGAAGCGCAATCCACGCAGCAGCAGTTTACCCTGGTTCTTTTGTGTCTATAATAGTTACCATAGCTTCCATCATATGACATCTTTTATAATATGGATAAATAATATTATAAAAGAAGACGGATTATCCTAAATCTAGGGATCCCATATGATCGACAGCTGAGCTCCCACCTTGAAAATATTTTCTCTGACCGAAATCTCGGGAGTGACGGCGTTTCCGCTTGTTGAGACGGCGCCGTCCTGAGCCTCCACGTAAATCGTTGTTCGAAGCCGGAGATACGACACGCCTGTGAAAGAAATGTAGTCACTCGTTCCCCAATCCGTCACCCAATCTCTCCCAGCAGGTCCTTGTCCCCACGCAACGGCTCCGCCGCTGGAACTACTAATACCATTCCTGTTGACTTTAAAGATGTCCGCAATAATGGTATCCCTGCAGCAGTCGCCTGCGAGATTCAGGCCAGGGGTGCTACGATCGGCGAACTCGCCTTTAACGACACTAATTGTGATGGTTACCTTATGTTCGTACTGAGAAGGAATGGTGTTTTGTGGAGGTCCCCAGATCCCCCAGTCAAACGCGGAGCCTATCCCACTCAGAACGAGCCCCACGATTTTTCCAGACGAATTAGGACGCGGCGCAGCCACGTAATTAGCCGTGGCTGGTCGCCATCCATTTGCGGCGTTCGTGGTGGCCGCCGACGCTGTGGAGCCGAGAAAACCACTTTCCCATACGTTTGTCCCACTGCCGGGCACCCGGTCATTGGCCACTCCGTATCCGCTATCCGGTACGGCGGCTTGGTTGCCTTGGTAAGGACCAAAGATTCCTGCAGTCCAGTGTCCAGGCATAAGATTTTCGGAAGTGTAAGCAGTGATATAGGACGTAGGCGTGGCTGAGGGAGTTGTCGAGGGAAAGCCCTCGAATCTGATGCCGTGGTTGGCGGTAGTGACTGTTCCGATTCCGTTGTAAACCACAGGATACTCCCAGTTAGGCGACGTCCCGCCGCGCACGGCCGTTATGTGCCAATTGTTTAGCCAGCCGCTGTTTATTGTTCCGAACGTACCCAGAATATTGGTGGTATCTATATCAATAGCAAATAGTCCAATGCCTCCATTGTCGATTGAACTTGCCCATCCCGGCGGGGCTATCGGGTCAACTCCTGCTCCTCGCGAGGCGAACCCCCAGTAGTCCGTGGTGCCTCCAGAGTAAGTGGATCGCGTCGTCGCGAAGGAATATGTAGCCAAATGCCCAGCGGTCTGAGAGCTCCATGTGATTTCTCCAGAAGCTGGGTCGTAATATAGTGGACCTCGGCCACTGACGTTCCGGACTGGCTTGACGAAGAAGCCAGAGTTGCCGCCGTCAGTGAAGGTAGATGCCGTCTCTCCAGTCGCGTTTATGATGATCGATCCATCCAGGGCACTCTGCGACTGAAGGTCAACACCCATGTTCCCGATGCAAATTGCGTTAGCTGGTTGAAGTCGGTGGCCGGCTCTGTTTCCTACCGCGATAGCTCCTGCGCCTTGTTGATCTTTTCCAGTGCTCGTACCAATGGCAATGGCCTGGGTGCCTTGTCCGCTGCCCACTTGGCCCGCTACTGCGGAGCCAGCGTCAGCGCCTATCGCAATAGCATTGTCTCCTTGTCCAGTGTTCGCAATACTGAAATACCCCTGCCCCGCGCCCTTACCGACGGCGATGGCTCTGTCTCCCTGATCTTGTTCACCAGCGCGAGCGCCCACAGACACTGCGTTATCCCCCTGGTTTCGTTTCCCTGCCAACACCCCCAACGCAACGGCATCGTCGCCTTGGTCTTGTTGAGCTGAGTTAGATCCGATAGCAACGGAACTCACGCCTTGGTTGTTCACAGCCGAGTTATCGCCCACCGCGATGGCGTCTGTGCTTTGGTTGGCATTTCCTGCGTTGTTCCCAATAGCTATCGCTTGAGGTTGCTGTGAGGTGCGCCCAGCATTTTGTCCGATAGCTACGCAGTCATACTGCTGATCGGTTTCGCCAGCAGCACTTCCAATGGCGATCGCGTTGTTGTCCTGCGTGCTGTAACCTGCAGCCACGCCTATGGCTATGCTGTCCTGTCCCTGCATGGAAGAACCTGCAAGCTTGCCAATGGCTACGGCATCTCGTGTCTGACCAGTCGAGCCTGCTTCCATGCCGATGGCTATTGCTCCGTTACCCATAGCGTGCTCCATTTGTATTCTCCCGAGGTAGTAAAGGCCATCTGGGTTAGCGTCAGGGAGATTGGTGCTTATAGTGTCTTTAAAAGTTAGTGACGAATGCCCAGCAAAGTTTCCAGAGCCACTGTTGTATTGAATACTGAAATCAGGCATGGCGGCGGTCGCAGCTGGCCCAGTGTTTCCCTCTGGTCCATTTATGGACGCCGAGAACACAAGGGTATCTCCCAGAGCGAACACACCACCACCTGCTACATACACAATATTCGTGTGAGCCCACGAGACCACTGGGGGGCCCACAACGCCATTTAAGGCGCCAATATCGTATATGCCGAAATTAGCAGGGTTATTTTTGGAAGTAACCTGCAAGCGCTGCCCAGGCACTGTTCCGTTTTGCGTGTTCCATCGGCTGAACCACGGGTACATATCTGTGCCTGTGTTGTCCATCTGCGTCATCATCACGTTTCCTGGTGCCCAACCAGAGGGTATTAAAGACGGTGCGGTTACTTGCCCAGTAGCTGTAATATTGTTGACCAGTGTCCACTCTCTCGACACACTCCCATCTACTCCAGGTGCTCCTGTTTGGCTCGCTGCCACTGGGGGTCCCGCTAGCCCAGTGTCTCCAGTAGGTCCTATGTAGTTTGCTGAAGCGCCAGTGGGAACTAATAGTTGCATACTTGACGGAGGGTTGATGCAGCACGGTGGATGGCAACAGTCCATATCTATAATAGTACGTATATTATTTGTTTGTTCAACTAAACGGGAATCAAATACTTAGATGCGATACCCACTTAAATAGACTGGTAACCTAACAGTATAATGTCTGAACCGTCTGAAAGCACTACGAGCCAAACGGCGCCTGCTCCGCCTGCTCCGCCTGCTTCGCCTGCTCCGCCTGCTCCGCAGGGTCACGACCTACTCAACGTTGTCGTGGACGGCGAGAATGCTGCTCTGAACTTACTGGTGGGCTTCATTGGCGTGGCCCAGAGACGCGGAGCGTTCGCAATCAACGAGTCAGCGAAAATATACGAAGCTCTGCAAATTTTTCGTCACTCCCCGGCTGCGCCACCGCCGCCCCCACGAACGTCGTCTCAGTAATCCTTCTCTTAAAATTTATTCCATAGTAGCATATATTGTCGACATCTGGTAATATCTGCTGCACAAATGCAGTGAACATTCCAGTACAAAGTTGTGTATGAGTAATTGTACGACACTGGCTCATCTACAACTGCGACAGGAATTAACGCGTCTATGAGCGCACTCGAAGGAGTAATTTGTCCGCACTTATCCATGCGCCCTAGTGCGATGTTACCATTTATCTTCGCTTTTCTCTCGGGTTCCACGCAAATAGACGGTCTGCCGCGAATCAATGATAGATTATCTTCCAGATAGTAACGCTCTTTGTTTCTCTCCAATTGGTAAAACAGTGTTATCGGCTCCTTTTCGAATAGTTGGCGCTTTCTCAAAATGTGCTCATAAAATTCTTTTTTTAGGTAAAGGCACTTCGGTCCTACAAAAGACCACAGAACGATCATGGCTGTATTGGGGAGACATATCATATACATATGTATAGAATTATATATAGGTATATTAATGAAGACGTGCACGATATCAATATATCTTGCCTACTCCATGGCGGTCTACGTGGTTGCATCACTATTTTACCTAGTGTTTACCCGCTCCTTAGGCACGCCTTTCAACGACTCTCTCACAAAGAAACAAAGGGGAATAAAGGATGCGTCTGTCGGTCAGCGCCGCAATATCTTTATGAAAGGTATCGCGCTAGGTGCCGTCATTATGCTGATCTTTAGACCCTTCAAGGAGTGCGCCTAGACAATCGGATAAGATGGCTGCGTCGCAATTCCACAACTATTGTTGCGGTTACGGGCCATGAGAATGTATCCTTTCTTCCCCCATGCTCCTCCCCAGCTGTTTTTCACCACCCAGTAGTCCGTTCCATTTTTAGTGGTCCCATATCCAACGGCTAGTACTCCATGGTCGAGGATCGTTTTAGAGCAATCTGGATTATAGTAAACCCCGTCATTGTAAAACTGAAAGTCAGTATTTGATGCGTCGATGGCCACCGATATAGGGCCAACGGTCGCAACGGCCTTCTTTAAACCAGCTTCTCCGCCAGTGACATCGTGGAAGCCGCTGAACTTGGCGGCAACATCTGCACGACGGAATGTGCAGTTGTCGTCTTCCGGAACATACGGATAGTCCTTTTCGTCGTCTATCCCTTTGTTCGCAATCACATACTCAAACGCTCCGTCCATCCACCCACCCATGCAACCGTGATCGTTACCATGAGTGTCGCAGTCAACGATTTGCGATTCGCTCAGGCTTACCAGTTTTCCGGTCTTAAGCGCATGTTGTCCTTCCATTGATCCAGTGGCTGAGAACGCCCAGCAGGATCCGCATTGCTGTTGGTTTTTAACGCCAGTGACCACGCCCTTTTTTCTCCAGTCCACCGATGCAGGAAGAGCAGCGTCGTCTACCGCTGCTTCCTCTGGTAGTTCGAGTTTTCGTTTAGGCATATGAATATTCGCGGAGGGGCGCTGCTTCCATGAGCTGTAATGATTGCCCGCAAATTGGTTCAGTTCCAAGGTGTATCCTAGATTTTTGGCGTTGTGCTGCCTAATGAAATCCCGATTTTCTTTCCAGTTCGAAAATTCAGTTTCGAAATCTCCCCCATTAGCGTCGTACTTGTGACGCCATGCATCGTATTCCTTAAAGGTCTCGTATGTGTCTCCGTCTGATGACGAGTAGCAGGAAAGACGCGATCCTCCGATAACAGCAGAAATAAAACAATAAAGAAATAGACCCCTCATTATGAAGAATCATACGCGTCCCGCTTTAGATTCGTTTCGTAAAGATTTTTTCAAAACACATACCTCTACACTGAGCTTGCTCTTTTTCTCAGCTGGTGTTTGAGCTCGCACACGAGAGCGCTGCGTAGATCCCGAGGATCGGAGTAGATTCGCTTTCTAGTCCCAGACATCGATAAGTCGCCCTCATGCTTCACCATACCTTCAAATCGATTTCGTAATTCGTCGTAGCTGGGAACATTTTCTCCCTTTTCATCTATGTTGGTGCGTTCTTCACATTTTTGCCGTTTCTTGGACTTTGAAGTCATAGGACTTAAGCGTCTAAATAGCTTAAACATTTACTATTAGCTAAGAAAACATACTGGTAGGCGAATGAGTGGAGATTGACTTATAATGAAAATGGGTGTTCGGAAGACATAGGCATATTGTGAAGATCGAGATCTCTCCAGCAAGCGCTATGCACTCTCTTCAATCTGAGTATAGCCTGTATCTTGCTAATTTCTACTTGCTTAAACTTGCGGCTTTCCTTCTTCACGCAGCGTTTTAGTATTTTCAGCATGAAGCGTCCGATGGTGTTGTTTATGATTTGAAATATTTTGATAATACCCCCGGTGATACCGACTATCTCGACGTAGCTCTTCGCTTCTTGCGTCTTGTACAGCCAGTAATCCGATAAGGCCCCGGTTAGCAGAGTGTTAGTCAGAATAAGGACCCATACCAGTATATACTGAAATTTCTTTTTTATTGATGGGTTTACGTCGTAGTTTGGTAGCTTTTTTTCGTCAATGAATAGATCTTCGTAATATAGTGGTCGTGACGCAGTGTAATATACTAGAAACGGGAAATTCCAAAAGATGACGAACAATCCACAACAAACGACAAGTGGTAAATAGACGAAATCGTGCAATTCTTCGTAAGCTGTTAATCCTAGGATGGCTACGATAGGAAGAAAGTATCTCTTGATTGGTATGCTGCGTATGCATTTGTTGGTACATCGGGTTCGTTCGCAACAGGTGCCGCACATATGTTTACCATGAAAGTTCGTTCTAAATTGTTTGCAGTATTAGTCTGGTGACGAATGCACAAATATAATATTTGTATTTTGTATATGACCGACACCATAACTGATGTGCCTGTAATATCGAGTCCGCCCGGCGTGTCCACCCCGTCGCCAATTTCCGCTTCGGCTTCTTCTCCGGGCGCAAGCGGCACAGGAGGGGTGAATTGGGGGACTGTCTTGAAAGTTTTTTTAATATTGGTTATTTTAGCTATTCTAGGGCTTAACGTATTTACTTATTTAGCAAAAGGCTCCAACTATTTTGGCCAGACGTTGGGCAACTTTGCTCAATACCTACCGAGCGCCTTGCGCGATACGCTGCTCTTGAGTGAAAAAGGAACTGCGCTGGGCGTAGATGTTGCTGGAGGAACGGTGCAGAGCGCCGGCGACGTGTTGGCGCGCGAATTAGGTCTACGACGCGATCAGATGTGGAGAGATCGCGATGCTACATTGAGGGATGCGGTGAATAATAGGCAGATTCCACAAGTCAACAAATATCCTGAATACGAGCCGGAGACCACAGAGAGCAATGTGCAGGTCAAGCGAAAACCTGGATGGTGCTACATCGGAACCGATAGAGGATTTAGATCCTGTATTCGTGTCGAGGACAGTGATCAGTGCATGTCTGGACGTATTTTCCCGACGAGAAATATCTGCATTAATCCGTCATTGCGACAGTAATTTGTTCAATTATGACTTTAATTGAACAAAAAATTAAAAAGCTGATTAGCGGACAACAGCATCAGTTGGCCACGACGGAGCAGCAGGGTCGGCTGGAGCTTCATCGTTTTGGAAATACCACTGCAAAGCGAAGTATGGCGGCAACGGTGGGGACTCCTTGTCTTGGCGCAAGCATGGTCCAGCTCTGACGATATCCATGATTTCCACTCCGCTCAATGCGAAGTCGTGATACCACAGGTCCGCGAGCATTCCTGAGTAGCCTCCGTTCATATTCACAAAGACATCTCCGTAGTTTTGCTTCGGGACTTCCTTAAAGATATGACGCACTGCGATTCTACCGTTCACGTACACGTCCATCGTGTGCCCCTCTTGGCGAATAGCAACATTCACCCATTTGTTGAGCGGGATGTCGTTGACTTCGAATTCCTCGAGAATATCTGTGAACGTGTTCATCACAACGATGAGGGTATTGCGCGTGGGATGTATGTAGAGTCCAGGCGCGTTGTTCGGGAAGGCCGTCAGTTTTTCGTTGAGTTTCTCTGATCCTTTGTGGAAAATGTGCTTCCTTTGTCCCCACTTGTAGTGAAGGTCATCGATGTACAGCCAGACAGACCATGTAAATTCGATACCTTCTCTGCGGTTCGACGATCTTACTACAGGTATGGCATGCTTTAGTCCCGGGTTCTGCGGGATTATTTTCATTTTTTTCGCGTCTTTCACGCAAGACACAAGTTTGGGATTTTGTGAGGGAGAAAACAGCCATGTGAGGAAGCTCGCTCCTAAACGTAGTAAGAAGACAAAGCCGATAACCACAAGGATGAGAAACGCCACTTTGGCTACTAAAGAGTTCGACGAAAGAAAATCTTTCGATCCTTGCACGAAGTTGCTATTACGGAAACGGCTAAATACACCGGCGCCTGTGTTTTGCGCATTCTGGGCTCCTGTTCTTAATCCAGATAGAAATCCTTGATTGCTCATGTCTATATATTATAAGGAATATTTTAGATTTCAAAACTATTAACTTCACGGTTGTCTTTGAGGAATGCGATCTTCACTCTATACTTATTGAACAGATTGCTGAAGTAGCTTCCTGTTCCGGGGCCTTCTCGGTAAATAGCGTAGGCCTCTCTCGGGTTAACTGCACGCGCCCAGTACTGGAAGTTGCTCGTGTAACCTCCGAATCCACCTCCTGGTGTAACGTAGACATCCGATCCTCCGCCGATTCTGGGAACGCCAGGCAAGACACATGTGCGAACCAATTTTCCGTCTAGGTAGAGGTCAAGTGTTCTATTGTTGACTGTGATGATGATATTCGCCCATGCTTGCAAGGGGACATTTTCTAAAGTACAAGTGTGCGTTCCGGTCGAACTGCCGCCGCCTTTACCGTCAACTGGCGCAGCGTAGGTTGCTAAAGTAACGACCGCATTATTGAGCGTCGAGTCGAATGCGATTTCGGGAGCCACATTCCCGCCGTTGTCCACGCGCCCGAAGATTACCTTTTGTTCACCCACCCGGTAGTTCCAACTGTTCACGTATACCCATATCGAATAAGTGTAGTCAGAAGTAGCGCCTCCAGGCAGATTGTTTGCGGATATTGTTAGTTCCTTTTTGGCCGAGCGTAAGCCAGCTAAATGCGCCCGTCTGGCGTCGCCAAAGAGCCAGAGGTACAAAATGTAAATTACTAACACAATTACAACCCATTTAACGATTGTTCTTAAATCCATAGTATAATATTACGGGAGAAATTTATATCTAAATAATCGGGAATTTTCTGTTTTTCAACAGATCGTAATTCAGTTCGATGCGTCTGCGTCCCAGTGGCGCCGAAAAATACGTGACGTTCGCAATTCCACCACTCACCCCGTCGTCGACGCCTGCAGTGACGACGTCTACTTTCATATATGGCACTATATTGGGCGCCGAATAGACCAGTTTTTTATTGATGAAAATATCTAAAGTGCCGCCGTCGTAATTCACAACTACATTGTTCCATCTTTGCATGGGAAAGTCCTGTGTCTCAAAAATCACCACTTCTTTCCCGATTCCGTTGATCATGCGGAACTGTAGTGTCTTTTTGCTCACATTGTACAGTATGTTGGGTTTTCCAGCATAGTTTAAGAGAGATGTGAACTTAATATTCGCTAAACGAGCATTGGGCGGCTGTTCATGGATAAAAAACCACGCCGATAAGGCATATCGATAGTTATAGTCCCCCGTATCTGCATCCAAATTTTCAAACGAACCTATGTCTCTTAAAGAATCTGTGAATACAGCTTTGTCCAACAAAACCTTAGATGTGAAAGCCTGATCTTCTTCTTCGATCTGTTTTTCAATATGTTTTCGTTTGTCCACTAAATCTTTCAATTGATCCTGATACTTTATGACCAGCGATGCGTTCGTGGTCACGTAGGTTGTGGCCGCCTCTAGAGACTTGGCTTTTCCGAATACGTACGACAGCACAGTGCCTTCTTTGCCCATTTGACTAGCTGGTTTATAACCCAGACCAGTCAGGTAGTCTTTGAGAACGTCGGCGTTTTCCGACTTATACAGAGAACGCTTAACCACGACACTCCAGTCCACGCCCAAACCCCCTTTCAACTCCTTCAACTCCCTCTGAATCGGAATAATAGTATTATTTACTGCGTCAAATTCACGACGTGTGTGCAATTCTTCCCCTTCATTATCGGGTTCATACGTGTATAGGTATTTCGCCAAGATGGGAGTGAACACATATAGCGCGAGGATGACTATTTCGACCAATAGGGCATAATATACGTATCTAGGTGTTACCTTGAACTGATCGTATAGGTAGGTCACAGCGTAAAAGAAGGCGCACGGCACAAAGAATATTGCCTGATATATGAATTTAAATAGTGTGTTATCAACAATCCATTTTTTCACTAATGGGTTATCTTTTGTAAATATGTAGAGTAGAAACAGTATGCCTATCAATAGGGCGACGTATATGAGGACCGACAGTGATTCAGAGAGAAACGAAAATTTGTTTATCAGATACAGGATAAGAAACAGCAATGCTAAAAGAAGCGCGAACGCTATTGTGATTTTAAGTAGGATGGAAGACTTCCCCAACGCCCATCTGGTCTTGTCCAAGAATGACGCATCGCGAGGATACGGGTCGCTCCCGGTGAGGTTTCGTTTAAGGAGAAGGTTGAACACAACACCAGACAAGATTATCGCAAGGATTAGCCATATTGTATTCGTCGTTCGAGAATACTCTTTAAACAGATGAGGACGAGAGCTACCAAATATGTAATAGTATGATAGGATCGCGTACGTGACTGAGATCAAGAAGACTACGATTCTGTAAGGATTGTTTTTAATAAACTCCCACGCCTCTGCCCCCAGTGCCCCGATAATTACCAAAGGCGTTGTCGCTGCCTGCTTGAAGTCACCAAATGAAGTGCCCTTAACTATCGTGACGCCCAGCGCGATTGCTCCTATAACAATGGCCACTAAAGGGAGATATACTAGAAACGTTAATATATGATTTAGTGTAGTGACGCTTCGAGAAGTCATATTATACTAAAATCATATTAAATTATTGCAGATTATGTTCCGCCGTTTTGTCGCCGTGGCAATTTCTACATAAAGCATGCAGGTTGCTTACGTGATTGGTCCCTCCATACCTGAGATCAATCTTGTGATCCACCTCGAAGGTAGCAGACAACTGTTCTCCACACCGCATGCACTTCCAACCCTGCTGTGCAGCGACGTATTTCTTCTTGGTTTCACTAACGCATCGTTTTGTCGAGTTTCCCCCAGACTGCATCATCCTTTTCATTTGCGGCGGTTGCTGACTGTAAGGAATATTGTTTGGATTGGTGGACAAATTATCGAGATCCCTCTTAGTGTTGGTGAAATCAAACAGCGGGCTTATAAGATCTGCAGTGTCGCGATCTACAGGCATGTATTTAATGAGACTATTAGCGTGGGTCAGCATACTTTTTGACTTGTCTGGATGCTTTTTGATGAATAAATAGAGAGAAAATCCGACGAAAGCGAACATGGCCATTTTTACATATTTCTTGCTTATCATCAGCATTTTGGTATATTTTCCGTCGTGATACGTATTGGCTATTAAGAATGCTGTTATGCCGAATACTAATAATTCGAGCTTCATTTGTACTAGAATGGGATAATATAAATCAAGCACCTGAAGAACCTGCCGCTTGTCCTTACTTTTTGTAAATGTATACTATTGCGATAACAAAAGCTAAAAGAACTGTGAACTGTATGTATTTTTTGCGTTTTTTCTGGGTATCTCTGTCCACGAACTCTTTCGGTTTGTATGCATCGTAGTAGTTTTCTAAATTGTCGTAAAAGTCCACTTGGGGTGCCTTGATTAATTGATTCAGCTTGTTTCGGACAAAATGAGTCCACTTCATGAAAGACAATCTAGAACTCAGATAAGGTGTCAAAGGGAACTGGTCGAGAAGCTTTAGGAATTCGTTTCCGAGCGGGTAGTCAGGCAGGAACAGCGCCATATTCTGAATGAGATCGTAATACTTTTTCTTGGACGTATCATTGGGATATGCGGGATAAGATATCGCGATTGTCTGCATTACGAATAAGAAATGCGGTAGCCAAACCTTCGGGTCTAACCCCATTATAATAGCAAATGATATAAAAACGTTACAACTTGAACATATAACCATATGCTAAGGAGTTACCATTTCTGCAACAATTGCGGCAAACAGGGTCACTTATTCAATCAATGCAAAAAGCCAATCACAAGTATCGGTATTGTAGCGTTCAAGATAGAAAACGGGACAATAAAGTATTTGCTAATTTGTCGCAAAGATAGCCTTGGCTATGTCGATTTCGTGAGAGGCAAATACCCACTGTACAACCGCGAGTATATCCAGAATCTTATAAATGAAATGACTGAGAATGAAAAGAGTAGTCTCGTGGACCAGACGTTTTCAGAAGTGTGGGCTCGGTTGTGGGGCGACTACATCGGACTACAGTATAGGGGTGAAGAGAGAAATTCAGAAGAAAAATTCAAGCAAATCCACAGGGGGATTCAAATGTACAATGGCGAAGGTTATAGTTTAGCAACTTTGTTAGCGAATAGTGATACCCGATGGGACACACCTGAGTGGGGGTTTCCAAAAGGTCGAAGAAACTACCAGGAAAATGACCTGACCTGTGCGCTGCGTGAGTTCGAGGAAGAGACGGGGTATTCGCAAGACGATTTGTCGGTTCTGAAGAATGTTGTTCCAATGGAGGAAATTTTCACAGGATCCAATTTCAAGTCGTACCGACACCGGTACTATCTAGGCTGCATGAAGTCTGATGTGAGACCAACGACAGATTTCCAACAAAGTGAAGTCAGCGACCGGCAATGGATGACTCTTGACGAGTGTTTGCAGCGAATACGCCCTTATAATTTAGAAAAGAGACAACTCATCACCGATATAGATAAAATTCTACATAGATATAGATTAATCTCATAATATAGTAAGTACACATGTCGACAACACCCAGCAAACAGGCAAGTAAAACACCCGTAAAGTTAGGCAAAATAAGCATTAGAAAAAAGGCAACTAAAAAAGTAGTCAAGGAGAGTTGTGACATGTTGAAATCCGCCCAATTGGCTCCTGATATAACGAATCCACGTTTCCAGCAACTACAACGCTGTATCAGCGCCGAAAATAGAAAAGCTCTGGCGACTGAGAGCGCAACTCAGTATGACTACTTATATCCGCAAAAGGATGATCCCAGTTTCAACGTCAAAGTCGCACAGAAAAAAGAATTTTATGATACACGGTACGAGGCCAAGACCAGAGAGGATTTCGATAACATTGAGGGCATATCGGATAAACTCTGTGCTAATACCGAGTTTGAGCTAGAGCCGCACCAGATGTTCGTTAGGAATTTCATGTCTTTTCAGACACCATACAATAGTCTCCTGCTGTTCCACGGTCTAGGCACCGGAAAAACATGCTCCGCTATATCTGTTTGCGAGGAGATGCGATCCTATCTTAAACAGCTTGGGATCACTAAGCGCATCATAATCGTGGCTTCGCCTGCAGTCCAAGAAAACTTCAAAATTCAGCTCTTCGATGATAGAAAATTAAAAGAAGTGGACGGGCTATGGAACATTAAAGCCTGTATTGGAAATAAGTTCATACAGGAAATTAATCCCATGAATATGCGAGGACTGTCCCGAGATCGAGTCATTCGACAAATTAAAAAGATAATAAATCAATCATATCGATTCCTAGGATACTCGAAATTTTCCAATTACATTGGGCGTGTAATGAATGAACACATAAATCCTGCGGATAGTGAAGAAGTTAAAGAGAGAAAACGGCGAAGGGCGTTGCATAGGGAATTTTCGAGCAGAATGATCGTGATAGATGAAGTTCACAATATTCGTGTTAGCGAAGATGGCAAAGTAAAGGAGAGTAGTGAAAATGTTCTTCAACTCGTATCACAAACAAAAGATATCAAATTACTTCTTCTCTCCGCTACACCGATGTTTAATTCTTACAAAGAAGTGATATGGCTGCTTAATCTTATGAATCTCAACGATGAGAGATTTCCTATTGCCGAATCTGAAATTTTTGATAGGAAGGGGAATTTCAAGATAGACAAAGATGGGCACGAAGTTGGTAAGGAGTTGCTCATTCAGAAATCC
>Ga0255048_10001707_pt1 | contig 14825 bp, 9 predicted proteins | sample JV7_2_2_MG_FD_183619 | JGI IMG/M metagenome (GOLD analysis project Ga0255048, IMG submission 183619) | Seawater microbial communities from Jervis Inlet, British Columbia, Canada - JV7_2_2 | ecosystem: Environmental > Aquatic > Marine > Inlet | place: Canada: British Columbia | collected 2016-10-06
CGCTATGACCGGCTGGTTTTTACGGCCGGCGAGTACCGCGCTGAAGTATGGATGCTCGAGAACCCCCTCGTCGCCCTGGAGAGCCGCTAGCAAGCCGAGGCGCTCCAACTAGTCAACTAGTCGCGCACTTCCGCCGCCAGGCATGGCCCCGGCTGACGACTGTAGTTCCCCCCGCCCCTTGTAGGGAGCGACCCGCGCTTGATAGCGTCCGCCTGGGTCCCCCCGGATGTGGTCGGCGCCGCGCTGCGGAGCGGCCCCGAACCCAAGGAGCGGCTGACGCCGTGCGCGAACGAATCAACTCCGGGTGGTTTGGCCCGGGAAACCCAGTTCTGTCCCGCCCTCGGAAGGGCCTACCTCCAGGCGCGCCCAGACGCCGCATAGACCTTCCACGCGCGGTACGAAGCGAACTCGCGGTCATAGCTGCCGCGGCGCGAACTGCGGGCCAGGGCACCTCCGCTGCCGGCGCGAAACTCGTGGGCGCAGCCGAGGCGACGCTCCTGCGACGGGCAACGATGGGTCCCACCGTCGGCGACTACACCCACATTGGCAGCCTCGGCTACGACGCCTGGCTCGAAGAGCAGCTCGACTACACGCGCCTTGATGACTCGGCGCTCGAGGATGCACTGCTGAGCAGTCTGCCGACGCTCGGGATGACGGCGGCCCGGCTGCGCCGGGACTATGCAAACAACCCCTTCATCCCGATCTTCGAGTTGTGGGTGGCCACTCTGTTCCGGGCGCTGTACAGCCCTCGGCAGCTGTTCGAGCGCATGTCCATCTTCTGGTCGGATCACTTCAGCATCGACATTTTCGGCGACCAGATGGAGTACCTGAAACCGGTCGATGAGCGCGAAGTAGCTCGCGCCGGCGCCCTCGGCAAGTTCCCGGCGATGCTCGCGGCCAGTGCTCACAGTCCGGCCATGCTCGTGTACCTGACCAACGACACCAACGAGAAGAACCACCCCAACGAAAACTACGCGCGCGAGCTCATGGAGCTTCACACGATGGGGGCGGACAACGGCTACACCGAAGCGGACGTCAAGGAGGTCGCCCGTTGCTTCAGCGGGTGGACATGGAACGATCCGTACCGCGGCGCAAACACGGGTCAGGTCGGTACCTTCCGGTTCTCCAAGCACACCCACGACAACGGCACGAAGAAGGTGCTCGGCAAGACCATCCCGGCCGGCGGCGGCGCCAACGACGGTGAGCGCGTAATCGCGATTCTCGCCAACAGGAGCGAGACCGCTGACTTCATCGCTACGAAGATGCTGCGCTGGCTGCACGGATACGAGCCTTCCAACAAGCTCGTGCGTAAGGTCAGCAAGGCATACCAGCGGACCGACGGTGATATCAGCACTATGGCGCGCACCGCGCTACGCGCCCGGCAACTCGCGTCGGCGACCCCGAAGCTCAAGCGGCCGCTCCATCTGATCGTCTCCTCGCTCCGCGCGCTGGGGGCCACCGTCGAGGACCCTGGTGAGATTCTCGGCCACCTGGCGACCGCAGGGCATCTGCCCTTCACCTGGACGCCGCCGAACGGCTATCCGGACACCTCACAGTGGTGGTCGAGCCTGATCATCTCCCGCTGGGACTATGCGGCCGCCATCGCCGATGGCAAGTCCGTAGCGCTCGACCCCGCCATCGACGATCCCGCCGGTGGTGCCACCAAGATCATCAATCGGCTCGATACGATGCTGCTACACGGTCGGATGACGCCGGCGACGCGCTCGGCGCTCGACGAGTTCCTCGGTCGGCGCAAGAGTCGTGTTCGCGTGCGCGAAGCAATCGGTCTCGTCGTGTCCGCGCCCGAGTTCCAGGAGTACTGAGATGAGCCAGCACGACGAGCACGACTGTGGCTGCAACGAGTATCGCCAGGTGTCACGGCGGAACTTCATGCGGGCAAGCGGCAGCATGGCCATCGCAGCAGCGATGCCCGGCTGGCTACCGCGCGTAGCCTTCGCCGACTCGCACCAGAGTGATCGTGACGTGATCGTGTCGGTCTTTCTACGTGGCGGCGTCGACTCGCTGTCGCTCTGCGTACCGTTCAACGAGAAGCCTTACTACAACCTGCGCCCGACAATCGCCATTCCGCCGCCGGACGCCAACAGCTCCGACAAGGCGACAGCGCTCGACGACAACTTCGGCTTCCCAACGGACATGACGTCCCTGATGAACGCCTACGACTCCGGCGATCTGTTGGTGGTGCACGCCTGCGGCCTCGAGAATCCCACTCGCTCGCACTTCGAAGCCATGCACTTCATGGAGGTCGGCGAGGGTAACCCTGGCTCACTGTTCACGGGATGGCTAGGGCGGCATCTGCAATCCACGGCGCCCACGTTGGCCTCGGGAGTGATGCGGGCCGTCGGCATCGGCTACGGAATGCAGCGAACGCTGGTGGGTGGTCCGGAGACGCTCGCGATTTCCGATCTGGCGGACTTCGGCCTGGACGGTGACTCACGCTCGGAAAAAGACCGCATGCAGGCGCTCGCGTTGATGTACGCGCCCTACGCCGACCCACTCAAGACAGCCGCGGGGAACACTCTTCAGACCATCGACCTTCTGCAACGGATCGACTTCGCGGGGTACAGGCCCAAGGGCAAAGCCAAGTACCCCGACACCGACTTCGGCTATGCCATGAAGACCACGGCCGCTCTGGTCAAGGCCGACGTCGGACTGGAGGCTGTCGCGATCGACCTGGACGGCTGGGACACGCACGAGGAACAGGGCCCCGCGAATGGCTATATGTCATCGCTGATGCGAGATCTGTCGCGCACCCTCGCGGCGTTCCATAAAGACCTGTGGGCGTCCAACCGCAGCAACGTCGCGACGATGTGCATGACCGAGTTCGGGCGCAACGTCTTCGAGAACGGCTCGCGCGGCACCGATCACGGCCACGGCTCGCTGATGCTGGCGATGGGCGGCAGTGTTGCCGGCGGCCGCGTGTTGACCCAGTGGCCCGGCCTGCAGAGGAACCAGCTCTACGACGGCCAGGATCTCCAGATCACGATCGACTATCGCGATGTGATCAACGAAGTGCTGAGCAAGCGAGCCGGGAACACGACGCCGGCGGAACTGTTCCCGGACAAGCGCTTCGCGCCGAAGGAATGGGGCGTCATCGCCTAGCAGACCGCTCCTGGCATCAGATCTCCGCCACGAATTGCTAGCGTCGGTAGCGCACCTCGCCGCCGATGATCGTGAAGTCGATCTGTGTCGCCGGGATCTGCTCCTCGGGCACCGTCAGAATGTCCTGCGACAGCACCGTGATGTCGGCCAGCATGCCGGGCAGCAACTGACCCTTGAGATGTTCCTCGAACGCCGCGTAGGCGGCCCAGGTGGTGTAAGAGCGCAGCGCTTCCTCCCGGGTCATCCGCTGATCGGCGAAGAAGACCTCGCCGTCCGCCATGCGGCGTGAGACCGACGCGTAGTAGCTCGCGATCGGGGAGATGTCCTCCACCGGAACGTCCGTGCCGTTGGTCACCACGGCGCCCGAATCGATGAGGTCGCTCCACATGTAGGCGCCCGACTCGGCGCGCTCGGCACCCAGCCGCCTGAATACCCAGGGAGCGTCCGAGGTGCAGTGAATGCCCTGCATCGAGGCAATCACCCCGAGACCGGCGAAGCGGGGAATGTCGTCCGGATGCAGATGCTGCGAGTGCTCAATGCGCCAGCGCCGTTCGCTGCCGTCGATGCCGGCGCTCTCGAACGCCCTCTCATACAGGTCGAGTACCTCGCGGTTGGCACGATCCCCGATTGCATGTGTGTTGAGTTGAAAACCGTGCTTGATCGCAATCGCCGCCGTCTTCTCGATGACGTCGACGGGCGTCGTCTCGAGTCCCGCGCTCTCGGGCATGTCCTCGTAGGGCTCCAAGAGCCAGGCCCCGTGGGGCCCGAGCGCCCCGTCAATCGAGTGCTTGAAACCGCGCACCGCCAGGAAGTCGTTCCCCTCCGGAATGATGCGGTAGTCGGGCAACCGGGCATCGAGTTGCGCGTGGGACGCGCCGCGCACCATGACGTAGAGGCGCACCGGCAGCTCTCCCGCCGCGGCCATCGCCCGCAGTCGATCGATGCCGCCGAACCCCGTACCCGCGTCCTGGAAACTGGTTACGCCGTTCTCGAGCGCCGCCTGGCCCGCCAGCTGCACCTGCAGCCGAAACTCGGCGTCGCGATCGGCATCGCTCATCTCCTCGGCATCGCTCGTAGCGCGCCGCACGAAGCCCTGGGCCGTCTCGCGGAGCATGCCGGTGGCGTGCCCGTTAGCGTCGCGCACGATCGTCCCGCCGTCCGGGTCCTCGGTGTCGTCGGTCAGGCCCGCGAGCTGCATGGCAAGCTCGTTGACGAAGGCCGCGTGGCCGCTGGCGTGCGTCAGCACGACCGGGTTGTCGGGAGTGACCTCGGAAAGCCCGTGATGTAGCGGCACGCCATCGACGTTCGGCATCGGCGTGTGCTCCCATTTCTCCTGGTGCCAGCCGCGCCCGAAGATCCACTCGCCCGGCTCGAGTTCGCGCGCCTTCGCCTCGACCATCGCGACGATCCCGTCCCAGGACGACACGCCGTTCAGATCCAGGATCATCTTGGCGCGGCCGAGACCGAGAAAGTGGCCGTGGCCTTCGTTGAAGCCCGGAATAGCGAGTCGCCCGTCGAGTTCGATCACTTCCGTGTCGGCATCGATGTACGCATCCATCTGCGCGTCCGTACCGCTCGCGACGATCTGGTAGCCCCGTACGGCGACCGCCTGGGTGATCGTGAAGTCATCGTCAACGATCGCGACTCGGCCGCCGCGCAGGACGAGGTCAGCCGGATCGTCCTGAGCCTGAAGGTTTACGGCACCGGCTGCCGCCACGGTAGAGAGAACAGCAACGGTCAGCGCTCGGCCGATCCAACGACGCGTCATGTGTGGAGCCTCCATTCACGGATTCTTGATACCGACGATCAGCGGCAGTTTGCACGGAATGGCCGACGAGGGGAAGGTGACTGCCCGACGGTCACCCCGCAGGGCGGGGCGACGTAGGATCTCAGCCGAGACTCGATCACCGCATTCGGAGAACGATCACCATGCCGCTTCGCCACATCAGGCTCCGCCCCACATTCCGCCTTGCCCTCCCGGCAGTCTGCCTCGCACTCGTGCTGACACCGGGAGCAGCGACGTTCGCCCAAGAGCCGCCGGCCCCGGAGGAGTCGGGCCCGCGGCCGATGACCACCGACGACGCGCTCGACATGGTCAGCGTATCGCCACTGGCCGTGTCCCCGGACGGCGCGTGGGTGTTGTTTTCCAAGCGCACGCTCGACTGGGAGGAGAACAAGTACGAGACGGAGATCTGGATGGCGCCGAGCGACGGAGGTGACGCCTTCCGGTACCTCGGCGAGGACGGCGGATCGGACTTTCGCTTCTCTCCGGACGGCAAGTACCTGACGTTCAAGCGGTCGACCGGCGAGGGTAAGAAGAGAACCTCGCAGCTGTTCTGGATGCGCTCCACGGGCGGTGAGGCCATCCAGCTCACCAAGCACGCCACTTCCGTGGGACAGTACCGCTGGTCTGCCGATTCCGACCGCATCTTCTTCGTTGCCCAGGACGAACGCGACAAGGATGCACAAAAGGCCCTCGACGACGGTGACGACGCCATCTTTGTCGACGAAGGTCCGAACGGCCAGACCCAGTCTCAGTGGAGCAACCTCTGGACGTTCGCTCTCGAGGAGGTCGAGGGCGAGGAGCGCGAGCAACAGCTTACCGAGGAGAGCTTTCTCATCTCGGGGTTCGACCCGTCGCCGGACGGCCGCTGGGTGGCCCTCACGGCGCGCTCCACGAACCGACGCAACGACAGCGACAAGACCGAGATCTTCCTGCTCGACGTGGACTCGCGCGAGAAGACCCGGCTCACCGACAATCACGCGCCGGAGGGTGGCGTGCTCTGGGGCCCCGACTCGCGTCGCTTCGTGTACTCCGCCGGCGACGACCAGGAGTGGCTGAACCGCAACTCCAAGCTGTGGCTCATGGAGGCCGAACTCGGTGAGCATCGTCTGCTCACCGCGGACTTTGCCGGCAACGTCAGCGGCGCGACGTGGAGCACAGATGGGTCGCACCTGTTCTTCAACGGCACCCAGGGTCCGAACTCGAACGTGTTCCGTGTGGTTGCGGAAACAGGCGTGGTCGACCAGGTCACGGACCTCGACGGCTCGACCCGCGCGTCGCACTGGTCGGCCGACCGCAGCCGCTTCGTGTACACGTTCTCCGACTTCGACACGCCCTCGGATATCTGGGTCGGCACCGTCGACGGCACGCCGGCCACCCGTATCACCGAGGCCAACCCACAACTGGCGGAATTGCAACTGGCGACCATGCGCCGCATCACCTGGGCGAGCACCGACGGCACGGAGATCGAAGGGCTGGTTCACCTGCCCGCCGACTACGATGCCAGCCACGCCTACCCGCTGATGCTCAACATCCACGGCGGACCCGCTGGCGTATTCCGCAATTCCTTCCGCGCCAGCTATCACGTCTACGCGGGCCTGGGTTGGGTCGGGCTCTCGCCCAACGTGCGCGGATCCTGCTGCTACGACGACACGCTACGCGAGGGCAACACCGTAGCCAGCAACGACGGGATCGGCTTCGGCGACTACCAGGACCTGATGACCGGTGTGGATACGCTGATCGAACAGGAGATCGTCGACTCCGATCTCATGGCCCTGCGCGGCTGGAGTTACGGCGGAATCCTGGGTGGCTGGACCATCACCCAGACCGATCGTTTCAAGGCGGCCAGCATCGGTGCGGGTGTCTACGACTGGACCTCCGAGTACGGTCCCGGCTTCAACAACGACGTCCGTCTCTGGCACATCGGCGGCTCGCCCTGGAACAACCCCGAGGGCTACCGCCGGCAGTCGGCGCTTACCCACGTGGCGAGCGTCACGACGCCGACGCTGCTCATCCATGGGATGAACGACACCACCGACACCGAGCCGCAGAGCATGATGCTGTTCGCCGCGATCAAGGACATCGGCAAGGCGCCGGTGCGCTACATGCGGGTGCCGCGCGAGCCGCACGGTTTCCGCGAGCCGCGCCACCAGCGCCAGCGGGACGTCGAGGAGATCCGGTGGATGCACGAGCACGTGCTCGGCGACGAATGGACGCCGTGGAAGCGCAGTAGCGACAAGGCCGAGAAAGAAGACGAGGAACACAGCGAGGGCGAAGCGGGATCCACGCCGTGACTCTGGCAGGCCGTGGCAGGAACCCGCTGGGCCCCCACTCGGACCTGCCATGAAGGTCCTGCTGTGGGATATCGACGGCACGTTGCTGAACACCGACAGGGCCGGTCTGTGCGCCTGGATGGAGGCGGCCGAGGAGATCCACGGCGCACCCTTGGACGCGAGCGGCCTCACGATGGCCGGCATGACCGATCCGCATATCGCCGACATCACCGTCGACGAACTCATGGCCCGGTCCGGCGAGGCCGACATCGCCCCGCGGCTGCTGGCGCGGTACGCCGAGCTGTTGCCGAAGTGGTTGCCGCGCCGAGACAACGGCTTCGTCCACACCAACGTACTGGCGACCCTGGACGCAGTGGCCAATGCGCCCGACTACGAGCACGCCCTCCTCACCGGGAACCTCGAGGTCGGCGGGCGCTACAAGCTCGCCCACTACGACATCCTCGACTACTTCGCTTGGGGAGCCTTCGCCGACGGCCTCCCGATCCGGCGTGACATCGCGCGCAAGGCACGTGCCGAGGCCGAGCTACGTCACGGGCCCGACGTCGAACTCTTCGTAATCGGCGACACCCCGCACGACATCGACTGCGGTCATGCCGTGGGCGCGAGGACCATCGCACTCGGGACCGGTAGGTTCAGCGCCGCCGAACTGCAGGGCCACGATCCCTGGTGGGCCATCGAACAGCTGCCGCCGCCGGCCGAGTTCATCGCCCGACTCGACACGGTCCAGAACCGGTCAGGCGTGTAGGCGGCCAGACTCACTCTGCCGGGTCTGGCTACGCCACCACGGGGCGCGACCGATCAGGCTTCGACCTCGCCGCTGGAGTCGATGACGACCGCGGCGCTGGTGGCTCCGGAGCCACTGCCGACGGCCTCGCATGCGCGGACGACGTCCATGCCCTCGGTGACCGCGCCGAAAACGCAGTGCTTGCCGTCGAGCCATCCCGTCTCCGCGGTGCACAGAAAGAACTGGGAGCCGTTGGTGTGCGGGCCGGCGTTCGCCATCGACAGCACTCCGGGGCCCGTGTGCTTGAGCTCGAAGTTCTCGTCCTCGAACTTGTCGCCGTAGATCGACTTGCCGCCGGTGCCGTTGCCGCGAGTGAAGTCGCCACCCTGGCACATGAAGTTCGGGATCACGCGATGGAAGGCCGACCCTTCATAGCCGAATCCCTTCTCGCCCGTGCATAACGCGCGGAAGTTCTCGGAGGTCTTCGGCGTAACGTCCGAGAGCTCCATCACGATCCGGCCGGCCGCTTCGCCGCCGATGGTGATGTCGAAGTAAACGGTCGAGTGCACGCCCATGGTTCTGTTCCTTGTCTGAGAGTCGTGAATCCCGCGCCCATCATGACACCGTCGGGCGATCGCGTCGCGACGGCAGTCAGCCCTTCAACGACCGACGAAGATCGACTTCGGGATCATCGCGTGCACGCCGACATTGCCGTCCACCAATTCGGTGATGCCCAGGTCGACGGCAATGCTGACCAGCGCGTAGGCCGCTCCCTGGTCGAGTCCCTTCTCCTGCACGAGAAAGTCCACGGCCTCCTGCACGGCGACCCGCGTGGCAGCGGTGAGATCCTCGTCGGTGCCCATGGCGATGTAGTGGGTCGGCGTCTCGGCGCGCGGCCAGGCGAGCGTCATTCCCTTGTGCACGATCAGCTGTAGCCGGCCGGTGAGCGAGGTCTCGATCGCCGTCTGGTTGACCTCGCCATCACCCTGGGCAGCGTGGCCGTCACCCACCTCGAACAGGGCGCCGGGAACGTGTACGGGGATGAACAGGCTCGTGCCGGCGACCAGCTCCTTGTTGTCGAGATTGCCGGCGTGGATGCTCGGCGGGTTGGAGCTGACCCGGCCCGCCGCGGGCGGCGGCGCCACCCCCATGGAGCCGAAGAAGGGCCGCAGGGGAATCTCGATGCCATCGGCGAAGTGGCCGATCATGCGTTCGCGGTCCAGCTCGATGATCCGTGTGCGCGGCTCGCCACAGTTATCGCGCAGGAAGCCGCTGCAGCCGTTGTAGCCGTAGGGCAAGGCGATCTCGACCTCGAGCACCCGGACCTCGAGCGCGTCGCCGGGCTCGGCACCTTCCACCCATATCGGGCCGGTGAGAATGTGTCCTCCGGGCCCGCGGTCGTCGACCTGCGCATAGATGTCCCGCAGCGACTGCTGCACCTGATCGGCCGGCACGCCGGCGCGCTCGAGGCGCTCGGGCGAGTTGGTGATCATCGTCACGACCCGCACCACATCGCCCGACTCGACCCGCAGAACGGGCTCCGCCTCCGACCAGTAGTAGCCCCAGGCCACCGTCGATGGGGTGGCAGGAAGCTCGTGCAGCTCGCCCTCTTGGTTCGCCTGCTCGATCGAACCGGCGACTCCGCAGGCCAAGAGCGTAGCGCCGAGCGACAGCGCTGCCAGTCCGAGAACAGGTTTCCTCACGGCCACCTCCGAGCACTCAGAGAAACGGATACCGCGCGCAAGCCTAGTCGGCGCGAACTCCAGTTACCAATCGGTCACTCGCGCCAGACCGAGCAGAAACGCCGCCTTCGATCCGTTGTCCACCGCGGTGCGCGTCGAGAGGAGCGCGCTGCGGTTCTGCGCCGGCGCCATGAGCCCGGACTCGGCATGTCGCAAGTCGTTGGCGATGGCGTGGATCACTTCGTGCGCCACTACTCTGCCGTAGGCCCGCCCAAGCTCCACCGAGTTCAACGGACGGTGCATTCTTCCCGAGCTTTGCAGGGCCCGGCGGATCACCCGGTCGAACAGCCAAACCGCGTCGGGCAGAAGGTCGGTTGCGAAAGCAATCCCCATGGCGTCGGCCGGATGGCCCATTGCCGTGGATTCCTTGTCGAAGAGGATCACCTTCAGGTAGTAGGGCTCGTCGGGCTCGTCACTGTCCGATACCGAACTCGGTTCGTACCACTCGATGGTCACGCCGATTCGCTCGAAGATCTCTTCGACTTGCTGTCGCGCTCTGTCGCTTACTTTGTCCGGCAGCCCGACGGCGTCGAACCAGGCAACTCTAAGCCGTGGACCCTCCTGTTGGTGCGGGCCGGCGGCCGGCGCCGCCACGGGCAGCCGGGTGTCACTCGCCTTCGCGGGGTCCTGCCCGGGTTCGAGCGCGAGGCTCGTATCGTGAAGACCCAGGACCATGAGCAGCCCCAGGCAGTTGACAACGACGAAGCGTGTACGACTCTGTGCGATGAACATGGCCCCAAGATGGAGGGGCCGGTTTCAGAAGTCCTCGCGTTGCTCTAGTGTTGTTCTCACGCTTCTCACGGGAAGTTCTGGGAACAGCTAACCTCCCGTCGAATAGAGGTTTTTCAATGAACGACGAAGGGCCTGGCGGGCCTCGAGGTCGGGCGTCGGCAGCGCTTTTTCGCTTTCCCCCCTTCGAATTCGACGCCGCCGCGGGCCTCGTTTATCGGGCTGACGAGGAGACGCTGCTGCCGCCGAAAGCGGCGCAAGTCCTGCAACTGCTTCTGGAGAGCGCCGGGCAGCTGGTGAGCAAGGACGATCTCCTGGAGACCATCTGGGAGGACGCGTACGTCACCGAGAGCTCGCTCACCGACGCGATCAGCCTCTTGCGGCGCGTGTTGGGCGACGACACGCGCGATCCGAGCTACATCCAGACGCTGCACCGGCGGGGATATCGGTTCATCGGCACGGTGGAGGAGCGAGCCGCGCCAGCCCCGGATGCCGAGAGCGAGGCACCGCCGTCGGTCGAGCCCCGCGTTCCGGGCGAAGGCGGGTTGCAGGTCGGCGACAGGCTGGGGAACTACGAGATCCTCGGCACCCTGGGTGCCGGGGCCATGGGAACGGTGTACAGGGCCCGGGACACGACTCTGGAACGCGAGGTCGCCATCAAGCTGTTACGCGAGGACCTCGCCGCCGATCCGGAGCGTCTGGCTCGCTTGGAGCGCGAGGCAAAGCTGCTGGCGTCGGTCTCGCATCCGAACATTGCGACGATCCTCAGCCTCGAAGAGGCCGACGGGATCAGGTTCCCGGTCCTCGAGCTGGTCGAGGGCAGGACGCTCGAAGACCGGCTTCGGTCGGAGCGGATGGGTCGCAAGGAGGCGCTGGAAACGGCCCGGCAAATCGCGATGGCCCTGGAAGCCGCCCATCAGCGCGGCATCATTCACCGCGATCTGAAGCCGGCCAACATCAAGTGCACCCCGGAGGGACAGGTCAAGGTGTTGGACTTCGGGCTCGCCAAGGGTCTCGAGGTCATCAGCTTCGCGAACGAGGCCGCCGAGTCGCCGACAGCGAGCATGACGATCAAGGGCACTGGCCGGGGCTCAATCGTCGGCACGGCCGCCTACATGAGCCCAGAGCAGGCCCGCGGCCAAGACGTCGACCAGCGGGCCGACATCTGGTCCTTCGGCTGTGTGCTCTACGAGATGCTGACGGGGAAGAAGCCGTTCGGCGGAGCGACGCTCACCGACACGCTGGCGGCGATCCTAGACGAGGAGCCCGACCTCGACGCACTGCCGGCGAACACGCCGAAACGGGTGCGTTATCTGGTGCGACGATGCCTGCGAAAGGAGCCCGAGCGACGGCTACACGACATCGCCGATGCCCGCATCGAGATCGAGGACTCGCTCCGTGGGGCGGCCACCGTCGGTGCGCTCGCCGTGGAGACGAGGCGCAGCATCCCGTGGAAAATTGTCGCGCCGGTGGCGGCGCTGGTTGTCGCCGTCGCTGCCTTCTTGGCCTGGCGGCTGATGGAGTCCGGAAGCGACTCTAGGCTGACACAGCGTTTCCACATTGACCTTCCAGTTGGCTCCGCTCGACCCGTTAGTAGTGGTCACACACTGGCCATATCACGTGACGGCCAGACCTTGGTCTTTGTCGCAGCGACGGAATCCGGGACCCAGCTATTCCTTCGTCGCATGAACCAGTTCGCTTCTACCCCGATTCCCGGCACGGAGGGCGCGATCGAGCCATTCTTGTCGCCCGATGGCGAATCGGTTGCCTTCGAGGTGAGGAACGCCACCCATCGTGTCTCGCTTCTCGGCGGGGACCCGTTTCCGCTCTGCGAACCGTGCGAAGCGGGTTCTTGGGGAGACGATGGGAACATCTATTTCATACAAGAGCATGCGCTCTGGAGGATCCCGGACGTGGGCGGCGACCCGGAGAGCATCGCTGATCTGGAGCTTGACGAGACGCTGATCGGCGCCAGCCGTCCCTGGGTACTTCCGGGGAGCAAGGTCATACTCCTGCAGATCCGCCCAACGAATACAGCCGGTGTGGCCGCGTACTCTCTGCAGACCCACGAGGTGCTCGTCGTGTCTCACGATGGGTCGGATCCGCGCTACGCGAGCACGGGGCACATCGTGTTCCAGCGAGGAGGCACCCTCCACGCCGTCGGTTTCGACGTAGGGAGGTTCGAGTTGATCGGGCAACCCGTGCCTGTCGTCCAAGGCGTAAGGGCCGAGTCCGGCGGGGCGCTCCAGGCCGCGATCTCCGACACCGGGACTCTGGTTTATGGGCCGGGCACCCCCGGGGCTGCTCGCCGATTGATCTGGGTGGATCGAGACGGAACGCTCGAGGCGGTGACGGATCAGCTCCGCAACTTCTCCTGGCCACGCCTTTCGCCGGATGGGGGGCGGATCGTCGTGGTGGTAGATGGCGACATCTTCGTTCACGAAATCCGGCAAGGCACCCTGAGACGGTTGACCACCGACGGCGTCTACAGTTCTCCGGTCTGGACGCACGACGGGATGCGCGTGGTGTTCGCCACCGCTGCCGAAGGGCTCCGGTGGATGGACTCAGACTTCAGCGACGAGCAGCCGCACGAGCTATTGATCGAGGAGAATCGCTACCGGCCCCGGGCTTGGGCAGGTGATAGCAACACGCTCGTTGTCGAGGCAGTTCATCCCGATCCCGGTCGGGAGTCGGACATCGTGCTGCTCTCGGTGAAGGACAACGACACGGTCGGTGACCCCGCGCCGTTCGCGACCACGTCGTCCCACGAGGCGGGGCCGGCGTTGTCCCCGGATGGAGCATGGATCGCCTATACCTCCAACGTTTCGGGTCGCAACGAAGTGTACGTGGAGCCGTTCCCGGAAGGAGGGCGAACGGTTCGAGTCTCGACCGTCGGGGGTGTGCAGCCTCTTTGGGGTCCCGACGATGAGTTGTTCTACCGAAGTGGGGATCGGCTTGTCGCTGCGCGAGTGCAGACCGAGCCTGGGTTCGAGGTTGTCGGGCAAGACGTGTTGTTCGAGCTTCCGTTGTATGCGGCCGGGAGTACACGTCGGGGCTACGACATCACTCCTGACGGCCAGAGGTTCCTCGCTGTAGATGGGCCCGTCTCCGACGATGTTCATGACCGCCCGCGAATCAACGTTGTCCTCAACTGGTTCGAGGAGTTGAAGGAACGGATGCCGACGAGGCGGTAGGCGCGAAGGCACGATGGGTCACCCCAGGGCCTGAGTTGGATGTGTGGCTGCGCCCGACTCGACCCGCAGGACGGGCTCCGCCTCCGACCATTAGTAGCCCCAGGCCACCTTCGACGGGCCCGCGAGCAGATCGTGTTCCGCGTCACCCGAATTCGCCTGCCCAGCCCCGACAACACCCCACGCGTCGCGAAGGTCAGTTGCCAGCGGGGTCACTCATGCCCGGTGTGCGCGGCCCGAACGAGCGCTCGCGGTGTCTGCCTCGGCCGCATCAGGCCTGCAGCGCCTGCACCGGATCGACCCGGGTGGCCCGTCGTGCGGGAATCACGCACGCCACCAGTGCCACGGCCGAGAGCAGGCCGACCACCACCAGCAGCACGAGGGGATCGGCTGGGGACACTCCGTACAGCTGGCTCTCGATGAACCTGCGCAGCGCGACCGCCCCGGCAAGCCCCGCGGCCAGGCCGACTCCGAGAATCGACACGCCCTCGAGTAGCACGAGCCGGAAGACACCGCCGGTGCCGCTACCGAGTGCGACGCGAATGCCGATCTCCTTGGTGCGCAACTGCACGAGATACGCCAGCACACCGTAGATGCCTACAGCCGCCAGCAGCAGAGCCACCGCGCTGAACATCGCGGTCAGCAGCATGGGCGTGCGGCGGTTGGTGAGCGAATCGCCCACGCGCTCCTGCATGGTTTGGATGTCGAACAGCGGCAACTCCGTGTCGATGCCGCTGACCACGCCTCGCACGACGCCGATGAGTGCACTCGGATCGCCGGCAGTCTTCACCGCGATGTCGAGCCCCCGACGTGTCTGCTGAGCCATCGGGAAGTAGTAGGCACCGGGCGTGTCGGTGCCCGTCAGGCCGCGCATGCGAATCGTCTCGACGATGCCGACAATGGTGAAGAAGTCGCCGCTCTCCGGGTCGAGGATGTCCTCGGGGCCGTTTGGACTTCGCATCCTTTTGCCCAGGGCCTCGCCCTGCGTCCAGAACCTGTCCGCAAGCTGTTGATCGATGATGATCACGGCCTGGCCGTCGCGGGCATCACGGTCGTCGAAGGCGCGACCCTCGGCCAGTGCCATGCCCATCGCTTCGAAGTAGCCAGGCGTAATGTAGTTCTGTGCGGGCGAAATCACCGACTCGCCGGGCTGGGCTACGTAACCCTCGGCGAGGATGACGCTGTCGCTGAACCCGTCGCCGAAAGGAATCTGCGAGGTGATCCCCGCCTGCGATACTCCGG
>Ga0255048_10001708_pt1 | contig 14822 bp, 16 predicted proteins | sample JV7_2_2_MG_FD_183619 | JGI IMG/M metagenome (GOLD analysis project Ga0255048, IMG submission 183619) | Seawater microbial communities from Jervis Inlet, British Columbia, Canada - JV7_2_2 | ecosystem: Environmental > Aquatic > Marine > Inlet | place: Canada: British Columbia | collected 2016-10-06
AGTCTGTGCTCGCACCGGTGGGCTCGACGATTCTCGACGCATGCCGCAAGAACAACATCGACGTGCCAACGATGTGCTTCCTCGAGACGCTCTCACCGTTCAACGCTTGCCGGCTCTGTGTCGTCGAGGTCGCAGGGTCTCGGACACTTGTTCCGTCCTGTTCCCGCGAGATCGAGGGGGGTGAGGAGATCATCACCGAATCCGAGCGCATCGCAAACACACGACGGACACTGTATGAGATGTATGCATCCACGGTCGATCTCTCCCTCGCCGATGTCGACACTGTCCGGTCGATGGACCACTACAACGTCGACCCTGGCCGATTCGGTGCGTTCGAAGCGAAGAGGGATGTGAAGGTGCAGGACGACCTCTACATCAGGGACTACGACAAGTGTGTCTTGTGCTACCGCTGCGTTGCCGCGTGCGGGACAGAGGCCCAGAACACGTTCGCGATCGACATCGTTGGAAGGGGCATGTCATCTGAGATAGCGACCGAGTACGACATCACGCTCCCCGAATCGGCGTGTGTCTACTGCGGCAACTGCATCGGTGTCTGCCCAACCGGCGCCCTCATGTTCAAATCCGAATACGACATGCGCGAAGCAGGCAAGTGGGACGAGGACCGCCAGACGGTCACGACCACCATCTGCTCTTTCTGCGGTGTCGGATGCAGCCTCGACCTTCACGTCCAGGACAACCGGGTGGTCAAGGTCACGTCCCCGCTCGATCACGATGTAGCCAGCGGGCATCTCTGCATCAAGGGCCGTTTCGGATACGCCCACCTCCAGGAAGAGGAATGAGCACACAGCCGATCATCCGGTATTCGGCGTCCGGGGCCGAGCCAGCGATCGACGAACTCGTGGATGAATCCCCCGTCGAGTTCCGGCTGGGAGGTGTACCGATCGCGGTGCTGATGCGCACACCGGGAGACGATGAGAGCCTCGGGCTCGGATTCGCCCTCACGGAAGGGATCGTGCTCAACCCTGGCGAAGTCGACGCGATCCGCGCCGTTGAGGGTTCGTCTGAGGGGGACCGCTACGACATCTCCTTGACCGATGGTGTCGAAGTCGACCCCGAACAATTCAGACGCAACCTGTACACGTCCTCATCGTGTGGGGTGTGCGGCAAGGCATCCATCGATGCGGTGCGGATCACGGCCCGATCCATCCCCGAGGGACCGTACATAGGCACAGACACGCTCACATCACTCCCAGCATTGATGCGAACACAACAGACAGGATTCGACCGGACGGGGAGCATCCACGCAGCAGCTGCGTTCACATCCGACGGGACGCTTGTTGCCATTGCTGAGGACGTCGGTCGGCACAACGCTGTCGACAAGCTTGTCGGAGGGCTCGCCGCTGACCATTGGCCCTTGCCCGACCTGACGCTCATTGTCTCTGGACGCCTGAGTTTCGAAATGGTTCAGAAGGCGGCCGTTTCTGGCATACCCCTGATTGCAGGTATCTCTGGCGCGTCGTCGCTCGCCGTTGAACTCGGAGAGGAACTGGGCATGACTGTCATCGGGTTTCTCACACCGGACGGCTTCAACGTCTACTGCGGTGACGAACGAGTGCGCTAACGGGCGAGCCTCGGCCGTCTACTTCCGCGGGCGACGCTGCTTGTCAAGCTCCACGGTCACCTCGGGGTGACCCGTGTCCCCTCCCCATGTATGTGGTTCGAGGTGTGCAGGATCGTCCGGCAGGACCGAAGGCGGGATGGTCACATCGATGCCGTTTGTGACGAAGGAGACTTCGGACTGCTCGTGTGCAGACGTCGTGAGACGAACCGCGTAGGTGCCTGGCATCACAACGCAGTCAACGACGCCGCCACCGATGAGCACCGCGACCTCGCTCTGTGCGAGCCGGATTCGGATTTCGTCGCTAGCCAACCGAACTTTCACAGGCCGTACCTCTCGATCAGTTGTTGGTAGTCAGCTTCTGTATTCACATTGAACACCGCATCCGGATCGATCTCAACCTCGACTACTCGTGGTGCATCGTCGATCACGCCCATCATCGAGCGCTCGCCCTGGTCGAATCGCCTTTCGGCGACCGACAGGATGTCCGGGCCATACACGGCGACGAGGGGATGGATCCGGCCGCCGGCAGACGCGACACGCACGCCATCACGTGGGACCGGAGGCTCGACAATCATCCGAACAACATCCGCTGTGAGCATGGGCGTGTCGACCGATGCAACGAATACGGCTCGCCGGCCAGCGACACGCATGGCCGTCAGCAGGCCCCCAACCGGACCCTCGCCCGGCATCTCGTCCGGGATCAGAACACCATCCGTCGGCACCACCGTGCCACCGTGTACGGCGACCTCTGCGAAGACTCCGAGGAGCATCCCATGGAGACGTTCGAGGAACGACTGACCGTCGATAACGAGCGAGGCCTTGTCACGACCCATGCGATCGCTCGCGCCGCCAGCGAGTACGGACCCCGTCGTGTGCGAAATGTGCATGTATGCATTCTTGCGCATTCCGTGGGCATGGGTCCCGCGGGACATGTACCGTGGCGCCGATGAAAACAGACCTCGAAATAGCAAGAGAAGTAGAACTCCGCCCAATCGCCGATGTCGCTTCGGAGATGGGAATCCCTTCTGAACACGTTGAGCAGCGCGGCGAAGGTCTCGCGAAGATCAAACTCGGTGCCCTCGATCGCATGGGTGACCCCCGAGCCAAGTACGTGCTCGTCACGGCGGTGAACCCTACCCCATTCGGAGAGGGCAAGACCACCGTATCTGTGGGTCTCGCCCAGGGGTTCAAACTCCTCGACAAGCAAGCTGTCCTCACCCTGCGACAGCCATCTCTGGGACCGACCTTCGGCATCAAGGGTGGCGCAGCGGGAGGGGGCTACTCGCAGGTAGTCCCGATGGAAGACCTCAACCTGCATCTCACCGGCGACTTCCACGCCGTCACCGCAGCGAACAACATGCTGGCCGCCCTGATCGACAACCACATCTACCAGGGCAACCAACTCTCGATCAACGTCAAGCGGGTGACCTGGCGCCGAGTCCTGGACGTCAACGACCGTTCCCTGCGCAACGTCGTCGTCGGCCTCGGTACGACCCTCGATGGAATCCCCCGTGAAGGCGGATTCGACATCACAGCGGCCTCTGAACTCATGGCGGTCCTCGGGCTGGCGACCAGCCTTCAGGACCTGCGGGAGCGCCTCGGCAGGATCGTGATTGGATATGACAGACACAAGCAGCCAGTAACGGCAGAGCAGATCGGTGGCGCAGGCGCGATGGCGGTCCTGATGAAGGATGCATTGAACCCGAACCTCATGCAGACGCTCGCCGGCACACCCGCCCTCATCCATACAGGGCCATTCGCCAATATCGCCCACGGTAATTCGTCGATCGTCGCCGATCAGGTAGGTATCCGCAGCGGTGATTATCTCATCACCGAGGCCGGATTCGGATCGGACGTTGGCGCAGAGAAGTTCTTCAACCTCAAGTGCCAGGCATCGGGAATGTCACCAGACGTCGCCGTGGTGGTGGCAACCGCCAGAGCACTCAAGCTGCACTCTGGCAAGTTTCAGGTGCGCGCTGGGATGCCGCTCCCTGACGAGATGATCGCAGAGAATCCCGATGACGTTATGGCAGGCGCTGACAACCTTCGGAGACACATCGCGAACGTCAGGCAACACGGGGTGGTGCCCGTTGTTGCCGTCAACAGGTTCCCTCCCGACCATCCGTCCGAGCTCGCAGCGATCGGCCGCATCGCGGAGGAAGAGGGCGCCGCATGGGCGATTGCTGACCCATTCAGCGGCGGGTCCGAATCGATGGTCGACCTCGCCGAAGCAGTGAGCGACGCAGCCGAGCAAGGCTCCAACTTCGCCCCGCTCTACACGCCGGACATGAGCCTGACGGACAAGATCGAGACGATTGCGACGAAAGTTTACGGGGCAGATGGCGTCGAGTACGACTTCAAGGCGAAACGTCAGCTCGCGCGCTACGAGTCGCTCGGGTACGGTGATCTCCCCATCTGTATGGCAAAGACGCAGTACTCGTTCAGCCACGACCCGTCCCTCCTCGGTGCACCAACCGGGTGGACGCTTCCCATCCGCGAGGTGCAACTTGTCGCGGGCGCTGGTTTCGTCCTTCCACTCACCGGTTCTATCAACCGGATGCCAGGACTCGGGCTCAATCCGGCAGCGCACACCATCGATATCGACAAAGACGGCGACGTCGTCGGTCTCAGCTGACGCACAAATGCTGAGGCGTGGTTGACTACATATGTGATGCGGAGTCATCCACTTGTAGCGGCTGTTCTCTCCGCTCTCGTTCCAGGGGCGGGTCAGTTTTACGCGAGGAAGCCCGTCCGTGCGACTGCCTTCTTCCTCCCTGCGCTTCCTCTTGCGTACGGTGTCTACCACTACACCTCCGCAGGAGCTGTGGAGATGGCGTCGCTCATCGTCCAACCGTCATCGTTGTCCGGATTTCTCGCGATCAACGTCCTTGTGCTCGCATGGCGACTCATTGCAGCTGTCGATGCCTACATGGTGGCCGACGCCGCTGGTGATAGGTCCTGGATGGCGATACCGCTTGGCCTGACTCTCCTCGCAATCGCGGTGCCTCACCTTCTCGGATGGTCATATGGCGTCAAGACCATCAGCGCCCTCGAGACCGTCTTCGTGGCTGCACCTGAAGGAGAGCTCCGGTTGCTCGATTCCCCTCCAGAGGTCGCGTTCGGAGCGCTCCCCGATCCCGTGATCTTCAAGGATCGTCACGTCCCTGACCCCCTCTCAATGGCGAATTACATCTTCCGACCCGGAATCGGTGATCCGGAGGCGATTGCAGCGCTCGGCGACATCTATTCGCCTTCCACACCGATTGCCCCGTTCACTCCACTCACCGAGCGGGTCGATCTCGACCGGTTCACGATATTGCTCGTAGGCGCCGATGCCGGTCCGGGGAGAGAGGGCCTTCGCACGGACACGATGATCGTCGCGACCGTCGACACGGGCACCGGAAGCGTCGCCATGTTCGGCCTCCCCCGCAATCTCAAGCTCATTCCGCTGCCGGCACATCTCAGGACAGCGTTCGTTGAGCTGGAAGAGAACGTGATCGAGAAGGACCTCACCGACCTGGATGAGGACGGTTACCCAGACATCTGGGTCGACGCCGATGGTGACGGCATCCCCGAGGAGCCCGAGTTCGAGACATGCGAGTGTTTCCCAACGATGCTCAACAAGGTTCACCAGTACACGCAGACATGGACAGGTACGTATCCGAACACACCCGATCCGGGACTTGCCGCATTGACCGATATCGTTTCACACCTCCTCGGCCTTCCGATCGACAACTACGTCATGGTCAAGATGGACGGGTTCGTCAAGACGATCGATGCTCTTGGTGGTGTCGACGTACTGGTGAAGGAGCCGTACCACGTGACCGTGTCTTCGCCCGAAGAGGGTGTTCCCAAGGCCTCGGTCAACATCGAACCGGGCATGAACCATCTCGACGGACTGGAGTCGCTTGCGTACGTGCGATGGCGGATTGGATCGTCCGACTATCACCGTATGCGGAGACAGCGATGCATGATCCGCGCCGTTGCGAGCCAAACCAATCAATTCAAGCTCGCTACCTCGTTCCCCTCACTGCTCGAGGTGTTCCAGGAATCAGTGGCGACGGACATACCTCTGTCGTTCCTCCCCGATCTCGTCAAACTGGCAGCCAAGGTCGACGTTGACGACGTCGCGACGGTCGGTTTCATACCACCGACCTACAGCGCCGGAAGAACGCCAGGCAAGTACCCGATTCCCAACGTTGAACGCATCAGGTGGAAGGTCCAAGATGTCCTTGAGAATGGTGTGACCGTACAGAGCCGAACCGGCGAGAGTGAGTGCGGGAACGCCTAAGGGCGTTCCGATCGCTGCCGCAAGATCAGGGCGGAACCGCCGAGGAGATGACGGCGTCGGTCGTGATGCGAGGCGTTGTCGTCCTAGATCGAGATGAGCGGTGCGAACAGGAAGACGAGCACAATGCTCACGGCACCGACGGAGACCGCCGCAGCGATACCAACGAGGAACGGCTTGAAGCCGAGGCCCTTGAGTTGGTTGAACGAAGTCCCCAGCCCGACCGCGGCCATGGCCATCGCGAGACCGTACTCAGCCACCGTGCGGATCGTGTGCACGATGTCGTCCCATGTCTCCGCTCCCCAGATGCCGAACGCAGCGCCACTCGACTCGACACCGGCGTCACCGATGGATCGGAACCCGGCCATGGCGAGGAATCCGAGGATGAACACCGGCATCATGTCGATAATGCGAGTGCGCTCTCCGACTTCCTCACCCTGATCACGCTGGCGGCGGACGTAGACGTAGGTAATGGCGGGGATGACGATCACCATCAGCACGTTGCGCACCAGTTTGCTGACGATGGCGATGTCTGCGGCGTTCGGCGAAGTGGTGACGTTGAATGACTGATCGTAAATCAGTCCGGCGCCTGCAACTTGGGCAGTCTCGTGGATGGACGTTCCAAGAAACAACCCAACCTTGATTACGTCCCCACCGAAGATGAGATTCCCGAGGAAGGGGTAGAGCAGCATCGCTGCGATCCCGAACACCGTGATGTTCGCGATCGCGTAGGTGACCTCTTCCTCTTTGGCCCGGATGCCTGGTGCCGCGGCCACGATGGCGGTGGCGCCACAGATCGCGGTTCCGATGGCGATGAGGGTCCCGAGGCGCTCAGGGAGTCCGAGCCGGCGAGTTGCGATGGTGGCCACTACGAGACCGGTCAACACGGCACCGACCACGATCGGGATGCCGAAGACACCGATCTCAAGCACTTCGATGATGCTGAGCCGGATTCCCAGCAGGATGATGCCCAGTCTCAGAAGCTTCTTGAGGCAGAAGGTCACACCAGGGGCGAATACGGAACTAAGCCCGATGGTGTTGCGAACCAACATGCCGAGGACTATCGCGACCAGGATAAAGCTCACGAGGCCCTTGAGACCAAGCAACGAGTTGGTCGCATCGGCGATGAGGACCGCGGCGACCACCACCGCGGCGACAAGCGCTACGCCGGGGATCAGTGATGGGACGCGATTGATGGTGGTGCCGAACAATACGTTCTCAAGCGTGTTCGGCTCGCGTGGAGTAGTCGTCTTCGTCACTCGAATTCCGTACTCCCTCTTACAGCTGTCGCAGGACCATTGGGTGCCGGCTCGATGACAGCTGCCGGTTCAGCGAGTCATCATAGACAGCGGCTCACAGCGTCATCCCATCGGCTGATCCAACGGGCAGCGCTGCCTCGTCGACGTCCGCCAGCACAGAACGCGTTCGGTATATCGATTCGATATAGACGTATGTATCGAAACGATATACACTGTCGCCATCATGCTCGACTTCGCCATTCTTGGTTTGCTCATGGAACGTCCCCGGCACGGGTACGAGCTGCGACGCGCCCTCGGCGAGCTCGGGTTCTGGAAGGTGTCGTTCGGCTCCCTGTATCCCGCCCTTCGACGGCTAGAGAAGAGCGGAGCGATTGAGGCATCAAAGGCGACCGGACGTCGCAAAGCGTACGAAATCACCACCCAAGGCCGCGAAGTCTTCGGGTCTCTCGTCCAGGCCGATCCGGAGGCAACAGAGACCGACCGGGGCTTCCAAGTGCGCCTCGCCTTCCTCGGACACCTCCCCTCTGACCGACGCATCCAAGTGATGGACCGCAGACGCAGACAGCTGTCCACCCAACTCAAGACCTCTCGAGAGATCCTCATCGAGGCTCGCTCGGCAACCCAGAACGAGGACCGCTATCGCATTGCCCTCATGGAGCATGCAATGCAGTCCACAGAAGCAGACATTGCGTGGCTCGACGGACTCGTCGCCGCCGAACGCAGTGTCGCTTCGGCAACGTAACAGACCAGATCAAGGAACCAGGAGGACACATGTCCAAGGTGAAAGTAGCCATCGCAGGGCTCGGAAACTGCGCCAACTCCCTCATTCAGGGGGTTGAGTACTACCAGGATGCCGATGCGGATCTCAGCATCCCAGGCCTCATGCATGTCCAACTCGGCGACTATCACATCGGTGATGTCGAGTTCGTCGCTGCTTTCGACGTCGATGCGTCCAAAGTGGGCCAGGACGTTGCCAAAGCGATGTGGGCTGGCGAGAACAACACGATCCAGTTCGCCGAGGTCGGCGATCTCGGCTTCGACGTATTGCGTGGTCCGACATTTGATGGACTCGGCAAGTACTACGAAGGCATGATCGAGGAGTCCGGCGCAGAACCGGTCGATGTCGTTCAAGCCCTCAAGGACTCCGATGCGGATGTTCTCGTGTCATATCTGCCTGTCGGCTCACAGGAAGCAACGGAGTTCTACGCCCAAGCTGCGCTCGACGCAGGCGTCGGGTTCGTCAACGCCATCCCGGTGTTCATTGCCTCGGACCAGCAGTGGGCGCAGAAGTTCGTTGATGCGGGACTCCCGATCATTGGTGACGACATCAAGTCACAGGTCGGCGCTACGATCGTCCACCGTCAGCTCGCTCGCCTGTTCGAAGATCGTGGTGTCAAGATCGACAACACGTATCAGCTGAACTTCGGCGGCAACATGGACTTCATGAACATGTTGGAGCGTGAGCGTCTCATGTCGAAGAAGATCTCAAAGACACAGTCTGTGACAAGCCAGATCGAGCGCAAGATCAACTCGGAGTCTGTGCACATCGGACCATCGGACCATGTTCCGTGGCTCACGGATCGCAAGTGGGCGTACATTCGTCTCGAGGGCACGTCATTCGGTGATGTTCCGCTCAACGCCGAGCTCAAGCTCGAGGTATGGGACAGCCCGAATAGCGCCGGTGTCATCATCGACGCAGTTCGCTGCGCAAAGATCGCCATGGATCGCGACCTTGCAGGACCGCTGCTCGCACCGTCCTCGTACTTCATGAAGTCACCTTCGGTGCAGTACCACGACAGCGTGGCGCACGACAACGTCGAGGCCTTCGTCGCTGGTCAGGACAACACGATCGAGGACCTGGCCAACTGGCTCATGGCCGAGTAGCCGGGTCTCAACAACCAAGCTGAGAGGGGTGGGTTGTACAACCCGCCCCTCTCTCGTGTCGCAGCTCCGACACCGGTACACTTGCCACGTCGCTGAGAAGGAAGACATGACAGACCGCAGCTGAGGAATCCACCACCTCCGGGCCACCTACGCCCGTCCCACCAAGGGAGTTGCCATGTCTGCTGTCCATTTCAATCACGTCTATTTCTCATACTCTTCTGCTGTCCCGATCATTGAGGACGCGTCATTCGACCTCGGACCTGGCTGGACCGGCCTCGTCGGAGCCAACGGTGAAGGCAAGACAACGCTGCTGCAGCTGATCACCGGTCAACATCCGCCCGACTCAGGATCGGTATCGGTAGAGCCACCCGGATTGCCCCCCGTCCTCTGCGAGCAGCGCGTCGATAACCTGACCTCTCAGATCGAGTCGTTCGCGTGGGACTGGGACCGCGATCCCGTTCGCATGCGCGCTTCACTGAAACTCGATCCCGAGCACCTCAGACGATGGGACACGCTCTCGCCTGGAGAGCGGAAACGCTGGCAGATCGGAGCCGCACTCGTGGACGCACCAGACGTTCTCCTCCTTGACGAGCCAACGAACCACCTCGATGCCGAGGCGAGAGACCTGCTCGTCACGGCACTCATGTCGTACAAGGGCTGCGGTGTTGTCGTGTCCCATGACCGCCAGCTTCTGGCCGAACTGACCATGAGGACGCTCAGGATCGCTGACGGAAGAGCGACCCTCTGGGGAGGCTCATACGACGCTGCACACACTGCGTGGGAGGCAGCTCGCCATGAGGTCATCGAGGAGTATGACAGGCTCAAGCGGGAGCAGGCCAAGGCCTCCAAGCGCCTCGGCGATCAACGACGCAAGGCAGAACAGAAGGACGCAGAGCGGCTACGGATCAAGCAGAACGCTGGGAAGCACGACCTCGATGCTCGAGGAGCGATCGCCACGGGACGACACGCAATGGGTCAGAAAGCGGGTTCGAGGGCACGCGAAGCGACCAGGTCGAAACTTGACGCCATCACCGAACGGGTCGACGCGACGAGCATCCAGAAGGGCCGCGGCGGGGCAGTCTCGTTCGACTTTGCACCCGCCAACAAGGAGTTCCTTCTCCGATACGACGACTCGGTCATCGTTGGCGGTCGCGTCCTGTTCGACGCCGACGTCGCCGTGCGGCGAACCGACCGCATAAGAATCTCAGGGGTGAACGGTGCGGGAAAGACCTCCCTTCTTCGACACCTCGTAGACGCCGCGGTGATCCCAAACGACAAGGTGCTGTATATCGCGCAGGAAACGACTGCCTCGGTGGCTCGTACGCTCCTCGATCAGGTGCGGGCCCTGTCAGCCGATGACAAAGGAAGAGTCATGTCTCTGGTCGCGGTCCTCGGTGCGGATCCCAAAGCGATTCTTGCCTCGAATCAGCCATCGCCTGGCGAGGCGCGCAAGGTCGCCCTTGCTCTGGGACTGGGAACACCCAAATGGCTCTTGATCCTCGATGAGCCGACGAACCATCTCGACCTTCCGTCGATCGAACGCCTTGAGCAGGCGCTGCTCGGTTACGAGGGGGCGTTGCTGCTCATCACACACGACGATGCGTTGGCGCAGAACGTGACCGACACGACATGGGAGATCCGAGACGATGGCATCGCCTAGACCAGAACCGGTTCTCCACGTTGATGGCGTTCGACGAGACATGCGGAGATCTCGACAAAACCACCCGTGATGGATGACGACCGTGTCAGCTCGCCACCCCCAAGCACAAAGCCGAAGACAGTCGAGACAGGAAGGGTCCCGTCCATCCATGAGAGGGTGTAACCGGAAGGTATCGCTGCGGTGTACGTCCACCCTTCGGAAGACCACTCGGAAGACAACTCCAGGTCGCCAGTCGTCTCGGCCCCATCGACTACTGCGCTCAATACGGCATCACAAGGCACATCAGCGATTGCTGGTGACATCCCAAGGGATCCCACAAACATGATTGCGCCCGCGGACGCACCGATTGTCTTCCTCAAAGTCCAAGTCATGGGAGCGACCCTATCAACGACCGATCGGACTGTGTAGGAGGATTGTTGACAGCATCGAGGTGACTAGTTCGATCAAGGACGGAGTTCGATGAAGCCTGCCGATGAGAAGTCCTGGTCGAACGCGAGCGCTTCTCGAAGGCGTCGGTCGCGCATCACCTGGAAACTCGTGGCGTCAACGAATGAGTATGTACGTTCGTCATGCCTCCGAAGCCAGGACCATGCCTTGCGTTCCTGAGCTGGAGTAACACCGTGGATGGTGAGCCTTGCGTCACCCACAAGAGCATCGACGCGATCGAGATAGGCCATTGCCGATCCATGCGAACCCCTTCGCCTCAGAACCGTCCACGTCTCGCCAAGAATGTGGTTCGTCGTGAGAAGCTTCTCACCGGAGTTCATCAACCCGAGCATCGCAACAGCGTCGTCGTGCCTTCCGTCCCGCGGAACGGCCCAACCAACCCACCAACTCGTGTCTGCAAACTTCATCGGTCGTACAGAATCCGATCGATCTCCCCAGGTTCGATGGGATCGACGTCACCGGCAAACCCAGCAAGCTCCACCCAGAGATCGAGGGAACCGTTTCCAGTGGGTTCTGGGAGTACTTCCGTAAGACCATGTCGAATCAGCTCGGACTTCGAGATCCCGCGTCGCTTGGCCTCCGCGGCGGCTTGCTCGTCGAGCTCCGCTGGAATGGTGATGGTAATGGCCTTCATGAGCACATCATACATATGATCTTTGACTCCGTATATGTATCTCGAGCGTCAGGCTCATCGTCTCTGATTGACGGGACGGATTCAATACTCCCGTCAACAATTCAGCCGAGCGTGATCGTCCTGCCACCCAGCGGTTGCACGGCCCTGTTGTTCGGTCCGTACCGGTCACGGAACGCTGATACCCAATGCGGATTGAGTCCCACAGCGTCCGAGAGCACGATCCATTGCACACCCTCCGTGTACGGAGGAGTGGTGAGCGACCCTTCATACGCATAATGAGTCGTTGACTGCGGCAGAAGCGCCTTCATCGCAATCGCTTGGTCAAGTCCCGGCGACCCGCTCGCCCCGTCAGACTCCTCGACAAACACAGCGACGACTGCGATGTTCCCTTCAGCGTCTTCGTTGACGAAGTGAACCTCTGCTGCGGCGTACTCGCCGTGGATGACGTGCTCTGATGGCGTGTGGAAGTGAAACTCCTTGAGCTCGTACCGGTGGCCTGCGTACGTGACCGAGCTGCCGCCCGCCACGGGGAACGCCAGCGCCGTGCCCCGATCTTGACCGTGCATGATCGACTTGTGATATTGGAAGGTGAGCGCCTCGGGCTCATGCTCCATCGCCGACCCGAGATCGATCGGTGACTGAGAGCTCACAAGCGTTCCCTGAGCCAGGCAATGTCTGCCTTCTGCCCATCGACAAGCCCGGGAGTCTCGACGATCACATCGGTATCCGCAGCCTTGATGACGCCGATCAACAACTCCTCTGGGATGAATCCTTCGCCGAAATTCGCGTGGCGGTCCCTGTGGGACCCTGCCTCGTCCTTCGAGTCGTTGGCGTGCACGAGAGCAACTCCACCAGCCGACTCCGAGATCACATCGACCGCCGTCTCGAGGTCGGCACCGGATGCCCACGCATGGCACGTGTCGAGACAAACACCCACGTTGTACTCCCCGATCTCGTTCCACAGCGGGCCGTAGTTCGCAAGGTCGTGCATGATCGAGTTCCCCTTGCCCGCGGTGTTCTCCACAAGCACCGGCACGGTCACGTCGAACGAGTCAAGTGCCTTGCGCCAGCGTTCGAAGCCAACAGCCTGGTCCTCATCCGGTCCAACGCTTCCGCCGTGAACGACAACCCCGTTCGCGCCGATCGTGGTTGCCGCCTCAACGGCCTGCGCAAGTGCCTTGCGCGACGGAATCCGAACGCGGTTGTTGGGAGATGCCAGGTTCAGCAGATACGGCGCGTGAACGTAGAACTCGACCGGGGATGCTTGAAGGTCCTCGGTATCCGTGCGCGGGATCGGTGCCTTCCACTGCTGTGGGTTCGACATGAAGATCTGGACAGCGTCGGCATCACGGGCCACGGCTTCTCCGAGGGGGTCCTTCGGACTCACGTGTGAACCGATGATCATTCGTCCTCCTCGGTTTCATCCGCCTGTGGTTCCTCCGCTGGCCCTGCGTCCACGTCGGGCTGATCGATCGTCGTCTCCCACTCAATCGATGGCGGCTCATAGTTCTGAACCAACTCCACGCGTCGATAGTGGTCGTGAGCACCTTGGGCCGCGAGGGCGACCTCAGTCACTGCCGTCGCCCAATCATGAGCATCGATCGATACGACGTCACCGTCGCGCTGGAGGCCCGACAGCCCCGCCGAAAGCTCGGTACCCGGCGTGACCTCCACCAGCAGTTGCTCTCTCGGGCTCCCGTCATAGGAATCGTGCTCGACGCCGCTCGCTACAGACTCGATGCTCTCCCACGGGATCACGTCGCCCTCTCCACCCGTATCAATCACGAGACCCGATCCATTCACGACCACGATCGGGCGACGGCGAACGAGTTCAGTAACCGATCCACCGAAGATCAGAACTCCCGAGGCGAGCATCACTCCGCCCCAGATGAGGTCGCCTCGCAGTTGCGCGTGGCCCCGTGTTGTCAGGACGCCGTCGTTGGTGTCCGGGGGTGTGGAAAGCCAATGGCCGAACATGACGTCCGCAGCGGCAAGAATCAGCACGATGCCAACGATGCCAAATACGAAGAGTTTCAGCGGTGATCGGTAGGTGCTCATCTGCTACGTCGCCAGTCCGAGGTCCGTGGGTGTGACAAGCGCAACATAGGGGATACCGAGCGATTCCACCCGTTTGGCCGTGGCACCATCCGAGCGATCGACCAGAGAAATCGCCTTCCCCACAACGATATCTGCGTCTCGGAGTGCCTCTATCGCTGCGACGAGGGCGGCTCCTGTTGTGGTCGTGTCTTCAAGCGCAACCACCTCGGACCCTGGCCCGATTGGCCCGACGAGTCTGCCGCCCGTCCCGTGGTCCTTGGCCTGCTTACGGATTGAGAAGGACATGAGATCGCGGCCGCGGTCAGCAGCGACAATGGCCGTTGCGACAGCGATGGGATCAGCACCCATCGTCATGCCACCGACGGCGTCGATGTCCTCGGGTATTTCGGCAAGTACAGCTTCCCCTACAAGGCGGGCACCCGCACCGGAGAAGGTGGTCTGGCGTGCGTCGATGTACCAACTGGACGTCTCACCCGACGCCAGCGTGAACGGTCCATCCGTTCGAACTGCAAACTCCATGAGATGAGCAACAAGCGCCTTCTTGGGGGTCCGAACTTTTTCCAAAGAAACCTCTCAAGGGAATCGGGTATCTGGTCGATACGGTAGTCAGACAGGATGCCTTCCTAACCTCCCGTCTAAGCCCGGACCGAGGCCGCCAATATGGCGGCCTTTGGTTCGTCCTGGGCGTCTCTGCTCGCACACTGGTCCTAGCCTGCACCCGATGGACATACTCTTTGTACGACACGGACAGCCGCAATGGGCCGTAGACGGCCTCTCACAGCTCGATCCTCATCTCACAGATCTCGGGCGCGAGCAGGCGGAACTCGCTGCCACCCGCATCGCGACTGATCCCAAGGCAACGGCCGCAGAACTCATCGTGTCGCCAGCGACGCGATCGCAGCAGACAGCCATGCCTGTTGCACAAGAAACGGGCCTTGCCATGGATACGGTCGATGACCTTCTTGAGATTCAGATGCCCGATTGGGAGGGCGTCACCGAAGAAGCCGTGA